>Ga0209536_100013944_pt1 | contig 11561 bp, 9 predicted proteins | sample DeeMarSeWOR28_12_FD_187461 | JGI IMG/M metagenome (GOLD analysis project Ga0209536, IMG submission 187461) | Marine sediment microbial communities from White Oak River estuary, North Carolina - WOR-2-8_12 (SPAdes) (version 2) | ecosystem: Environmental > Aquatic > Marine > Intertidal zone >... | reverse complement strand
CCCGCGTACTACGGCATGATCCAGTTCGACCAGGGTGGCCGGATGATGGCCGACTTCGCCGACATCGACGGGGGTAAACTGGAGGTCGGCCTGCCGATGCGGATGATGTTTCGTATCAAGGAAGTGGATCCCTCGCGCGGCTTCGTGCGCTATTTTTGGAAGGCGGCGCCGGCCTAAAACCGGGCGACATCGGGGTCAGACCCCTGTGGATAAGTCCGTGGGAACCTTGGTGGCGTCAGCAAGACTTATCCACAGGGGTCTGACCCCAGGGTCGCGGTGAAGGAGGCATGAAATGGCAACCGGAATCAAAGACAAGGTCGTGATCCTCGGCATGGGGTGCTCGAAGTTCGGCGAGCACTGGGACAAGAACGCCGAGCACCTGATGGTCGACGCCTTCGAGGAGGCGGTGAAGGACGCGGGCATCCAGCGCAACCAGATCGAGGCGGCCTGGTTCGGCACCGCGATCGAGGAGCAGCACGTCGGCAAGTCGGGCGTGCCGCTCGCCATGACGCTGCGCCTGCCGTACATCCCGGTGACGCGCGTCGAGAACTACTGCGCGACGGGGACCGAGGCGTTCCGCGGCGCGGTGTACGCCGTGGCCTCCGGGGCCGTCGATATTGCGCTCGCGCTCGGCGTCGAGAAGCTCAAGGACACCGGCTACGGTGGCCTGCCGCAGCGCGGTCGCGGCGCGCTGCAGAGCATGACCTGGGCCAACATCTCGGCGCCCGGTTCGTTCGCCCAGCTCGCAGCGGCCTACCGCGCGAAGCACCACGTGAACAAGGAAGACCTCAAGCGCGCGATGGCGCACATCTCGGTGAAGAGCCATGACAACGGCGCGAAGAACCCGAAGGCGCATCTGCGCAACCGCATCACGGAAGAAACCGTGCTGAACGCGCCGATGATCGCGGAGCCGCTCGGCCTGTACGATTGCTGTGGCGTATCCGACGGTTCCGCCGCGGCGATCGTCACGACGCCCGACATCGCGCGCGGCCTGGGCAAGAAGGATCTGGTGGGCGTGAAAGCCCTTCAGCTCGCGGTGTCGAACGGCCAGGAGGTGCAGTTCGACCAGTGGGACGGCTCGTACTTCGCCACCACGCGCGCGGCAGCAGCGCGCGCCTACAAGGAGGCGGGCATCGGCGACCCGCGCAAGCAGGTCTCGATGTTCGAGGTGCACGACTGCTTCTCGGTGACCGAACTGGTGACCATGGAAGATCTCGGCATCTCGGCCGAAGGTCGGGCGATCAACGACGTGCTCGACGGCTTTTACGACGCCGGCGGCAAGGTGCCCTGCCAGATCGACGGCGGCCTGAAGTGTTTTGGCCATCCGATCGGCGCCTCGGGCCTGCGCATGCTCTACGAGATGTACCTGCAGCTGACCGGGCGGGCGGGTGAACGCCAGCGCTCGAGCCCGGTGTTCGGCATGACGCACAACCTCGGTGGCTTTCCGAGCCAGAACGTGTCTTCGGTGACCATCGTCGGCGCCTACGGGGCCTGAGCCGCGCGATTCGCCGGGGTCCGTCGCGCGGCGCAGCGGCCCCGGGTGCCGAAACTGCCGACCGCGGGGGCCCAACGTTTTTGACCGCTGGCCTCATAATCGCGCGATGCTGAAAATCCTGGCTGCCGTGCTGCTCGCCCTGCTGGTGGCCGGCTGCGGCAATGAGTCGACCGGCAAGACGGCCAAGCGGCAACGCCCGCCCCACCTCGTCGAGCTGTTCGAGGTCAAGTCCGGACGCCTCGTCTACACCGCGCAGCGCGCCGGCAGCCTGCGCGCGCTGCACGAGGTGAAGATCCTCAACGAGGAGGAGGGGCGGCTGACCGAGGTGGTGGTGCGCGAAGGCGACCGGGTCGCGAAAGGCGACCTGCTGGCGCGCTACGACGACCGCATCCTGCGGGCGCAGCTCGACAAGGCGGCGGCCACGCGCAAGCAGGCCGAGGTCGACTACCAGCGCAACCGGCAGATGAAGGCCAAGGGTTTCGTCAGCGACGACGCCGTCTCGCGCGCAACGACGGTGTTCGAGATCGCGCGCGCCGAAGAGCGCCTGCTCGCCGCGCGTCTCGAGAACATGACGCTCACTGCGCCATTCGACGGCGTGGTGTCAAAGCGGCTGGTCGAGCCGGGCAACGCCACGCCGCGCCACACGCATCTGCTCACGGTCATCGATCCGTCCCGGCTGATCACCGACGTGACGGTCTCCGAGCTGATCCTGCCCCAGCTCAAGCTGGGCGATCGCGCGCAGGTGCGCATTGATGCGCTGGGCGCAGCGCTGCACGAAGGCCGGATCGTGCGCATCCACCCCGCGATCGACCCGGCTTCGCGCACCGGCCACATCGAAGTCACGCTGGACCCGGCGCCGACGGGTGCCCGCGCGGGGCAGTTCTGCCGGGTGCTGCTCGAGACCGGCGTGAACGAGCAGTTGAGCGCGCCGCTCACCGCGCTGCAGCGCGACCCGAAGGGCGAGTACGTGATGGTGTACCGAAACGACGGCACCGTCGCGCGGCGCGGCGTGACGAGCGGGCTGCGCCTCGGCGATCGCGTCGAGATCCGCGCCGGCCTCAAAGCCGGCGAGCGCATCGTCGCCAAGGGCTTCATCGGCCTCAAACCGGGTCAAAAGGTGAAGCCGGTCGGTGGCGAGGCGGCTCCGGCGGACATGCCGCGCAAGGCGGCCGGCAAGGGGGGCTGAGGGCCGTGCGTCGCGGCGGCGTCGCGGTCTGGTGCATCCACCACCCGGTGAGCACGGTGATGCTCACGGCGACGGCGATCGTGCTCGGTTTCTTCGCGCTCAGTCGCCTGTCGATCGACCTGCTGCCGCAGCTGATCTACCCGCAGATCGGCGTGCGCATCCTCGAGCCGGGCGTGCCGACGAACATCATGGAAGACCAGGTGACCCGGCAGATCGAGGAGCAGCTGGCGATCACCGAGGACTCGACCGGCGTCGAATCGACGACCTCGGAGGGCTCGGCCGAGCTCGAGCTGTATTTCGATTACGGCAAGGACATCGACGTCGCGCTGCGCGACGCGAGCACGCGGCTCGACCGCGCGAAGCGCTTCCTGCCAACGACGATCGATCCGCCGATCATCTTCAAGCGCGACCCGGCGCAGATTCCGGTGATGGAGTTCGTGGTGAGCTCGCCGCTGCGCGGCATGACCGAGCTGCGCACCTGGACCGACGACGTGTTCGCGAAGTACTTCCTCAACCTGCCCGGCGTGGCCTCGGTCGAGGTCGGCGGCGGACTGGTGCGCGAGGTGCACGTGCTGCCCGACCAGCGCCGGCTCTCCGGGCTCGGCCTGTCGATCGAGGACCTCGTCACGGCGATCCAGCGCGGCAACGTCGATGCGCCGGCCGGCCGTCTGCAGATGGCCGGCCAGCAATACACCAGCCGCACCTCGGGCCGGGTGCAAAGCGTCGCCGAGCTCGGCGCACTGCCGGTCAGGCTGCCCGACGGCACTGCGGTGCCGCTCGCCGAGCTCGCCGAGGTGATCGATCGGCACGAGGACGAGCGCATCCGCGTGCGCTACAACGGCACGCCGGGCGTGCGCATCACGGTGCAGAAGCAGCCGACCGCGAACACGGTGGACGTCGCCGAGGTCGTCAACGCGCGGCTGGGCGTGCTCTACGAGCGTCAGCTGGTGCCGGAGGACGTGCGCGTCGACAAGGTTTCGGACCAGTCGGTCTACGTTCGCCATTCGCTCGACAACGCCGCGACCGCGGCGCTCACCGGCGCGCTGCTCGCGATGCTGATCGTTTACGCCTTCCTCGGCAGCGTGCGTGGCACGCTGATCATCGGTTCGGCGATTCCGATCTCGATCATGATCACCTTCGTCATCATGGCGCTCGGCGGGCTGTCGCTCAACCTGATGACGCTGGGCGGTCTTGCGCTCGGCGTCGGCATGCTGGTCGACAACACGATCGTCATGCTCGAGAACATCGAGCGGCATCAGCGCGAGGGCGAGTACGGGCTCGACGCGGCCGCCGATGCCGCGGCCGAGGTCAACAGCCCGATTATTGCGGCGACCTCGACCAACCTCGCGGCGGTGGTCCCGTTCCTGTTCATCAGCGGCCTGGTCGGGCTGCTGTTTCGAGAGCTGATCTTCACGATTTCCGCGGCGATCGTGGCCTCGCTGCTGGTCGCGGTGACGCTGGTGCCCGCGCTCGCCGCCCGCGGCCGGCCGACGCGACCCTCGGCCGTGACCCGTTTCGTGCAGCGTCTGGTCGCCGGCGCGCAGGCGATCTACGTGCCGCTCGTTTCAGCGTCCGCGCGCGTGCCCGCGCTGAGCGTGATCGTCGCGCTCGCGCTGCTCGCGGGCTTCGGCGCGCTGTTCGCGCATCTCACCGGAAAGCAGGCCTTCCTGCCGACGATGGACGACGGTCGCGTCCAGGTGCAGATCTTCGCCGACCCGGGCGGCTCGCTGGAGGAGATGGACCGCACCGTGCGCAGGCTGGAGGACATCGCCGTCGCCCAGGGCGACGTCGAAGGGATCTCGGTCGTGGCGGGCGGCTTCATCTTCGGTCGCACCCAGCGCGAGCGTCCGAACCGCAGTTCGATTGCCGTCCAGCTGGTGCCGGTGGAGGCGCGCACGCTCAGCGTCGAAGCCTGGGTGTCCGGCTACATGCGCGCCGTCGCGCGCGCCCAGATCGCCGGGGTGAAGGTCTTTGCGCGGCCGGCGGGCGTGCGCGGCCTGCGCACCACGCGCTCGGACGAGGAGGTCAGCATCCGCGTGCAGGGTCCGGACCTCGAGGTGCTCGCGCAGATCGGCGAGCGCCTCGCCGAAGGCCTGCGCGGGCGCCCCGGGCTGCGCAATGTGAAGCACACGGCCGAGGAGATACGGCAGGAGTTCGCGGTGCGGGTCGATCGCGGCCGTGCCGCCGAGCTGGGCGTCGACGTGACGCAGATCGGGCGCGCGATGAAGATCGCGCTCGACGGGATCATCGTCAGCGACTTCATCGAGAACGACCGCGCCTACGACGTGCGGGTGCGTCTGCCGCGACGCATGATCGACAGCCCGGCGGCCCTCGAGGCCGTGCTGCTGTTCAGTGCGCAAAACGACCGGCACGCGGTCTATCTGGGTGACGTCGCGCGTGTCGTGCTGGTCACCGCGCCGGCCGAGATCCGCCGCGAGAACCAGCGGCGCATTGTCGAGGTCGAGGCGGCGCTCACCGGCGAGCTGTCGCTCGGCGAGGTGGTGCGCACGCTGCGCGATGACCTGAAGGACTTCGAGCTGCCGGCGGGCTACACGCTGTACTTCAGCGGCGCCTACGAGAACCTGAAAAAGGGCAACGTCCTCGTGCTGACGCTCGCCGGGCTGGCGCTGTTTCTGGTATTCGTGGTGATGGCGGTGCAGTACGAATCGCTGCGCAACCCGATTGTCATCATGCTTGGCGTGCCTTTCGCGCTGATCGGCGTGGTGATCGGGCTGCTGGTGACCGACCTGCCGTTGTCGATGCCGGTCTGGCTCGGGGTGATCATGCTGATCGGCATCGTGGTGAACAACGCGATCGTGCTGGTCGAGTACATCGAGCTGCTGCGCCAGCGCGGCACGGCGGTCATCGAAGCGGTGGTCGGAGCGGCCCGGCTGCGGTTGCGGCCGATCCTCATGACGACGCTGACCACGGTGGTTGGCATGTCGCCGCTGGCACTCGGGCTCGGTGCAGGCTCGGAGATGCTGCAGCCGCTCGCCGTATGCATGGTTTTCGGGCTGCTGTTCTCGATGTTCGTCAGCTTGCTGCTGATCCCGTCGATCTACATCCTGCTGCAGCCACGCAGAGCGCGCGCGGCGCCGGCGACGATCGAGCCCGCCGCGCAGCCGGCGCCGCCTCAGGGCCGGTAGACGGGCCGCTCGCCCTTGATCGTGACGCGCAGGCCGCGGCGGCGCTGCGGGTAGTAGTCCCACAGCGCGTGGTGCTGTGCGCAGCGGTTGTCCCAGAACGCCACCGAGCCCGGCTGCCAGCGGAAACGGCACTGCAGTTCCGGCGTCTCGACGAGACGAAAGAGCATCTCCAGCACCGCGTCGCTCTCGTGCTTCTCGAGCTGCAGGATGCGGCGCGTGAAGATGCGGTTGACGAACAGCGCCTTGCGCCCGCTGACGGGATGCGTGCGGATGACCGGATGCTCGGCCGATGGGTAGGACGCCGCCTCTTGCATGCCATCGTAGCGCCCGCGATAGGTGGTTTCGCCGTCGTGCAGCGCCGTCATGCCCTCAAGCAGTCGCTTCATCGGCGTCGACAGCGCGTCGTAGGCGGCGTACATGCTGGCGAACAGCGTATCGCCGCCCTCCGGCGGCACCTCGAGCATGTAGAGGATGGTGCCGAGCGGCGGCTCGGGGTCGCAGGATACGTCGGAGTGCCAGTCCTCGCCGGCAATGCGCGTGCTGTTCGCGTCGGCGTAGATTTCCATGATTTCCGGGTGCCCCTCGAGCAGGCGCGGCCAGGCGGGGTGCAGATGCAGCTCGCCGAAGTGCCGGCCGAAGGCCTTCTGCTGCTCGGGCGTCAGGCGCTGGTCGCGGAAAAACAGCACGCAATGCTCGGCGAGGGCCCTGCGCAGCGCATCGATGCGGTCTTCGTCGAAAGACTGCGACAAGTCGAGGCCGATCACCTCGGCGCCGCACCGGGGTGTCGTCTTGCGCAGTTCGAGTCGAGCGGCAGCCATGCGAGATCTCCCTGTCGGGGTCTAGAGAACGGCGGAACTGCCGCCGTCGAGGTTGATGCTGGTGCCGGTGACGTAGCTCGCTGCGGCCGAAGCCAGGAAGGCAACCACGTTCGCGACTTCCTCGGCGTCGCCGACGCGGCCGAGGGGGATGTCCTTCGCCATCTCCGCGTAGAGCGTTTCGACGTCGACGCCGCGCTGCGCGGCGCGCCGCTGGTGCTGGCCGGCGCGCACCAGACCGATGCAGATCGTGTTGACCAGGATGCCGTGCGGCGCGTACTCCTTGGACAGCGCCTTGGTCAGTGCGAGCCCCGCGGCGCGCGTCACCGTCGTCGGCATCGAGCGTGCGCGCGGCTGCTTGGCGCCGATGTTGGTGATATTGATGATGCGCCCGCTGCCGGCGCGCTTCATATGCGGAATCGCGAGCCGCGCAAGGCGCACCGCGGCGAACAGCTTGAGGTCGAAATCGGCCTGCCAGGCGGCGTCGTCCACCGCCTCGAATTCCCCCGTGGCCGAGGTGCCGGCATTGTTGACCAGGATGTCGATGCCGCCGAAGCCGTGCACCGCCTCGTCGATCGCGCGGCTGCAGTCCTCGGCGCGGCTCACGTCGGCGCGAATCGGCAGGGCCGTGCCGCCCGACGCTGCAATGCCCTTCACCACCTGCGCCAGACCCGCCTCGCCGCGCGCCACGATCGCGACGCGTGCGCCCTCTGCGGCGAGGCGCAGCGCGCTCGCGCGGCCGATGCCCTGCGTGCCGCCCGTGACCAGGGCGACCTTTTTGCTCAGTCCAAGATCCATGCGCTGACCTCCGTCGGCGCGATTCTACGCAGCCGGCCGCCCTGCGGCGCCGCGTTTCGCAGGCGTGCCGGGTTCGGGCGCGCAATGCGGGACAATTCCACTGCGCAAAGCGCATTGCCGCGGCATAATCCCGAGGTCAGGGAGGCCGAATGTCGCAGACTGATATCACCATGCCCGCTCAGGGCGCGCCGAGTACGGCGAACGAAGCATACGATCCGGCAATCGCGCTGGGATTCTTCAAGGCGGTGGGGACGCCCGAGGACGTCGCCCCGGGGACCACGTTTTTCGTCGAGAACGAGAAGGGCTCGCGCCTGCTGTTCAAGCGCGACAAGATGTACCTCCTGCTCGAGGGCGAGGTCAGCCTGATGGCCGGCAGCCGGCCCATCGGGCGGGTGGGCAAGGGCGAGATCTTCGGCGAGATGGCTTCGCTCACGCACTCGCCGCGCAGCGCAACCGCGCTCGCCAAGTCGCGCTGCCGCGTGATCGCGCTCGACGACCGCGAATTCGAGACTGCCCTGACCCGCAATCCGGGGTTCGCGCTGATGCTGCTGACGGTGCTCATCGGGCGGCTGCGCGAGGCGAACACCCAGCTGCTGGACAAAGGCGCACTGGCCCAGGACAAGACTTGGCAAGACGCCTACGTCTTCGACCGCAAGCTGGTTGCCGAGCTGGTCAAGGCGTTCGAGCACGAGGCGCCGAAGTTCTACGACGCCAAGAAGCCCATCATGCAGGAGGGTCAGGTGGGGCTGTTCATGTACGTCGTGCTCAAGGGCAGCGTGGTGATCTTCCTCGCCGGCACGCCGGTGGAGAAAGTCGGGCCGGGCGGCGTGTTCGGCGAGCTGGCGCTGATCGAGCAGCAGCCGCGTGCGGCGAGCGCGGTCGCGCTGTCTGACTGCGAGCTGCTGGCGATCAGCCGCACGGCGCTGCTCGAGCTGATCAAGACCAAGCCGGCCTTCGGCAAGTCGTTGCTCGCAGCCGTCGCGGACCGCGGCCGCTTCATGGTCTCGCGCCTGCGCTAGACAGTCCGGCGGGCGCGCCGCCGCCCCTGCCGCCCTTTGCGTTAGGCCACGGGAACTGCCGCTCTGATGGACGCCCTCGACGCAACGCAGCAGGTCGCGCGCTGGCTCTCGCGCTTCGGCGAGGCGCTTTCGCGTCGCGATCTCGACGCGGTGCTGAACCTGTTCGAGCCCGAATGCTACTGGCGCGATCTCGCCGCGTTCACCTGGAACATCAAGACCAGCGAGGGGCGCGAGGCCGTCCGCGCCCTGCTGGAGGCGACCCTCGCGGCCGCCCGACCGGCGGCCTGGGCGGCGCAAGGGCCGGCGCGTGACAACGACGGCGTGCTGGAGAGCTGGATCAGCTTCGAAACCGCAGTCGGACGCGGCACCGGCCACCTGCGGTTGCGCGACGGCCGCTGCTGGACGCTGCTCACGACGCTGCAGGCGCTGAAGGGCTTCGAGGAGCGCAGCGGCGCCACGCGCGAGCCGGGCACCGTGCACGGCGCGGTGCGCAATCGCAAGAGCTGGCTCGAGCAGCGCACGCAGGAGTCCGCAGAACTCGGCGTCACGCGCCAGCCGTACTGCCTGATCATCGGCGGCGGCCAGGGCGGCATCGGCCTCGCGGCGCGCCTGCGTCGCCTCGACGTGCCGACGATCGTCATCGAGAAGAACGCGCGCGCCGGCGATTCCTGGCGCAAGCGCTACCGGTCGCTGTGCCTGCACGATCCGGTGTGGTACGACCACATGCCGTACCTGCCGTTTCCGGACCATTGGCCGGTGTTCTCGCCCAAGGACAAGATGGGCGACTGGCTCGAGATGTACGCACGGGTCATGGAGCTGAATTACTGGAGCGAAACCGAGTGCACCGCGGCGCGCTATGACGATGCGGCGGCGCAATGGGAGGTCACGCTGCGCCGCGAGGGGCGGACGCTGCAGCTGCGGCCGAAGCAGCTCGTGCTCGCGACCGGGATGTCGGGCATGCCGAACATTCCCGAGATTCCCGGTGCGGCCTCGTTCGAGGGCCGGCTGTGCCACTCGAGCCAGCACCCGGGCGGTGAGGCCTGGTCCGGCAAGCGCTGCGTCGTGCTGGGTGCGAACAACTCGGCCCACGACATCTGCGCCGACCTCTGGGAGCACGGCGCCGCCGAGGTCACCATGCTGCAGCGCTCGCCGACGATTGTGGTGCGCTCCGAGGCGCTGATGGAGCACGCCTGGGGCCGGCTGTACTCGGAGGCGGCCGTGCGCGCGGGCATCAGCACCGAGATTGCCGACCTCACCACGGCATCGGTTCCGTTCAAGGTGCTGCCGGCGATGCAGCGCCCGGTTTACGCGAAGATCCGGCAGCGCGACGCCGATCTCTACGCAGGGCTCGAGCGCGCCGGCTTCCTGTTCGATTTTGGCGAAGACGCCGCGGGTATCCATTCCGCCTACCTGCGTCGCGGCGGTGGCTACTACATCGAGGTCGGCGCCTCGCAGCTGATCATCGACGGCGAGATCAGGCTAAAGAGCCACGTCACGCTCGAGCGAGTCAACCGGCGCTCGGTGACGCTGTCCGACGGAGCCGAGCTGCCCGCCGACCTCATCGTTCTGGCGACCGGCTACGGGCCGATGAACGACTGGGCGGCGCAGCTGATTTCGCCCGAAGTCGCCGACCGCGTGGGAAAGTGCTGGGGCCTGGGCTCGGACACGAAGAACGACCCGGGGCCCTGGGAGGGCGAGCTGCGCAACATGTGGAAGCCGACGCAGCAGCCGGGTCTGTGGTTCCACGGCGGCAATCTCATGCAGTCGCGCCACTACTCGCGCTACCTTGCACTGCAGCTCAAGGCGCGCATGCACGGCATCGCGACGCCGGTGTACGGCCTGGCGCCGGTGCACCACCTGCGTTAGGGGCGCCGTGGAGCTAACGTCCCGCCCGCTCGATCGCCTCGAGGACGATGCCGCGCGCTCTGGCCGCATCGCCCCACTCGACGATTCTGACCCACTTGTCCGGCTCGAGGTCCTTGTAGTGCTGGAAGAAATGCTCGATCTGGCTGCGCGTGATCTGGGGCAGGTCGGTGACCGTCTGCACGGCATCGTAGCGCTGGGTCAGCTTGCTGCTCGGCACCGCGATCAGCTTTTCGTCCATCCCCGACTCGTCCTCCATCACCAGCACGCCGACGGGCCGGCAGTTGATGACCGAGCCGGGGACGAGCGCACGGGTGTTGGCAACGAGCACGTCGAGCGGATCGCCGTCGCCGCACAGGGTGTGCGGCACGAAGCCGTAGTTGCCCGGGTAGCGCATCGGCGTGTAGAGGAAGCGGTCGACGAACAGCGCGCCCGATTCCTTTTCGATCTCGTACTTGATCGGCTCGCCACCGACCGGAACCTCGACGATGACGTTGATGTCGTCGGGCGGGTGGTTGCCGACGCGAATCGCATCCAGTCGCATGATCGCTCCTGCCTGCGCCACAATCGGCGCTTCCTATGAGCGAGTTTAGCCTTAGACTCGCGGCGCGCAGGCCCGGAGAACGCAGATGGAATCACTGACGAGCCTTGGCAGCGCCGTTGGCGCGCTGCTCACAGAACGCAGGCAGACGCTCGCGGTGGCGGAATCCTCGGCGGGCGGCCTGATCAACGCGACGCTCGTCTCGGTGCCGGGGGCGTCGAGCTACTACCTCGGCGGCTGCGTCATCTACACCGCGACCGGCCGCGAGACCCTGCTCGGCATCACCCCCGGGGACATGACGGGCATGCGCTCGGCGAGCGAGCCGTTCGCGCAGCTGCTCGCGCGGCGCGTACGCGAAAAGCTCGGCACCACCTGGGGCCTCGCCGAAACCGGCGCCAGCGGCCCGCGCGGCAACCGCTATGGCGATCCCGCCGGGCACGCCTGCATCGCGGTGTCCGGGCCAGTCGAAGCGGTGGTGACCCTCGAGACCGGCAGCGGCGCGCGCGAGGCGAACATGTGGGTCTTCGCGCGGCGCGCGGTGGAACTGCTCGAATCCTGCATGCGGAAGGCCAGCTCATGAGTGAACCCAAGCCCGAGAAATTCCTGACTCTCCAGGAAATCGTCGCCGCCGCGCGGCAGAACCTGGCGCCGGGTCCCTGGGGCTATCTGGTCGGCGGCACCGAGACCGAGACCACGGT
>Ga0209536_100013943_pt1 | contig 11561 bp, 11 predicted proteins | sample DeeMarSeWOR28_12_FD_187461 | JGI IMG/M metagenome (GOLD analysis project Ga0209536, IMG submission 187461) | Marine sediment microbial communities from White Oak River estuary, North Carolina - WOR-2-8_12 (SPAdes) (version 2) | ecosystem: Environmental > Aquatic > Marine > Intertidal zone >... | reverse complement strand
CCATGTCCACGCGATTCTCCCAAACCCGCCGCCCACCGTCCATGTCCGCCTGCCCGGTGTAGTCGCCGTTGGGATCCCCGGCGTTTCGACAGGGCGAGGCGGCCTTTATGTGGTAGTCATTGTCCTGCCAAGTATTCGGGTCATTGTCCGCCCCGTCGGCGTCAACGAAGAGCGGGTCGGTGTCGATGTTCCCGCTGCCCCAGACTGTAACCGCTCCATTGGATGTGAAGACGCCTGCCTGGCCGCCCTGCACGTCACTGTTCGAAACCGTGATCGTGGTGTCGTTGGAGTTCCGCTCAGCGCAAAGCTCGTTGCCCTGGGTAGCGGTGTTGTGCCAGCAGATCGAAGAAATGACCGGCCTATCCTGCCGGGCGACGATCCTCGGCCACGTTCAGCGCGGAGGAACGCCAGTGCCTGTGGACAGGGTCTTGGGGACGATCTTTGGACACAAAGCGCTTGGATTGCTGGTCAGCGGCCACCTCAACGAACTGGTAGTTATGCAAGAAGGCAAGCTCAACAGTGTTCCGCTGAAGGAAGTTGCCGGCAAGCAGCGGCTTGTTCCTCTTGATCACCCTTTGCTGGCTGCGGCGCGCGCCGTTGGCTCTGCCGTGGGCGCCAACCCCTTGGCCTGGATCATTCCGTGTCACCGCGTTATTCAGCAGGCAGGTGAGCCGGGCGGTTATCGCTGGGGCACCGTCACCAAGCAGGCCATGATCGGCTTCGAAGCGGTCCGCCTACAGCGCCCGGGCTCAAGCTCCCAGATCAGGCAGATCCACGTAAACGCCTGAGGGCTCGTGTTCACCGAGCAGCAGCTTCACAATTGCCTGCGCGGCGATGGTTGGCTTTGGCGGCAATGCTGGATTCTCGGCCAGGTAAACCCGGGATCGCAACGGCGACCGCATCGGTCCCGGATTAATTCCCAATACCTGGATAGCAGCGCCCTGACATTCGGCGGCCAGCTGCCCGACCATGGTGCGAAGCGCATGTTTGCTGACGCCATACGGCCCCCATAATGCGCCTCCGACCACGGCCATATCTTCCAGCATGAAATACAATCGCCCATTGCCCGACTTGCGCAGCAATGGAAGACACATGGTGCTCAACAGCCAGGCGGCATTGAGATTGATCTGCATCGACAGCAGCCATTCCTGGGGCGGAACGTGTTCCAGTGGGGTCAGGGCATCAAAGTGGGCTGCGCAGTGAATGAGTCCGTCGAGCCTGCCGAATTCCGCTTCCATTGCCACCAGGATTTCCCGAACATCACCGGGCCCGGCCTCCGCCAGGTCAGAGACCTGCAGTACGGGCTCGGGCAGCCCGCGCTCCTCGATCCGGTCGCAGAGCCGCTCGAGTCCGTTCCGGTCACGGTCCAGAAGTACCAGGCGGAAGCCCCGGGCGGCGGCTGCCAGCGAAAGCTCAGATCCCAGGCTGCCCGCCGCCCCGGTCACGAGTAGGGTTTTCATTTCCATGGCGTAGGCCTCGTCCCTTGGATGCCGCGGCAGTTTAGCGGGTTTGGGCCCGGCCCGCACACGTGCCGGGCCCTCATGACGCCGCCTGATGGTCCGGAGTCTGCCGCAGTTGGGCGAACCGGCACTGAGCGCGTACAATCGGGATACCCGGACCACAGCGAAGCGCCACGCGAATGCCCATCTACGAATACCGGCCCAGCAGCGAGCAGCATTGCGAGTTCTGCAGCCATGGCTTTGAGGTCATCCAGAAAATCAGTGATGCGCGACTGTCCAGCTGCCCGCAGTGCCAAGCGCCTGTCGCACGGCAGATTTCCGCGCCGAGCATTGGCAAGCCGGGGCCTTCGCTGGATTCCGCCAACATCGAAAAACACGGATTCACGCAGTACCGCAGATCGGGACAGGGTGTGTATGAAAAAACGGCTGGCAAGGGCCCCGACGTCATCACGGACGACTGATCTTGCGCGCGGCTCTCCAGGCCTCAAACAGCTGGACCAACCCCACGCGATTAAACTCTTCGGTCAATTGACCGGGATCACCTGATCTTGCACGTCGCACGGCATTAGCCTGCAATCGTCCCATCACGAACAAATGCCGTGCCGCCTCGGGTATCAGCTCCGCCGAGCGCGCTAACCGCTGCTGCGGAAACCAACCATGACAGGAATCAATCAAGTCCCTGAAGAGTGCCTGCACCGGTGCCGACCCCTGATCCCGGTTGACATCGGCCCGGCTGAGGCCATGGTGCGCCAGCAGCGAAAGAGGCAGCCACCAATACCTGTGTGGGTCTTGTCGGCGAGCGGCCTCCCGCAACAGTTGCGCCAGCCCGTTGGTCACGGCGATGGCCTCGACGGGCGCCAGGCTTGATGGGCAGCTTCCCCAAAGCGATAGCTCCAGCTCGATCTGCGGTTGGCTGAGTTGCCGGCATCGCTTCTGCAAGTCGTCCAGATCGGGAACAGACGTGGGGTCTAGCCGGGCTTCCGCATCGCCAAATAGCCGGCCCAGGCTATCCGGGCGCAGGACCTGCCGGGCGCCACTGTTCTCGAGTTCGCGGAGAATGGGATGATCGCTGCCGCGCTCGCCCAGTTGCGCACACTCGTCGCGCCACCAACCCAACTTGCGGCGCGCCACGTCTTCGTCGGAATGCTCTGAGCAAACCTCCTCCACAGCTGCGAACAGAGCATAAAGGGGCAGCAGTTGCCCGGCACGGTCCGGCGGCGCGAAAACCTGCGTAATCCGGAACAGCCGATTGGTTCTCAGCACCTGTTCCCAGCAGAACCGGCGCTCATTCGTCTCGTTCCGGACCACCGTAACCATTGGATTTCTTCACCAGTTCCATCAACTCCGCGGGATGATGGATGCGAAAGCTGCCGGCTACAAAATCGTCATCCATCTCATATGCGCCGTAGCCATAATAAGCGGCTGCCGTCTGCGTTCCCGCGGCTCGGCCGGCCTGGATATCCCTGATGTCGTCGCCGACAAACAGGGTCTCTTCGGGCGCCACGTCCACCATACCGCAGGCCAGGCTGACCGGCGCCGGATGCGGTTTGCTCTCGTTGAGGGTGTCGCCACAGACGACGCAGGAGATCGTGGCGGCCAGGTTTGCCGCCTCAACAATGGGCAGGGTCAGGGCTTCGGTCTTGTTGGTCACAATACCCCACGGGATGCCCAATTCACCCAGGAAAGCCAACACGTCGGGAATACCATCGTAGAGCACTGATTCACGGTAGCTGTTCTGCGCATAGTGATCTAGGAAGCGCCGCCGCCACACTTCGAACCTTGCCGGCTCGGCTGGTGGCATGCCCGCTTTGAGCAGGCCGACAGCCCCCTTCGAAGCGAAGCGCGACATTTCCGAAACCGCCAATGGCGAGAGCTGTTCACTGCAGCGGACCCAGTTCAGCGAACCGACCAGGTCCGGGGCCGAGTCGAGCAGCGTGCCGTCAAGGTCGAACAGTACTGCGCGTATGGCACTCATTCTGCAGGACGGATCGCGTGCACCAGGTAGTTGACCTGGACATCGCCACCCAGCATTACGCTGCGCGTGACAGGGTTGTAGTGCAGCCCGGCGACATCGCGCAACTGCAATCCGGCCTCGCGAATCCAGGCGCTGAGTTCCGACGGGCGTATGAAACGATCGTAGCGATGGGTCCCGCGCGGCAGCAGTTGCGCAATGTACTCAGCGCCAACAATGCCCAGCAGAAATGCGCGCGGCGTGCGGTTAAGCGTCGAAAAAAACGCGTGCCCGCCCGGTTTCAATAGCGCATGAATGCTGCGCACTATGGACAGCGGCTCCGGCACGTGTTCCAGCATTTCCATGCAGGTTACGACATCGAAAGCCTGCGGCGATTCCTGCGCCAGTTCCTCGACCGTGAGTTGACGATAATCGATGTCGAGCCCGGACTCGTGCAAATGCAGCCTTGCCGTCGCCAGGACCCGGGGCGCCACGTCGATCCCGGTGACCCGACCACCCTTGCGGGCCAGCGACTCAGCCAGGATTCCTCCGCCGCAACCGACGTCGGCGACCCTCTGGTCGGCGATCTCGGCACGGTCGGATATGAATTTGAGCCGCGCCGGGTTCAACTCGTGCAGCGGACGGAAGGGCCCCTCGGGATCCCACCAGCCGGATGCGACGGCATCGAATTTATCCTGTTCCGTGCGGTCGATGTTGTGCTTCGTTTCTGCTTTCACGTTGCAGACTCCTGCCGATTAGCATCCCATTTGTCTTGCCGGCGAACCAGCTTCGAACGCCACTGGCCGGCACGCTGCAGGACCTCATCGAGATCGATCGTGGTCAGCTCGCCCGAATCGAGCACGCGCCGGCCTGCCACCCAGACGTCGCTGACCTGTCGTGACGAAGCAGCGTACACCACCTGGGAAACCACGTGATGCAGCGGTTGCGTTTCCGGCGCGCCAAGATCGAGCGCGCACAGGTCGGCCTGCTTGCCCGGTTCGATGCTGCCGATCCGCTGCTCAAGACCCAACGCTTTGGCGCCATTGATGGTCAGCATCTCGACGGTTTCGAAGGCGTCAACCACCTGGGCGTCACCAGCCACGCCCTTGGCCAAAAGCGCCGCGGTCTGCGCTTCCGACAGCAGGTCCAGATCATTATTGCTCGCGGCACCGTCGGTGCCCAGCGCCACGTTCACTCCGGCCTGCTTGAGGTGTGCCACCGGACAAAAACCACTGGCCAGTTTCAGGTTGGACTGTGGGCAATGAATCACGTTGACGCCCGACTTCGCCACCCGCTCGATGTCGTCGGCGGATAACTGGGTCATGTGCACGGCTTGCAGGCGAGCGTTCAGCAGCCCCACCTGATCGAGTCGGCTCATCGGGTGGCAATCATGCTGCTGCAACGATTGCTTGATCTCCCACTCGGTCTCCAGCAGGTGCGTATGGACGGGCAACTGCAGATCGGCCGACAGGTCGGCGATCTTGTGCAAAGTTCGGTCCGAAACGGTGTACGGCGCATGCGGCGCCAGCGTGAAACGAATCAATGGCTCGGACGCGTAGGATTCGTGCAGCCGCAAGCCCCTTTCGAGATAGTCGCCGGCGTCCCTGGCCCAGGCCGTCTCGAATTCAATCACGATCAGGCCAAGGCTGGCGCGCATGCCAGCCTCCAGGCAAGCTTCGATCGCGGCATCCGGGAAGAAATACATGTCATTGAAGCAGGTTGTGCCGCTCCTGAACATTTCGGCGATCGCGAGACGCGTTCCGTCGCCGACAAATTGCGGGCCTACGAACTGCCGCTCGGCCGGCCAGATATGCTCCTGCAACCAGACATGCAGTTCCAGGTCGTCCGCGTAGCCACGCAGCAGCGTCATCGGCGCGTGGGTGTGGCAATTCACCAGGCCCGGCAGCAACACGTGACGGCGCAGTGCGACTGCGGCCCCTTCCGGCCACCGCAATTCGGCCTCTGCCCGTGGCAAAACGGCGACGATCCGATCGTCGCTCAGCACCACGGAATGATCCTCGAGCAGGACACGCGCGGGCCGGACCGGAACGATGTACCTCGGGTGGATCAGCGTGACGCGCCCCGCCCGGCTGACGCCCGTAGCCTGACTGGAAGTCATCGCCGCGCAGGCTATTCCTTCGCTCGGGATACGTATTGGCCGGTTCGCGTGTCGACGCGGATCAGTTCTCCGTTGTCGACGAACAGCGGAACCCGGACCACGGCACCGGTTTCCAGCGTGGCGGGCTTGCCGCCTCCACCGGAGGTGTCGCCGCGCAGCCCTGGATCGGTGTCGACGATGCGTAACTCGGTAAAGTTGGGTGGCGTGACCGTGATCGGGGAACCGTTATAAAGCGTCATCTGGCAGAGATCTTCCTCTTTCAGCCATAGGGCACCATCGCCCATGGCGTCTTTCGATACCGCGTGCTGCTCAAACGTGTCCGGGTGCATGAAGTGCCAGAATTCGCCATCGTTGTAGAGGTACTGGACCTCGAGCTCGAAGACATCTGCCGCCTCGACGCTCTCACCGGAGCGGAAAGTGCGTTCGATGACCCGGCCGGTTTTGAGATTACGAACGCGCACTCGGTTGAATGCCTGGCCCTTGCCGGGTTTGACGAATTCGTTCTCGACGATCACAAAGGGATCGCCGTCGAGCAGGATCTTCAAACCGCTCTTGAATTCATTGGTACTATAGGTTGCCATGTTGGGCTCCGGGAAGTCTGTCGGGGTATTGTGCGGCCAGTCTCGGCCTCAAGCAGCGCCACAGTGTACTCAAATGACAAATGATAACCCGATCAGCGGCGGGAAACCATGAACTCCAAAGACCACTGTATATTCAGGCCGGTTTCAGCCATAATTGCTCAAGGAATGGGTTCCTTCTTATCTTGGAAATAGTCTTTAAAAGATTCTGTAATTAATTGATTCAAACAAGATAAGTATGATACAAACAGAGTGTTAAAAAGGGGCAAGGAGGCCACTTGCGCATGCAAAGCGTCAATCTGCTAGTCACGGATCGATCACCTGAATCCGCTGAGCATATTAATTCCCTGCTTCGTAATTCCGGAATTAAAATTCATGTCTTGCATGTCCAGACCTGCGCTGAGATCAAGCGCGCCCTGGACCAGGATTGCCCCGTACTTATCCTCTACGCAGATGCTGACGAGAATGACGCTCCGCTGGAGGAGGTCGCCAAACTGGCCGCGGCGTTCAGCGTGCCAGTGGCCTTGTTCGCCCGCATGGACGATTCCGAACGGCTGACCAGGCTGCTTGGCCAGGCGGCCTGCTTCGTCATCAGCGCGGACCGGGAAGACCTGCTGATGGACTCCGTCAATCGCCTCATCACCGCCTCCCAGAACGAGCGCAATCAGGCTGCGCGGCAGCAGCGGCTGGAGGAACTGGAGCACCGCTACGACCTGGTGCTCGACAGCTCGCGGGACGCCATTGCCTACATCCATGAGGGTCTCCACGTCTATGGTAACCGCGCCTACCTCGAAGCCTTGAGGGTCAATGAAGAAAGCGCCCTCGCGGGACTGTCTCTGCTGGAAATGATCGACGCCGGCGAAACCAACCTGAAGACTCTCTTGAAAGGATTTGCCAAGGGCCTCTTTCCCAGCGAAGCCCTCGCGGTCAAGGTAACCCGGCCCGATGGTTCGGAATTTGAAGCCAGCCTGACGTTCTCGCCCGCACAGTACGACGGCGAAGACTGCACGCAGATGATGATGCAGCGCAGGGACGCCGCGAACGAACTGGCTGCGGAGCTCGAACGGCTGCGCTTCACCGACCAGCTCACGCAGTTGCATAACCGCAAAGCCTTCGTCGATGTGCTGGAGGCCTGGATCACCGACCGCCACGGCGACGGTACCGCTGCCGTGCTGTATCTCGAGCCCGATGGTTTCGAGGACTTGAACGAAAACCTCACTGTCGAGGCCGCCGACGCCTTCATCGCGGACCTCGCCAAAGTCATACGGAAATGCCTGGCTGAGGACGACGTGCCCGCGCGCATCAGCGAGCGGGGCTTCGCGGTACTGGCCCAGCGCGCCACCCTGGCGGAACTGGAAGAGCTGGCCGAACAGATCCTGGTTGCCTATCGGACGCACATCGTAGAGCTTGGTGAGCGTTCGCTCACGGTTTCCTGCAGCATCGGCCTGAGCAGTGTCGGGCGGCTCGTCGTCAACTCCTCCGATATCATCGCGGGCGCACGCAAAGCTCAGGCGCAGGCTGCCGAACGCGGTGATCAGCTGGTCGTATACCGGCCGCAGCTGACCGCCGTGAGCTCAGCGAGCGGCGAGCACCAGTGGCTCGATCGAATCAAGCAGGCTCTGGACAATCACTCCTTCTACAGCGTGCAACAGTCCATTATCGATCTGGATGGTGACGGCGAGCAGATCGTCGAAAACATGACCTTCATGCACGGGGAAACGGGCGATCATGCGCCAACAGATTTCCAGGCCATTGCCGACAGCAACGATCTGGCCGGCAGCATCGACCGTCAAGTCATCCCCGGCCTGCTGAAGAATGCTGTTGAAAGCGAACAGCGGCAAATCATCAATCTCAGCGACAACTCAGTCCTGGATTATGCTTTTCCGGGCTGGCTTGCGGAGCAGCTGGGAGCCGCCTGTGTTGACGGCAGCAGGATCATCCTGCAGATCAGCGCAGCCACGGCACTCAGCAATCTGCGGCCGACACAGCGCTTGGTCAAGGAACTCGAGCCGCTTAGTTGCCACTTGTCGATCAGCCAGTTCGACGCCGAGCGACGCACCCGTCAACTGCTCGAGCACCTCGATGTTTCCTACATCAAGCTGCATCCCGAACTGACCGAGGAACTGACTGCAAATGCCAAGCACCAGGAAAGCGTGCGGGCCATCGTCGAGGCCGCCGAGTCGCAGGGGGTCGCCGTTATCGCCGATGAAGTCACCGACACGTCCTGCCTGGCCGTACTTTGGCAGTGCGGTGTCAAACTGATCACCGGCACCTTCGTCAGTGAGTCGAGCCAAGTGCAGGCACAGTAAACCAGGGCTTTTTCTGCAAGGTATTGACGCCGCGCGGCCGTACCCTACACTTGCCCCATGCGCCGTCAGTCATCCCGGCCGCCAGCAACCGGTCGCTTCGCACCCTCTCCTACAGGTGATCTGCATTTCGGTTCGCTGCTAGCCGCCGTCGCCAGTTTCTCCCAGGCCAAGTCCTGTGGTGGGCAATGGCTGGTGCGCATCGAAGACATCGATCCGCCTCGGGAAGTGGCGGGCAGCGCCCAGCGGATCCTGCAGGATTTGCAGCGGTTCGGCATGCACTCTGATCTTCCAGTCTTGTTTCAGAGTACGCGTTACCCGGCCTACCGGGCCGCCCTGCAGAACCTGCTCGATCGGGGACTGGCATTCCAATGTGGCTGCAGTCGCGCCGACCTGCCTCGCTCCGGTGTCTATCCAGGCACCTGCCGCCAGGGGCTGCCTCGGGGCAAACGCGCACGCACGGTACGCCTTCGCGTGCCGGCACGAGCCGTTTCCTTTACGGACCAGGTCCAGGGAGAAGTCGAGGAACACCTTGAACAGACAGTGGGCGACTTCGTGCTTTGGCGCGCCGATGACCTCCCGGCCTACCAGCTTGCCGTGGTGGTCGACGACGCCTACCAGCAGGTGACGCAGGTGGTGCGGGGCGCTGACCTGCTGACATCGACGGCTCGCCAGGTTCACCTGTACCGCTGTCTCGCCCTGCCAGCACCCACTTATGCGCACTATCCCGTGGTCAACGGCGCTGACGGCCGGAAACTGAGCAAGCGCCTCAACTCTGACCCCATCGCGGCAACAGAGCCGGCCCGGGCCCTGGAAGCCGCCCTGCGCTTCCTCGGCCAGCCCTGCCCAGGCGGTCTCGACCTCGACAGCCTGTGGCGCTGGGCCGGGAACAATTGGCGCCTGTCGGCGGTGCCACGGGAAGCGCGTGCCGCGGCCACCCCCAAGCCCTCGGAGTCCAGCAAACCGCTCAGCTGATCAAGCCGGTTCTCTTCACGCTATAATGCAGCCTTGCCCGACTGAGTGAAGCAATGAACACCAACTACCTCGATTTCGAGCAGCCGATCGCCGAGTTGCAGGCGAAGATAGACGAGCTCAGGAATGTCGGCTCGGACAATGCCATCAATCTGGACGAAGAAATCCAGCGCTTGCAGGCCAAGATGCGCCAGGAAATAAAAAGCATCTTCAAGAACCTGACGCCATGGCAAATTTCACAGCTCAGCCGCCATCCGCTCCGCCCCTACACGCTGGACTATGTCGAGAAACTTTTCGATGAATTCCACGAACTGCACGGCGACCGGGCTTTTGCGGACGATCATGCCATAGTCGGCGGCCTGGCTCGGTTTCGGGGTCGTGCGCTGGTCTTCATCGGCCAGCAGAAGGGCCGGGACACCAAGGCCAAGATCTTTCGCAACTTCGGCATGCCGCGCCCCGAGGGATACCGCAAGGCGCTGCGCCTGATGAACATGGCGGCACGATTTCACCTGCCGCTTATCACGTTTATCGACACGCCGGGCGCCTATCCTGGTGTAGGCGCCGAGGAACGGGGCCAGTCCGAGGCGATCGCCCGTAACCTCATGGTGCTGTCGCAATTGCCGGTACCCATTGTCTGTACCATCATCGGCGAGGGTGGCTCAGGCGGAGCCCTTGCGATTGGCGTGGGTGACCGCATCAACATGCTGGAGTACAGCACGTACTCCGTTATCTCGCCTGAGGGCTGCGCCTCGATCCTCTGGAAAGACTCAGCGAACGCCGAGGAAGCGGCGACTGCGCTCGGGATCACTTCCGATAGCCTGAAAAAACTCGGCTTGGTGGACGAAGTGATTGGCGAGCCGCTCGGCGGCGCCCACAAGGAACCCGATGAAGTCGCCCGGCGCATTGCCGATTGCGTCGAAAAGCAGCTGGACGAACTCAGCGCGCTGACCACGGACCAGCTGCTGGAGCAGCGCTACCAGAGGCTGCTGTCATACGGCGTGTTCCAGGACTGATTCACGGCTTACGGTGAGCCATTCTGCAGCCCATTTCAGCAGTGAGTGGCTGCTCACCAGCCTGGGCCGCCTGCCGACGCCCCGAAAGTACTGGGTCGGGTTCAGCGGCGGCGCTGACTCGACTGCCCTCTTGCATGCCATGTACGAATGCCGGGAGCGGCTGCCAGCACCGATCGAAGTGGTCCACTTCAATCATGGCCTGCAGGCCGAAGCCGATGCCTGGCAGGAGCACTGCCAATCGTTCTGCGCCGAGCGAGACCTGCCCTACCGGGCTGAGATCCTCGAAATTGACCACTCCGCAAAATGCAGCACCGAGGAAGCTGCCCGCAACAGCCGTTACCGTGCCGTGGCCGCGGTGCTCGGACGCGAGGAAATGTACCTCACGGCTCATCACGCCGAGGACCTGGCCGAAACACTGTTTCTGAATCTGATGCGCGGCAGTGGCGTGGAGGGGTTGGCAGGGATCCCGGTGCTGCGCAACCTCGAGCATGGCTGGGTGGCACGGCCCCTGTTGGAAATGCACCGCCGCGATCTCGAGGCGTATCTCCTGAAATGCGGTATCGGCTGGCTGACTGACCCATCCAATGCGGACGCCAGGATTGACCGCAACTACCTGCGGCAGCAGCTGTTTCCGATGCTGGAGCAGCGCTGGCCCGGCCTGGTGCAACGCCTTTCACGCACGGCGCGCAACGCCCGCATCACGGCTGGCGCCATGGCCATGTTCATCGAGAGGCAGTCTGGCGAATTGCTCCGGGACCGGCTCAAAATGCCTTTGCACAAACTGCTTGAGCTTGACCCGGAAATGCAGACGCTGATCCTCCGCCAGTGGCTGCGGCGCCACGAAGTTCCCGCGCTGCCGGAGCAGCGCCTCAGGGAGTTCCTCAAGCAACTCTCCCGGGCCAGCGCCGAAAGCCGCGCCGAAGTCCAGTGGGAAGGCTGGATGATCAAGCACTACCAGCGGGATTTGTGGCTGCACCGGAGCAGGCCGTTCTTGGCCTGCCCGCACAAGCCCTGGCGGCATGGCATGCAAGTCGAACTGGGCCCCGAGTCGGGTCTGCTGGTTCTGCGCGGTGAACCAACGGACATTCCCCGGGGCTGGCAGGTCAGGGCTCGACAGCCGGGTGACCGTATCCGGCCTCGCCCTCACGGTTCGAGCCAGAAA
>Ga0209536_100013941_pt1 | contig 11562 bp, 5 predicted proteins | sample DeeMarSeWOR28_12_FD_187461 | JGI IMG/M metagenome (GOLD analysis project Ga0209536, IMG submission 187461) | Marine sediment microbial communities from White Oak River estuary, North Carolina - WOR-2-8_12 (SPAdes) (version 2) | ecosystem: Environmental > Aquatic > Marine > Intertidal zone >... | reverse complement strand
CCCTGATTGTTACCGCCTGCAAATCCTTTGTTTTCATTATTTTTGATAATTTTTATCCTGACATCCGTATGTTTCCTCAGAACTTCAGATTCCAGATATGCAACTGTACCATCCGTGGATCCATTATCGACGATAATGAGTTCGTAAGGTTTTTGTGTATTTTGAAATATGCTTTCGATACACGCTTTTGTGTATCGAAGCTGATTGAAAGTGAGAATGATTATCGAAGTCAGCGAAGATTCTGCCTGCCAGTCCTGGGCCCATATTTTCTGGAATTCATTTAATATTTCTTTTACATTAGGGATTCGATTGATTTCATCCTGATATTTGTCATAAATTCTCTGTCGGTTTTTCTTGAATTCAGCGCCCAGCATAGATGTCATCGTTGTCCCGTCGCTGCGCCAATTGACTTGAACTGTCGGCTTAGGGATATGCTTGAAACGAGTGAATGATGAAAGTCTAATCCAGAACTCCCAGTCTTCAAGCGTACTCAGGGTTTCATCAAAAAGCCCGGCTTTCAAAGCAAGACTTTTTTCGAAGACAAAACAGTTAACCGGTGATAGGTTACTCACCAACAGTTTATTTCGATCAAAGTCTATAGAATAAGGAACATTTTTCTTGATTAAGCGATAATTATCCCCACACCTTTCATAGGTCGCACGAACAGCATCCGTGTAAATAACCGGAATTTCTTTGCTCAACATATCCACCGCTGTTTGGAGATGTTCAGGATAAAAAATGTCATCGTCGTCGAGCAGCGCGATGTATTGGCCTGAAGCATTTCGAATGCCTGTGTTCCTTGCAGCCGCAAGCCCCTTATTTTTTGTATGCGATATATATTTAATCCGGGGATCTTTAAAATTATCAACCCGTCTGGAGACATCCAGGCCTCCGTCATTTACGACGATAATTTCAAAATTTTGATAGCTTTGCGCTAAAATACTTTTTACAGATTCCAATAGCATTTGAGGTCGGTTATATGTGGGAACTATTACGGAAATATTTGGGCCGCTTTCTTCAAAAAGCCGTCCCTCTTCTGCGGCATAAAGATCTGGAGCGGCTTCATTGTCCAGAAGTTGTTGATTATTGGCTGAAATTATTTTATTTAGATTTTCAATTAACTCTTTAGCATTCTCCTTTTGTGGGTTTATTCTAAGCGCTTCTTTGAATGCCCGGATTGATTTCTTAAAATCGCCTGCCTGAAAATAGGCTGATCCCAGTGCACTATAACAGTCATCGGCCTTATTAATTTCCAGACATTTTTCATAAAATTCGATCGCTTCTTTATAGCCTTTCAATTGATAAAAGGAATTTCCAAGAACAAAGTAGGCCGTTTCCAGGCTTTTCTTTTCATCGTTCCAGTTGAGCTGCGGAAAAAGCGTTTGAAGTGAATGGGTTTTTAAAAGACTTTTCTTTATTTCAATGTCAAAAGAAGTATCAAATTGAACGGAACCGGAGGACATATTGGCATCGTGCCACCTCCACTTACACACAAAAGCACCGACGTGTTTGAATTTGATCTTATTGACGACCCGGGCCCAGAACTCATAATCATGGGCCCTTTTAAAATCTAGGCTATAATCACCGTATTTTTGATAGACGCTCTTTTTAACAAGAGTACCGGGATTGGGTATCGAATTGCCAATCAGTAATCTGCTCAGAAGTGTATCATTTTGCTGATAATAATCCGGGTATTTCAGCTCTTGCCTGAAATTTCCCGATTCATCGATTATCGCCAGATCGCCATAAAATACATCAACGTCTGGAAATTTAGAAATTGCAGCGACGTAATTATCAATCACATCCGCCAATAGCATATCATCACTATCGAGCCATAAAATGTAATTGCCCCTCGCTTCCTGAATTGCTCTGTTTCTGGTATCCGGAGCACCGCTATGCTTTTTCCTGATATATCTTACATGCGGATAATTTTTCGATGAAAACAAATTCTCAGTGTCATCTGTTGAGCCATCATCGATCACTAACACTTCATATTGCTCAGAATTGTGCTCTGCTATACTATTGATTGAACTTTCTAAATATTTGGCTCTGTTGTATGTTGGAATGCAAACAGAGATTAACAGCGGTGTTTTACGCTTCTCTTTTGCATTTTCAAGAAAATCTTTTTTAAGGCCGGGAAAATCGAAAAGCGAAAAAACTTTAGATAATTGCTCTGAAACTATTTTAGTACTATTGTTTTCACTTATGAATAACCTGGACTTGATACTGAAATTCGTCCATGTGACCGGATCACTGATGATTTGTCTGCATTTCTCTGCGAATTCATCCGGGTTATCGGCGATAAAACAATGTTCTCCATCAATAAAGTTAAACCCTTCAGCTCCGATGGAAGTTGTCACAACAGGCAATCCAACCGAAGCCGATAAACCGATCTTCCCCTTCATGCCGGCACCATATGTAAGCGGGCATACGAACACTCGATAATTGCTCAATAATTTTTCTAAATTTTCAACATGACCTAAAACTTTTACATTATTTGAATTAAACAAATGATAGTATCTTTCTGAAAAGCTACCAAAGATGTGAAATTCAATGTCTGGATGGAATATAAGAATATTGGGAAAAATCTGGTTAATAAAATGCTTGGCAGCATCTACGTTATGGTTAACGTTGAAATTGCCGAAAAAGCATAAATTCCTTCGTTGATAAAAAGAAGCTGAGACATTCTTGACATCATGAATATTGGGCACAACTTCGATCGGCGTTTGAAGATTCAAAGAACTTTTAATATCATCTCTTTCTGATTCGGTAACAACTATTACTTTATCGGCAATTTCGTATATCTCTCTTTCACATAACAAAAATTCGTTCGCCAATTTCAGATCATTTTTATCTATACTTATTTTGTATTTTCTTAAGTATTTTTTGTAATGAAAATCCATGGTATCTACAATCAGCTTGGATGGCAGATTTCCCTTAATATAATGACCCAGTTTCGATAAAAATTTTATTTGGCCGGTGGTCCATAAATTCGTCATCCAGACATAATCAGGATGGGATGAATTCAATAAATCAACATACTTTGTGATATCTGGCTGAGAAAAGATAAATTCAATATTTCCATTTGACCGGCTTTTATATTTTTGCTCATTAGAAAATTTATTAAAATAAACATAAGTGATTTTGAATTTATTTTTCAGTAAGATATCAATGACTTTTTGGATTCGATCGGCTGAGGAGCAGATATCAAAAATCGGGAGGTAATCACTTATGATCAAAATTGACTTAGGATCTGAATCAAACTTAGTAACCCTCGATGAATCCTGGATGTTTTTTGATCTTTCGTCCAGTTCTTTGGGAATAGTGACCTGGAACAATTTATTATTAAATGCACTTTCATGGCGGTTGGATGCGCCTTCAAAAAATCCATGTCTTTTCATCACCAAAGCGGTTTCTTCATGCATTTTTTTTCTGATGCTTTGAGTTTTTGCAGTGTTATGTATAGTGGCATTGGCGATAATTCCATTTACCTTCTCAAACTTTCCCTGTTTCGTAATTTTTAGCCACAAATCCAGGTCCAAAGCGCAGTCAAGATCTCGATCAAGTCCGCCAACCTCATTTACTTTGAGGCGATTCAAAAAACAGGCCGGTTGATAAAATTGATTCCCGGACCAATTTTGTCCTATATTTTCCCTGCTGATGTGATTCGGATAAATCACATTGATAGTCGCCCCGGCTTTAGTTACCCTTTTGCACGCACCGACCCACCCGGAAGCAAATGATTCTTCAAGATATTTTTTCGCAATCTTAAATAACCCATTGGGTTCAAGGTAGTCATCCGCATTCAACCAATTAAAGATTTGCCCGGTCGTGATCGCTAAACCTTTATTTATTGCATCTGACTGCCCCCTGTCCTTTTCGCTTACCCAATAATCAATATTTTTTTGATATTTTTTAATGATATCAACACTTCTGTCAGAACTATCACCATCGATGATAATATACTCTAGATTAGGATACTCTTGATTTATTACCGAGAGGATACATTTTTCAAGGAAATCGCCCTGATTAAAGCTTGGGGTAACGATTGTTATTCGGGGATATTCAATTTGTAAAGACATGATTTATTTTCTACACTTTCCTAAATTTACCCGGTTGTTTGATATGGATTACAAATATTTGAATTCAAATATACACAGCCTGCTTGTGGCCAGATTGACCTAATAAATGCTATTTTGCATAACCAGAATACACCTGTGGTTGTTCTTTATTCATTAGATGGATCAATTTATCGTAATGGTATTTTGCTTCGGCATTATCCGGATCAATCTTCAATATCTCGGAGAAAAAATGTTTTGCATCATCATATCTTCCTAAATCGCTACAAATCTTTCCTATGGCATTTAAAGTTTCCATTTCATCGGGTTGCGTGGCCAAAATATTTAAATAAATTTCAAGAGCTTCTTCGTTTCGACCTAACCTGTAATAGCAAAAGTCTGCCAGATTTTTCTTGTATATTATATTTTCCGGGTTAATCTTTAGAGCCTCTCTAAAATGAAACAACGCTTCTTCATTGCAGTCCATTCTGCAGAATAAAATTGCTATGTTGTTATGAGCTTTGTCGTTCTTCGGATTTTTTCTAATTTCAGCTTTGCATTTTTCTATAATAGCCAATTCGTGATTTCCGCCGATCGTGGTTATTTCACCATTATCATTTTGATATGGGATATTACGATTATTTAACGGTTCTTCTATGATCAGCTCTTTTTTATCAAGTTTGGCCATCGTTTCATCATAGGAATAACCAAGTTCGGCTATCAGTTCTGGCCCTAATTCTTTAAGATATTTCTTGCCAAAGTCACACAGATTTGGCTCCGAAAGGTTTTCAATCCACTTTTCAACATAATCCGTTACGGCTGCTTTGTGTTTAAAAACGCCGACCTGGTCCCCATATCTCCCGATAAGTGGCTTACTCGATCCGTATTCAAGTATCCCGCGCTGATACGGGATATTAATTTTTCCGCAGAGCCTGTGAACAACCTTATCAGGATTGCTTACAAGCTCTTCATACTTTACACAGATTGCACTGCTTTTTAATGCGCGTATGCCTTGAACGATTAACCCGGGTCCTTTTATAATGTCCGCCCAATTTGAACTGGAAATTAATTCCTGCGGATTATTATTAAACCACGTTTTGAGAACAGATGATAATACCGCCATCGGATTTCTAAGCAACACAATGAATTTCGCTTCAGGGAAAATTCGATATAATTCTTCAATGATATAATAATATCTAGGTGTTTTATCTAAAAAAAATGTCTTGCTGGTTAATTCAGTCATTCGATTATAAAGGGTTGCAGAGAACCTGCGTAAAGCAAGGTAATATAGATCTTGACCTTCCGGGATTTGGTTTAAAAAATCATCTAGTGCATTGCGTGCCAGGGAGGAATCGTATTCTGCATTGCACCCATTTTTCTTCAAAGCATAAACAGGGTGGAGCATTATCCAGGGTTCGGCAATGGAATGGATTTGTGCATGTCCTGATAAAATTCGCTGTAGAAGTGTTGACCCTGCCCTGGGTTGTGAAATGATGAAAATTAAATTGTTTCCCAAATATTCTTCTTCCATTTTTTTTACCTTAATTTGCTCTTTTGCTCTTGATACTTCGATAGATTTATCCTTCGTTTGATATCCTAAGACATTGAGCAAATCACCAGCTATTGTATTAAACGCTTTTATATGATTTTCGTTAAAACTTTCCCGCCAGGCTCCAATTTTACCCTTTCTAAACGTAACTGTACCTCCAAATACATTATTCGTAATTTTATCTATTTCAGATTCAGCTAAGTGGAAGCCCAGATGGTCTGATATATTTCGAATCTCATCTTTTTGATCTTTTTGCCTTCCTCCCCCTTTCCGCCCGACAAGCTTCTCGAAATATGTTGTATAAGTGAACGGTTGTTCAGACCATTGCAGAACACTTCTAACTCTTTGATTAATATCCGGCATCCTTAAATTGCCTTCCACGCCTTTAATAGATGCCATTATTTGTTCGTCAGAATTAAGGGTTTGATAATATGTAAAAAGAGGATGCGCTGGTGAAGAACGTACATATTTTGCATGAGAAACCACCACGTCTCTTGGATCACGCAGAATGAGCAACATCTTAAATCGCAAAGACTGCAACAGTTGAGCTAAACTCGGAGAAAACGGCAAATGCGCGGTGGCAAAGGTTTGTGGTTCTAAAGATTGCAATGCATTTTTTATTAGATCAATATTAGCTTCGGTTGGAAAATCAACTCCGATTTTTACTGAATCATTTTGATCATTGTAATAATGATTGAATTGATCGATGTTCGAAAATCCTAAATGAAAGGCTTCTTGTGAAAATCCCGATAATAATTGCAGCACTTTGGCAGCCATATTTGTTCCGGATTTGGGCAAACTATTTATTAAAACAGGGCCCGGAGATTCTAAAACTGCACTGAAATTTGGAAATTCGATTGTTTCATATTCAATTTGAGACAAATCGGCCAATTTATCTAAAAGTGTTCTAATGTTTCTTTTGACATATACGATTTCATTTTTTGGACGTGTCTTTAACAGATGCATATTTTTTCTGACGACGTAGTTTGCAGATTTGAAAAGATCATTAGCTTTGGTTCTATGTATTCCTTTATCGTGATTTCGATACTCCACCAATGCATGTCCTGAGTATGCAACTTTGTATTTTGCGGTTAATCTGATTTTTTTATCCCAATCAGTATGGATCAAATTATCATCCAGATCTTTATATCCAATTTCTTTTAAGACATCATAATACATCAACTGGTTTCGGAATACGTTACGATTTGTCTTGAAAAACCTTTTTGCAAAAGTTTTAATAAAGACATCGCCGGAAGGTGGGCATTCGCCATTACCATCATACCAAACGCCGATTTTTTCACCTAATTCATTGATTATAAATACATTTGAATAAGCCAGTTTTGCTTCAGGATACTTTTTAAGCGCTTCCCATTCAAATTCTAATTTTTGGGGCAACCAACGATCATCACCATCAATTGAGCTTAATAACTCACCTTTGACTTGATCCTTGCGTAATATTCCGCACTGTTTCATTCCAATATTTTTTGATGTTTGAAATGCGCGGATAAAATCCGGATATTGTTTTTGATATTTCTGAATTATTTCCCACGAATTATCGTCAGAACAATCATCCGAGATAATAATTTCGTAAGGTTGCAATGTTTGAGCTAAAACACTTTCAATCGCTTCTGCAATATATTTCGCAAAATTGTAGCAACCCATGTCAACACTGATTTTCGGATATTTGTCAGCAGTGTTTTCGATCGAATTTTTCATAAAATTGAAACCAATGCCTTGATCATTTAAGAAATTTTAAGTATTAATTTTTTGTTTTTTTAAACGCTAATTTGTTCACCAGAAATTTCTTGATAGGCTTCAATTATTTTTACTACATCCTTATGGCTAATCCTAATACGATTAGCAGAATCGAATTTGTTCGGTCCTGCGTATTTCCAGTTTGCTTTATAACCTTGTTCTTCATATTTTGATTTTATTTTTATAAATATTTTTTTGGGGTTTTCACAAAACTTTTCATAATCAACGTTTAAGTATTTTTTTTTCTCAATTCGTGCCAACCCCTCTTCAATTGCTTTATTTTTAAAATAAACTTGCCCGGCTACCTGTTTAATAGGGTTCAACTTAATCAATTTTTTAAATTGCTTAGGTCTTATTGAGTACCATTTATTTAGATCGCCAAAGAACTTCAGTCTTGATTCAATTAAGGACTGGATATTATAAAAAGGGTGCCTTTTTAAGTTTAAAAAAACTACTTTCCCGAAGATCGAATCTAACAAGTGCAGATTTTGTTCTAAAATCATGCCCTTCATTGCAAAAGGCTTTTTAAAGACATTTTCAAGACCCGCTATTTCAGAAAGCAATCTTTTTTTATTTACCTTTTTTTCCTCATTTTTTGTTAAATACCTCGGTACTTTATTAGGTATGAATCTTCTCCAAAAATACCAAAAATCATTCGGTTCTAAGACTCCTTTCGTTTTCCCTAAATTTGATTTGAAACAAAAATTATTTCCAAAATTATTTATTTCATCTCTAAAATTATAATCCGGGTTTGTTAACATAAGTTGTATTTTTGCCCCGATATAAGGTGCCGCATAAAATCGAGATAACAAATTTGTTGGATAAGCAAAAATATTTAAGCTTGCTATCCATTGCATCATAAGGGTCGATCCGGTTCTCGGGCCTCCTACTACCAATAAAACAGGGTATTTAGGTTTTTTATATTTTTTAATAACTTTCTTTTCGACACCAATTAACAGCGAATTGATTTCATAAAGCAATTTTTCTAAATTCGTATTTCGCTTAAATTCAGGCTGTCTACCTTTAATCATTTTAGATAATTCTCCTAAAATAATCTGATAAAATTATTTTTATAGCTAAATCAAAATTTATTATAATATTATTTTATTAATAATTAATTGCATTAAGGTTTTATTAAATCGTAGGCATCTAACAATTTTCTGACATCTGAGACCGAATTAAACATCATGACATCGATAATAGACAGTGATGAATTGAATTTATCGCAAAATTGATTGTAACGAATATTTTTTGATTTAAGAAAACTTAAATTCAACCCTTTAGATCGAAAAAATTGCTTGGAGTATAAATTAAATCCTCCAGAAAGATTTAAATACTCATTAATATTTTCCTTAATGCAAATATCAAGAATTCTATTTTGAGCTTTAAGTTGATAATTATTATACTCCGAAGAAGATTCCACTAAAATTACTTCTATTTTTAAATAATTTGCAACAGAGTGGCATGCCTGCACATTCCAATCACGCAAAAATGCACTTTTTATATTTACAACATCGCTTACTATTGAAAAAATGCTATCAAAAAAAGGTTTTTTTTTGTAAGCGAATTCAAGTGTTTTCAAGAACTTTCTTTTCCATTTTTCTGTAACAGCTAATTTTAAATCCTTAATTAGTGTATTTTGACTCGCATTTTGAAGTGGTATAGTAAATAAAAATGGTTTTTTATCTACCAAAATACGATTCCTGTTAATCCATCCCTTTTTGATAAAATTTACATCATCGTAAATTACAAATTTATTGACGGCATGCATTAATTGAAAGTAGCCAATGTAAGGAAAGAAATATGGCTGCATGATCGCTATTTTCATGATAGTATAGAGACAATTTTTTTTATTTCATTATCTTTCAAATCCGGATAAATTGGCAAACAAATTACTCGTTTGCTCGTATTTTCAGCAACCGGCAGATTCGATGCTAAAGATGAAGGTAATCCACGATAGGTAGGAAAATGACTTATTAATGGATAGAAATATCGTCGGGCGTATATATTGTTTCGTTTCAACTCATTATAAATATTATCTCTGGATCTTCCGTACTCTTGTTCGTCTATCAATATTGGAAAATATGCATAATTGTGTTTAACCATCCTTTGATCGCTAAGGAAAATCAAACCCTTTATTTTAGATAATTTTTCTCTGTAGTATAAAGTAATTAATCGGCGTTTTTTAATCATTTTATCAATATATTTTAGCTGCAATAAACCAAAGGCTGCTTGTAGTTCATTCATTTTCGCGTTAATACCTGGACCAACGACCGTAACTTCGCCCGCGAAACCGAAATTTTTAAGATAATCAATTCGCTGCTTCATTTTTTTATCGTTGCAAACTAGCGCACCACCTTCGAAAGTGGTAAAAACTTTTGTGGCATGAAAGCTCAATATCGATAAATCACCGAAATTAAGAATCGAACTACCATTAATTTTCACTGAAAAGGAATGAGCCGCATCATAAATAACTTTTAAACCATATGTATCTGCAATCTTTTGAATTGTTTTTATTTTACAAGGATTTCCGTATACATGAACTGGCAGAATGGCAGTTGTCTGTGGATTTATGGCTGCCTCTATTTTATCGGGATTCAATGTAAATGTGGCCGGTTCAATATCACAAAAAACAGGTTTAATTCCATTCCAGTGCAACGCATGAGCTGTTGCGACAAAGCTAAATGGAGTTGTTATAACTTCACCTGTTATTCGAAGGGCTTGAAGCGCGGTTATTAATGCGAGAGTGCCATTTGCAAATAATGAAATATATTTTACCCCTAAATAATTGCACAATTCATGTTCTAAGCTTTCGTGAAAGGGTCCTTTATTGGTGAGCCTCCCACGATTCCATATATCTTTCAAATAAGGGATAAATTCTTCCAGTGGAGGTAAAAAGGGGCGCGTTACGTTTATTCTATCGCTATCTGTATCGTTATCTAAAAAATAATTATTAACGATTGCACTGGTTTTCATTTTCAAGAAAGCTTCTTTTGCTTGACTGTTGGCAATATCGTTCAGCTCTGTCTCTCACCGGTTGGACAAAATGATGCTTGAAAGAATTGAACGGCATCCGGACGCATCTATAGATGTGTTTAACCCAATCCACATGGCTAATTTATTTAGAACCCGAATAAAAATTTTCTTTTAATACAGCAAAAAATATACCACTACATAACATTTTAAAATTTATTGTAATTTTAGTATAATACGGCCGAAATAACCATGATATGAAGATGAAAAGTCAATAATGTGACACCCGTGCTGAAAATTTTGCCTATTGGTTCTGTAATCTCGAACCATTTCAAAGTGGGTTGGGGCAAAAAGACAATTAGGTTTCAGATTTGCGCTGGCAGAAAATATGTTGTTGAATTAATTAATAAATAAACACCATTGATTTAGATGTTCAGCGAATATCTATCGGTTAAGATTACGATCAATATATTTATTTGAACTGCCATCATTCATCTAATTGATATAATTTCTTTATTAAATCAGGTAATTAACAAAAAGTATTGTAAAAACCCATGCATCTTCTTATGTATTGCTGAAATTCAATTTTTCAAATAATTCTAAATTATTTCAGCTATTTGAAAATATTTTTTCCCAACAAGCCCTTCTAACGCTTCGGTCGGAGACCCGAATCAGTCATTGCTGCGCACGCAAAGCCCGTATGGTGCAGAACCTCGAGTCGCCTCAAACTTCAGTAGATCAGTTCTCCAATATTGCAGCTTTGGTAAAGCAGCACATCCAAGTTCCTAACGAATCGCGCATCTTGATACCCCGCAATTTCCAGTAAATCATTTGATAAATTCATGTTCCAATTGTTTCCTGTCTTTTGCTTTCCCGCTGAAATGGAGATCATACCGAAGATTTAGCTAGTTTGGATTCCTATGGATATTGACTGAATCGCCGAAAGACGCAGACTCAGTTTATAGTAGGACGGTAAATAATACGCTAAGTTTAGACGAAATTAATCGTAATTTAAGATCGTTATGACAAATTTTTATATTGTGCACTTTGAGAAATTCGATTTTATGGCGAATAAAATATGCCTACTAATGAGCATACGTCTTTGAATAAAAGATCTAAAGATAGCTGCGCAAACGGCCGATATAAACTCTGGATAGGAGTTTGTCCTAATAGGGATAACTATGGAATCATTCGCCATCGGTTATAGAGACATATTTTCATCGACGC
>Ga0209536_100013940_pt1 | contig 11563 bp, 8 predicted proteins | sample DeeMarSeWOR28_12_FD_187461 | JGI IMG/M metagenome (GOLD analysis project Ga0209536, IMG submission 187461) | Marine sediment microbial communities from White Oak River estuary, North Carolina - WOR-2-8_12 (SPAdes) (version 2) | ecosystem: Environmental > Aquatic > Marine > Intertidal zone >... | reverse complement strand
TAGAAAATGTCCTCGGCGGTGCCGGTTTCGACCATCTGCCCGGCGTACATGACGATGATGCGGTCGCTGACCTCGGCCACGGCCGCGAGGTCGTGGGTAATCAGGATAATCGACATGCGGGTCTGTTCCCGCAACTGGCCGACCAGTTCGGTGATCTGCGCCTGGACCGTGACGTCCAGCGCCGTGCTGGGTTCGTCGGCGATCAGCAGTTCGGGCTCGCACAACAGTCCGATGGCGATCATGACACGCTGGCGCATCCCGCCCGAGTATTCGTGCGGGTACTGCCGGATGCGCTCCTCGGGGTCCGGGATGCGCACCGCCCGCAGCATTTCGACCGCGTGGGCGCGGGCCTCGTCGCGGGACAGGCCCTGATGGTGCATGGCGACCTCGATCATCTGCTTTTCGATGGTCAGGTACGGGTTGAGCGAGGTCATGGGATCCTGGAAGATCATCGCGACGTGCCGGCCGCGGATCCTGTTGAGCTCCTTCGGCTTCATCTGCATCAGGTCCTCGCCGTGGAACAGGGCGCGGCCGCTGGCGCTGCCGTTTTCGGCCAGCAGCCCCATGATCGCCATGACCAACTGGCTCTTGCCGGAACCCGATTCGCCGACGATGGCCAGCGTTTCGCCCTCGCCTACTTCGAAATCCATCCCGTTGACCGCCTTGACGACACCCTCCGGGGTGTCGAAGCGCACCTCCAGGCCGGACACTTCCAGCAGCGCCATCAGAGCCGGTCCTTCGGGTCGAGGGCATCGCGCATGCCGTCGCCGATGTAGTTGAAACAATACAACGTGACGGTCAGGAACACGGCCGGGAACACCAGTGTCCACGGCGCGGACTCCATGTCCTGCGCGCCGTCATTGACCAGCGCGCCCCAGGAACTCATCGGCTCCTGTACGCCCAGCCCCAGGAAACTCAGGAAAGACTCGACGAGGATCACCTGCGGTATCGTCAGCGTAACGTAAACCATGACCACCCCCAGCAGGTTGGGGACGATGTGCCGGCGAATGATGGCGTTGTGGTTCACGCCGCAGGCGCGCGCCGCCTCGACGAATTCCATGTTCTTGAGGCTCAGCGTCTGGCCGCGCACGATGCGCGCCATGTCCAGCCAGTTGACGGCGCCGATCGCCACGAAAATCAACACGATGTGCCGCCCGAATACCACCATCAGCAGGATCACGAAGAACATGAACGGCAGCGCGTAGATAATGTCCACCACGCGCATCATCACGCGGTCGGTCATGCCCCCGTAATAGCCGGCGACGGCGCCATAACTGACGCCGATGGCCAGGCTGACCAGCGTGGCCACCAGGCCGACCAGCAGGGAGATGCGCCCGCCCTCGAGCGTGCGTACGAGGAGATCACGGCCCACGGAGTCGGTGCCGAACCAGTGACCGCTTTCCAGGCTGGGCGGTGACGAGGTGTGGTCCCAGTCGGTGAAATCGGGCTCCCAGGGCAACAGCATCGGGCCGAAGACGACCAGCAACACCATGACGGCCATGATGATGCTGCTGACCACCGCCGCGCGGTTCTTGAGCAGGCGGTGCCAGGCGTCGGTCCACAGCGAGCGGCCCGGCACGTCGGTCGCCGCCATCGCCTGGGCGAACGGATCATCAACGATTGGCGTGGTGCTTTCGCTCATTGCGGCTCGTCGTAGCGGATACGGGGGTTCAGCCAGGCGTAGAGCAGGTCGACGATAAAATTCAGCACGATGATCACGACGCCATAAAAGACGACCACGCCCATGACCAGCGTGTAGTCCCGGTTCAGGGCGCCCTGCACGAAGTAGCTGCCGAGGCCCGGAATGCTGTAGATCCGCTCGATCACCACCGAGCCCGTGATCAACGCCGCCGTGGCCGGCCCCATGTACGAGATCACCGGCAGGATCGCGGGCTTGAGCGCGTGGCGGCGGATCACCACGTGCTCGGGAAGGCCCTTGGCGCGGGCCGTGCGAATGTAGTTGCTGTGGAGCACTTCGATCATGCTGCCCCGCATCAGGCGCGCGATGTAGGCGATGACCGGCAGGGCCAGCGTCACCACCGGCAGGACCATGCGCTGCCAGGACCAGTCCCAGCCGCCCGCGGGCAGCCAGCCGGCGTAGACCGCGACCCCCAGTATCAGCAGCGGGGCCACGACGAAATTCGGGATCGATATGCCCAGCATGGCGACGCCCATGACCGAGTAGTCCACCGCCGTGTTTTGCCGCAAGGCCGCCCCGATCCCGACCAGGGAGCCAATGACGAATGCGAGCAGCATGGCCAGGCCGCCGATCGTCGCGGACACCGGGAATCCGCGCCCGATCAGTTCGTTGACCGACCAGTCCCTGTACTGGAACGACGGGCCGAAGTCGCCGGACACGATCTGGCCCAGGTAACGGAAATACTGCTGCAGGAGCGGTTCGTCGAGGTGGTACTTGGCGTCGAGGTTGGCGCGGATTTCGGGCGGGAGGACCTTTTCGCCGTCGAACGGCCCGCCGGGCGCCACGCGGATCAGGAAAAATGCAATGGTGATCAGCACCAGCAGGGTGGGGATCAGCCCGAGGAAACGCGTGGCGGCATGGCGCAGGATGCCTTCCTGCTTCATCGCTCCTGGCCCTCGGAATCCGTTTCCCCCCGCGGCTCCCCGGCTGGTGGCGGCTGTTCTTCTCCGCTCCCGGGTTCGTCGGGTTGCGCCGGGGCGGCCGCCTCCGCCGCCGGGGCCCCACGCAGCCTGAGCTTGAACATGTGGCGCGTCTGGTGATGATCCATCACGTTGTTCTGCCAGCCCCGCAACTGCCTGCTGACCAGCCGCTTGGTGACGTAGGTGTAGATGGGGACGATCACGTTGTCGGTCATCAGCACGCGCTCGGCCTCGAACATGAGCCGCTCCCGCCGCGCCTGCACCCGCTCGGTGCCGATCTCGTCGAGCAGCGTATCGAAGGTGAGGTTGCTGTAGCCGTAATCGTTGCGCCCATGGCCTGTGCGGAAGAGTTCGAGGAAGCTGTACGGGTCATTGTAATCGCTGATCCAGCCGGCCCTGAATACCTGCGTGACGACTTTTTGCGCCCGGTTCTGCAAAAAGACCCGGAATTCCTCGTTGACCAGGGTCGCGTTCACACCGAGCGCCTGCTTCCACATCGAGGCGACGGCCAGCGCCATCTTCTTGTGGTTTTCGCTGGTGTTGTACCGGATCTCGATACGCAGCGGGCGCTCCGCGGAATAGCCGGCCTGCTCGTACAGCCTGCGCGCCTCGTGGACGCGCTCCTCCTGGGTCCAGTCGGCGTACTCCGGCACGAACGGCACGTAACCGTCCATGCCCGGCGGAACCAGGGAATAGGAAGGCTGTTCGCCGAACTGGGCTACCTTGTCGGCCAGGATCTGCCGGTCGATCGCCAGGACCAGCGCCATCCGCAGCGAAGGGTTGTCGATGAACGGCTCCCGGGTCAGGTTGAAGCCGAGGAAATAGGAGCCCATCCAGGGGCTCACCACCAACTCGTCGGAATAGTGCTTCTGCAGCCACTTGAACTGGTTGTTGGGCACCTCGTTGGTCCAGTCGATTTCACCGGAGCGGAACGCCTTCACTTCGGTGGAGTGGTCTTCGATCGGGTAGTAATGAACGCGCTCCACGATAGTGAGGTCCGCCTCGCGGAACGCCGGATTCCTGGCAAGCACGATCTCGACCCTCGGTACCCATTTGGTCAGCACGTACGCTCCATTGGACACCAGGTTGCCGGGGCGGGAGAACTGGTCGCCGAACTCCTCCACGTTCCTGCGGTTCACGGGATAGGCAATGGGATTCGTCAGCAACCCCAGGAAATAGGGCGTCGGGCCGGTCAGGGTAATCTGCAGGGAAAATTCGTCGAGCAGCGCGACGCCCAGTTCCTCCACCGGCAACTCCCCGCCCAGCACCTCGCGGGCGTTCTGAATGGGCAGCAGCATCCTGGCCGCGTTTGCGGCCGTGGCGGGATTGGCCGCCCGCCGCAGGCTGTAGACAAAATCCTCGGCCTTGAGCGGGTCGCCGTTGGACCAGGTCAGGTCGCGGCGCAAATAGAACGTGTAGGTGCGGGCGTCGCGGGAGATGTTCCAGCGCAGGGCAACCCCGGGGATCACGTCCCCATCGGGCGACTCGGTCGTCAGGCCCTCGAACAGATCGCGCAGAATGTGCGAGGCCGGCACGCCGACCGCCCGATGGGGATCGAGCGTTTCCGGCTCCTCGCCGTTACCGCGAAAAACGACCTGTCGCTCCGCCAGCACGCCCGGGTCGGGGCGGCCGTCGTCGAGAAGGACCAGTTCGACCGGATCGGGGCGGTTGCCGATCGGTCCGCCAAGATCGCCATCGCGCTCGCCACAGGCCGCCAGGGCCGACAGGCACGCGGCAGCCAGAACGCAAATGGGCATCCACCGGGTCAAAACTCGTCCGTCTCCAACTGCAGGTACCTCGAAAGATGAATATCGCGCAGGTTGTCCGCGTAGCCAGACACCCGCGGCCTGACCAGGTGACGCGAAACATAATAATAGAGTGGTATGACCGGCATGTCCTCTGTTAACTGAGCCTCGGCCAGCCGGAGGCGTTCCATGCGCTGCGCGCCGGCAGCCGCCGCAGCGTCGGCCATCAGCGCGTCAAAGGCCGGGCTCCGGTAGAACGTGTTGTTCATGCTGTCGCCGCTGATGAATAGATCCAGAAAACTGGTGGGGTCGGCGTAGTCGGCAATCCAGCCTCCGCGAAAAACTTCCGTCACAACGCCCATTCTCCGATTGTTGACGAATACCTTCCACTCCTCGTTCACCAACTCCGTGTTGACCCCCAGCACCTGCTTCCACATGGCCGCGACGGCCACGGCGACCCGGCGGTGCACGCCCGAGGTGTTGTACCGCAGTTCGAGCAGCAGGGGCTCCTTGCGGTCGGCGCCCGACTGCCGAAACAGGCGCCGCGCCTCCTGCTCGCGCTCGGCCTGGCTCAATCCGGACTGCGGCACGACCGCCGGGGCATAGCCGGGGATGCCCGGAGGCACGATGCTCCAGCCCGGCAATTCACCGGCGCCCAGCACCGTGCGCACCACGATCTCGCGATCGATGGCCAGGGACAGCGCCCGGCGCAGTTCGCGGGAGCGGCCCAGTGCGGCGTGATTGAGGTTGAGCCCCAGCCAGAACGAACCCAGATAGGGATGCACGCGCAGCTCGTCCGGGAGGTTTTCCCGCAACCAGGCGAATCGGCCCGCCGGAATGGTCTCGGTAATGTCGAGTTCACCGGCCCGATAGCGGGCAAGCTCGGTGGCCGGCTCCTCGATCGGATAGTAAACGACGCCGTCGACGCCTATCGAATCCGCCGCATGGAATTCCGGGTTGGGCTCCAGGTGAATGCTGGCCCGCGGCGTCCACTCGGTGATGCGAAACGGGCCGTTGACCGGTGCGTTGCGTGGATCGTCGATCCCGTCGGCGTGCAGCGGAAAGGCCACCGGGTGCGCAAGGACCTCCGGGAACCAGGGCGCCGCCTGGCTGAGCTCGACTTCCAGTATGCCGGGTTCGACGGCCCTGATCCCCAGCGCGTCCGCCGGCATGTGGTTCTTCATGATCTCTTCCGCGTGCCGGACATTGCGCAGCAGCCCCGCGGTGCCGGCGGCGGTGGCCGGCGTGAACGCGCGCCGCCAGGCCCGCACGAAGTCCCCCGCGGTGACGGGATCGCCGTTCGACCAGCGGGCATCGGTCCGCAGGGTGAAGCGGTAACGCAGCCCCCCGTCCAGCACTTCCCAAGAGGCGGCCTGCCCCGGCACCGGCTCGCCGTTGACATCGAAAGTGACCAGGCCCTCGCGGATGTCCCGCAGCAGATTGATCGCCGCCAGCCCCTGGGCCTGGTGGATGTGCAGGGAGTCCGGTTCGGGGCCGAGTCCACGATGGACGGTAGCCGCGTTGACCGGCCCGGCCAGCAAGGCCACGGCGAGGCAGGCGAAAAAAAAGCGGGCGCTGGTCGGGCGCGTGGGCATTTGGCGGTCCAGCCTGTTTCGATCGTGTTGGTGCGTGTATTCTAGCGTCCTGTCACGCATATTGTGCGGGACTGAACGCTGGTGGCCTGGAACAGCTGATTCGGGAGTTGGATCGCGAAGGGATGGTGGTGACTGGTTGCGGCCTGGAGCGAGGCCGATAGCCATAGTTGTCGGCGGAGTGAAGACGCAGCCAGACGCAGCCAAACCGAGTGAGGCAGTTCCGAATCAGCTGTTACAGGCCACTGGAGTACTGCAACGCCATCGGAGGGGCCTTTGACGCTCCTCCGTCGTGCCCGGACCGGGACCGCACGAGGGAGCAATTCATTGACAACTTCTGCAACAAGCCCGCCTGTGGAATCCAGGGACCAACTCGTCGAGTACCTCGCGAGTGGCTGCAAGCCAGAGTCGCAATGGAAACTCGGGACAGAACATGAAAAGTTCGGTTTCACACAGGACGATCTGCGGCCACTGCCGTACGAGGGCGAGCGCGGCATTCGCGCGATCCTGACGGCGCTGGCGGAACTCTACGAATGGCGCCCTGTGCTGGAAGATGGGCTGCCAATTGCGCTGCTCGACGATACGGGCGCGTCGATCACGCTCGAGCCGGGCGGGCAGCTCGAACTTTCCGGCGCCCTTCTCGACAACATCCACCAGACCTGCACGGAAGTGAACACCCACCTCCGGCAGGTCCGCCACGTCTCTGAACCGCTGGGCATCGCCTTTCTCGGAATGGGATTCCAGCCCAAGTGGCGCCGCGAGGACATGCAGTGGATGCCCAAGGCGCGCTATCGCATCATGCGGCGCTACATGCAGAAAGTCGGCACGCTGGGGCTGGACATGATGACGCGCACCTGCACGGTACAGGTCAACCTGGACTTCGGGTCGGAGGCCGACATGGTGAGGAAGTTCCGCACCTCGCTGGCCCTGCAACCGATCGCCACGGCTCTATTCGCCAATTCGCCGTTCACCGACGGCCGGCCCAACGGTTTCCTCAGCTACCGGTCCCGGGTATGGGAAGACACCGATCCCGATCGCACGGGCATGCTGCCTTTCGTGTTCGACGCCAGCATGGGCTTCGAGCGCTACACCGACTACATGCTGGACGTGCCGATGTACTTCGTTTATCGCGACGGCCAGTACATCGATGCCGCCGGGCAGTCATTCCGCGACTTTCTCGCCGGGCGGCTGCCGGCGCTGCCGGGCGAAAAACCGACCTTCAAGGACTGGGAAGACCACTTGACGACCGCCTTTCCCGAGGTTCGACTGAAGCGCTACCTCGAGATGCGCGGCGCGGACGGCGGCCCCTGGGCCAGGTTGTGCGCCCTGCCGGCCCTGTGGGCCGGGCTTCTCTACCACCAACCCTCGCTGGACGCGGCCTGGGACATCGCCTGCGACTGGAGCATGGAAGAGCGGTTACGGCTGCGCAACGACGTGCCGCGCCTCGGATTGCAAGCGGAAATCCGCGGCCGCACCGTGCGCGACCTCGCGCTGGAAGTGATCGAACTGGCCAGGCAGGGCCTGACCGCGCGCGCGCGTCTCAACGCCGCCGGCGACAATGAAACAGGGTTCCTGTCGCCTCTGCAGGAAGTCGCGGACACGGGCATCACGCCTGCCGAGCGCAAGCTTGACTGGTACCAGGGCAAATGGCGGGAATCGGTGGACCCGGTTTTCAGCCAGTGCGCCTACTGACCGACCGGAGCGTCGCTCCGGGGCTGCGCCGCGGCCTTCAGAACGGCAACTCGAGATCCGGCTTGACCTCCAGCATCCGTGACCGGAACTCGCCCTTGATGCGCGCCAGCGCTTCTTCGGTGTCGGCGTCGAACCGGACCACCAGGATGGGCGTCGTGTTGGAAGCCCGCACCAGCCCCCAGCCATCCTCGAAGTCGGCGCGCAACCCGTCGATGGTGCTGATCCGGGCATTGCCGAATTTCGACCTGGCGCGGAATTCCTCGATAAAGCGGTGGTTTTCTCCTTCCTGCATCTGGACCTTCAACTCCGGCGTGCTGTAGCTGGACGGCAGGGCGTTGAGGATGGCCTCGGGAGGGGTTTCGGTGCTGCCGAGGATCTCCAGCAACCGCGCCGCGGAATAGATTCCATCGTCCACCCCGTACCAGCGCTCCTGGAAGAAGAAATGCCCGCTCATCTCGCCGGCAAACGGTGCGCCGACCTCCTTCATCTTGGCCTTGATCAGCGAGTGGCCGGTCTTGTACATCATCGGCACCCCGCCCGCTTGCCGGATGACTTCCGGCAGGTGGCCCGTGCATTTGACGTCGTAGATGATGGTTGCGCCCGGGACGCGGTCCAGCACGTCCAGCGCCAACAGCATCATCACGCGGTCCGGGTAGATGATGTTGCCGGCCAACGTGACCACGCCCAAACGGTCCGCGTCGCCGTCAAGGGCCAGGCCCAGATCCGCGTCCATCAGCCGGACCGACTCGATCAGATCCTCCAGGTTCTCCGGCTCGCTCGGATCCGGATGGTGATTCGGAAAGGTTCCGTCCACCTCGTCGAACAGCGGCAGCACCTCGGCCCCGATCGCGCGCAGCGCATCGGCCGCGCAGACGCCGCCAATGCCGTTGCCGCAGTCGATGACCACTTTCAGCGGCCGCTCGAGCTGGATATCGCCCGCGATCTTCGCGATGTAGTCGGAGATGACATTCCGGGTGGTGACCACCCCCTGGCCGCTTCGCAGCTGGCCCGCCACGATCCGCTCGTAGAGGTTGGCGATTCCGTCCCCGTGAAGGGTATCGCCGCCGATCATGATCTTGAACCCATTGTAATCCGGCGGATTGTGGCTGCCGGTGATCATGACGCCCGAACCTGCGGCGATCTCGTGCGCGGCGAAATACAGCACGCCGGTCGGCACGGCGCCGATGTCCAGCACATCGCAGCCCGTGGACAGGATGCCCTCGATCATGCCTTGCATCAGGTAGGGACCGGACAGGCGGCCGTCCCGCGCCACCACTACCGGGCCGGCGTCCTTTTCGCGCGCGAGGGTGCCGACGGCCTTACCCACTTGCCTGGCGACGCCCGAGTCCAGGGTGCGGTTGATGACGCCACGGATATCGTAGGCCCGGAATATTTCTGGTCTGAGTTCCACTGGATCGTGCTCCGATTCCCTGAGCTTGTGCTCTTCAGCAATGTTGTACTTGAGACGCAACGGCGGCGGGGCGATCTCCGGCGCCACGTCGCCGCCTTCGCCGGCGGGCGCCCCCGCCTCGCTGCCCGCGGCATCGGCCTCGCGCGCAAACCGGGCGTCCGCGGGCAACCCTGCGGTAACCTCGGCGGCGGTGTCTCCAGCATAGGCCGACCGTTTCCTCGCGGCCTCTTCCGCGCGCTGCAGGGCCCACTGACGGTTGCTGCGCCGCAGCAGGATGGCGGCGGCCATGCAGAGCAGGCCCACCAGGGCCATCAGCATCAAGGTTCTGGCCGCCACCAGTGCCACGCGACCCTGGCGGGGAATCTCGAGCCGCAGCAGCGTGCCCGGGATAGCCAGGCGATCCGGGATCTCGTCCAGCAAGGCAGGATCGCCAACTTCGCCCAGGCTGGTGGTTCGCTGCGTGCCATTGAACTGAGAAAGGCGGACGAACCCCAGTTGCTGATGCTCCGGCTTGAAAGCGGAGAGCAGGAAGCCGGGCTTCAGGGTCACGACCAGGACACCCAGCAGATCCTCTTCGGGTTGGATGGCTACGGCATCGGCGACCACCGGTGGCTTCGCGGCGTTGTGCACCTGCAAGGGCGCCTGCTTGCCGCTCAGCGTGGTCAGCACCATGTCGAAAACGGCGTAACCGTTCGGCCCGATCTCCTCCGGCTTGACGCCGAATAAATCGGGGAGGAAGACCTGTACCCCGGTGACCTGGGGAATGCGGCCATTCACGTAGGCGAAAAGGTCTTCGAGATGGTCCGGATTATCCAGCGCTCTCGCAGCCAGAGCCTGAACCTCCGGACCTTTCAATACGCGGGCCAGGGACCGCACCGGCTCGCTCAGCTGCTCCACCGCCGCCGAGCCTTCAGCTTCAGCCGCCGCTGCCTGCCGCGAGGCGCGCCATTCCCCGGTGCTCAGCCACAAAGACGCAGCGATGCCCCCCGCGCCGAGCAGGATGAGAAGATAAATGAGCCAGTTGCTGACCTGCTTTCTGCCCGACAGCCAACTGGTTCCCATGACCTTTTCCTTCAGGTCCACCTGCACCGTCTCTCACGCATGTCCAGTATGCCCAAAACCCCCGCCGCCGCGGTCGGAAGCCTCGAATTCCGCCACCCGCTCCCAGCGCGCCCGCACGATGGGCAGGAACACCAGCTGGGCGATACGCGCCCCCGGCTCGACGGTAAAATCCGCTTCCGAACGGTTCCAACAGGACACGAAAACCTGGCCCTGGTAATCACTGTCGATCAGGCCGACCAGGTTTCCGAGCACGATCCCGTGCTTATGGCCGAGACCGGAACGGGGCAGAATGACGGCCGCCAGACCCGAATCCTGCATGTGCATCGCGAATCCCGTGGGAATCAGGCGCGTTTCGCCGGGCGCGATCAGCAGTGGCTCGTCGATGCAGGCGCGCAGATCCATGCCCGCCGAGCCGCCGGTCGCGTAATCCGGCAGCGGAAATTCAGTGCCCAGGCGCGGGTCGAGGATCTTGATCTGAACCGGTTTCAATGGCTTCCCTTTCGTTGAGTCGGTCGGCTGCCGCGCTGACCAGCAGGCGGGCCAACTGGTGCTTGCTCCCCCTGCCGAGATGCTTCTCGCCGCCAGCCCACAGCAACAGGATTTCATTGTGCTCGCTCTCGAAGCCCGAGCCCTCGCGGCCGACGCGGTTGGCGGCAATCATATCAAGCCCCTTGACGGAAAGCTTCTCCCTGGCGTGCGCCTCGACCTGTTCGGTTTCCGCGGCGAACCCGATGGTCAGCGGACCGTCTTCGAGGGCCGCGACCTCGGCGATGATGTCCGGATTGGCGACCAGTTCCAGGTTCTGCCGCGGCGGCCCCTTTTTCAGTTTCTGCCCGGCAGCCTGTTGCGGCCTGTAGTCGGCCACGGCGGCGACGCCGAAGAACAGGTCGGCTCCGGTAACCAATTGCATGACGGCGTCACGCATCTCGATGGCGCTGCGGACGTCCCTGCGCTCGACACCCGCTGGCGTCGCCAGGCCCACCGGGCCCGACACCAGGCTGACCTTGGCTCCGGCTTCGGCGGCCGCGGCGGCGACGGCGAAGCCCATGCGGCCCGACGACCGGTTGCCGATGAAACGCACCGGGTCCAGGTCCTCGTAGGTAGGGCCCGCCGTCACCACGACATGGCGGCCGGCCAGGGCCGCGCCGCCTTGGGAGAGGAGCGCGAGGACCCCCGGCGCGCGGCCCGGACCGCCGGCCTGATCGCCGCCTCCACGCGCGGCGACCGCGCGGCGGAGATCGAGCTCGACGAGCTGACCTACGAGGAGCTGCGCCGCATCGCCCGCGCGCAGCTCGCGCGGGTGCGGCCCGGCGAGAGCGTGGCGGCCACCGCGCTGGTGCACGAGGCCTGGATGGCGCTCACCCGCGGGGCGGCGATGGGCTGGCGCGGGCGGCGCCACTTCTTCGGCTCGGCGGCGCGGGCGATGCGCGAGGTCCTGTTCA
>Ga0209536_100013939_pt1 | contig 11563 bp, 9 predicted proteins | sample DeeMarSeWOR28_12_FD_187461 | JGI IMG/M metagenome (GOLD analysis project Ga0209536, IMG submission 187461) | Marine sediment microbial communities from White Oak River estuary, North Carolina - WOR-2-8_12 (SPAdes) (version 2) | ecosystem: Environmental > Aquatic > Marine > Intertidal zone >... | reverse complement strand
ACTACGAAATACGCGAAAGGCGCGAAAAAGCTGACAGAGAATCAAGAAGCTCTAAGCGAAGTTCTTGCAGATCAGTGGTGGGTCGTCGCGCTGCGCGGCGTGGTCGCTATTATCTTCGGCCTGATTTGCTTCTTCTTCACGCCAGCCGCGATCCTCGCGGCAGTACTGTTCTTCTCCGCCTACATGCTTGTCGATGGCGTTCTCGCCCAGGTGCGGCATCGAGCCGTGACTGGAACGTCCCGTCACTTCGACCATGATGTTCATGCGTCCACGCTGACCACGGTGGATGCGCAGGCTGGTCGGCTCGGTCGAAACCACGATCTCTGGCGCCAGCACCTTCTCGTCCAGGATGTAATGCCAGCAAAGCCCGTCACAATCCTCTTCCAGGACCGAACCCACCATCCAGACCTGACAGTCAGGAGCCAGGTTCAATTGCCTGATTGCTTGACCTGCGTAAACCATGGCGGCCATGCCGGCCTTCTGGTCGACCGCTCCGCGCCCGTAGAGGCAGCCTTCGCGCACCTCACCGCCGAAGGGATCGCAGGTCCACTGCTCGCGGTCGCCCACATCGACGGTGTCCAGGTGGGCATCGAAAGCCACCACCCGGGGTCCCGATCCGATCCGGCCAAGCACATTGCCGAAGGGATCGACCTTGACCTCGTCGAAGCCGACCTTACGCATCTCGGCCGCGACCCGGCGCACGACGGCCTGCTCCTGGCAACTCGGGCTGGGGATGGCGACGATGTCATGCAGGAACCGAGTCAGCGCATCAGCATGTTGTCGGCTGTGAGCCACGATCTCCGCCCAGGAGGCGGCAGGATGCTCGGTGGATGGTCGTCCGGTGGGTGGCAAGCGGCTCACCTCCGCATGGAACTCCAGATGCGCTGGGCAGTCTGCTGGCAAAGCTCCGGCGCGAGGGGGGCGGCGTCGCCGGTCCGGTAGACCCGCCGGCCTCCGACGTAGACACTCTCGATGTCCCAGGGATGGAAATTGAAGAGCAGGTGGCTGAGCCAGCTGTGCTCGTTCAGCGGTGTCTTCTGAAAGGTGTTCAGGACGATGAAATCGGCGGGGGCGCCGGTGTCGAGGGAGCCGAAGGGCTCTCCGAAGACCTCCCGCGCCAGTCGGTAGCTGCCCAGCCAGAAGCGCCCGGCGTGCGCGAGGCCCATGGTGCCGCGACCGTGCTCGTTGCCGCGGAAATAGGTGGTGCGCAGCTCGCCCCACATGTTGTCGTCCAGTCCGTCGGTGCCCAGGGCGCACTTGCCGGGGAAACGGTCGACCGGCGCCCGCCCGACGCCGTTGTTCATGTTCGAACGACCGCAGTGCACCACCCAGGCGCCACGCTCCTCGAGCGTTTGCAGGTCGATGGGCGTCAGGTCGACACCATGAGCAAAGATGCTGCCCGGCCTGACCAGGCCGAACTCCAGCAGGCGCTCCAGGGGATCCTTCCACCTTCGATCCTGGCTGACCTGGCGATCGGTCTGCCCCTCGGCCAGGTGCATGTGGATGCCAACGCCCATCTTGTCGCAGATCTCCGCCAGCAGGATCAGGGTGCGTTCCTCGAGGGTGAAGCTGGCGTGGGCGCCGACGACGCCCCGGAAGCGCGGCACGCCTTTCTGAGGGTTGTCGGCGAGTTTCTGCAGGTAGCGCTGGTTTTCCTCGAGGGTGATGTCGCGACTGCCGCGCCCTCCCCGGTCGGTAACCTCGTAGCACAGGCAACCGCGCAGGCCGACCGCGGCGATTCCGCGTTCGACCTGGTCCAGGGATTGGCCCACGCTGGAAAGGCTGGAGTGATGGTCGAACAGCAAAGTGGTGCCGCAGCGTACGGCGTCCCAGGCGCCGGCCACGGCGCTCACGTGAACGGCATCGGCGTCCAGGGCCCGATCGAGCGGCCACCATATCTGGGTCAGGATCTCGGTGAAATCTTGCGGTGGATCAGCAGGCAGGGGCATGCCCGCGGCCAGAGCCGAGTAGAGGTGCGTGTGCCCGTTGACATTCCCTGGCATGACGGTCACGCCGGCCAGGTCGATCACCTCTTCACCCGCAGCCGATTGCAGGTCGGACCCCCGTTCGGCCACCCGACCTTGTGCGATGCGCAGGTCGACATTGGCCACGCGGGGCGCCGGATCAGCCCTCAGATCCACCGGGAAGTAGTCCAGGACCTTGCCATTCTTCAGCAGCAGCCGGGGGTGATCGGTGGCGTCCCGGACGCCAGGATCACGGGAATCGTTGCCTGACACTCGCGTGCCTCCTCGCAACCTCGCGCAGGGTAGGGTCGATCTCGCGCCAGAGCGGATACTGACGATCAGCGTAACACAATCCGCTGCGAAGGATCAGAGCGCAAGAAAGAAAAGCGGGAAGATGCGGTGCTGCAGGGGATTCCGACCGCCCGCGACTGGCGCAGAAAACCACCTGCCCTGTGGGGGGCAGGTGGTCCCCTGCAGACAGCCCGACTGGGCGGATCACGCCCCGCCGGAGGACTAACCCTCCTCCTCGGGAAGCAGATCCTCGTAGGACTTGAAGAGGTTGTTCAGCAGGTACTCGTTGACAATCCAGACGGTCGGTTCGCCGGCGACCTGGAAGTAATAGCCGGCTTGCCGGTCGCCCTCCGCCTCACGCTTGGCACCGAACAGAAACGTGCGCTCGGTGCCGTCCTGTAGGCGGATCGTGGCGCGTTTCTGGGGCTCGGCCAGCCCGTAGGTTGCCAGGTCGACAGCGGGGTCGGCGATGTCCACCGCCCGGATGGTGCTGACGGCGCCCAGCACGCCGTCACCCCGGGTCTTCAGGGCCATCCTAGTCTCGGGTTCGGTGATCTTCCACTCGTAAACGTTGCGATCGGCCTCGGTTACGATGCCGGTGGTATCGTCGGCGGCCGGTTCGGGGGTCTGAACCTCCCGCTCCAGGGTGATGATGCTGTCACCGTCTTGCATGGTGATGGCATCCACCTCGAGCCGGTCGCAGCGGTGCGCGTCGAGGTCATAGAAGAACTTGTTTTCGGGCGCCTTGGGCCCGCCGTACAGCCCCACGGCGCCGAGGATGCTCTTGGTGGTCAGGTAGACTGCGCTGCTGTTGGGAGTCTTGATGAAATTGCCCTGGGAACGCTCGGGACGCTTGCCGATCTCGACCGCGAAGGTGGGCTCGTCGCCGTCGGTCGTGTAACCGGTGATGGTCACGGTCGTCGTGTCGGTGAACCCGTAATCGACCAGCACATCCGGCGCATCGGAGCGGAATTCTCCCTGCAGGTCGCTGAGATTGGTGAGCAGATTCTCCACCCGGTCGGGGTTGGCCCGATGATCGTAGCCCGAACGCACGACCCAGCCGTCGGGCCGACGGTCCAGCACCACCACGGCGGCATCGGCGCCGTACCCGATCGTGATCTTCTGCATGTCGTCCGTGGTGAAGCTGCCGGTCAGCACCGAGGAAGTGTGGGAACGGCTGGTGGACCGGTCGTGACTGATGCTCTGCAGCAAACTGATGACGCCGAGCGCGACCAGCACGACGACGAGCACGATCAGTGTGCGGTTCTTCAACATGTCTTGTTCCTCCTTCCCCGGATCTAGTGTTTCCTGGTTTGCAGCAAGTGCTGACGGTAGAGTGCCGCTTCCTTGCGGCGCATGGCGGCCCGGATGATGCCGAAGAGTGCCAGAGCCACGGGCACGACCACAACCACGAAGATTCGATAAGCCAGCTTCTCGTTGTCACCAGCCGGCTTGATGATGCGCTGGGTGAGCATCTTCGACCGGATGCTGATCAGGTCCTCGCCGTGAGCCAGGGCGTCCACCGTGTTCAGCAACAGCAGGGGATTCTGACCGGCACCGAGGATGGCGTCGTCGAACATCTTGGCACAGCCGAACAGCACCAGCTTGGTGGGCGCGGCCGCCAGCGGGGTCACCGTATCGACTGGACCTTGCTCCAGACTGTCCGCCGGGGCCGTGGGATCCGCGGGCCATTCCGGGACGCTGCGACCGGCAAAGGCGTCGGGGAACTCGCCCTCGACGAGCACGCCCAGCGGCACCGGACCGAGGAACTCCTTGTTACTGGGATTCAGGTAGCTGCCGGGCACCGCGCCGTCGTTGTAAGGCTCGCTCCAGCTGCGCTCGCTCGAGGTCATCAGGGTGGTGAGTTCGAGTTCCTGACGGGCGAGCTCACTCTCGTTCACCTCGAGGTGGGTGCCCCACAGGTAGAGCAGGGTGCCGATGCGGTTGGTCAGAGCCGATTCGCTGTTCATCTGGGTTTCGGTCACCTGGATCTGGATAGGCGCCCGCACCGGTTCCCGGGTCTGCAGCCGCAGGCCGCCCAGATTGGTTTGGCGCGGCACCTCCAGCACCTGCAGGTTCGCATCGAAGAAGTGGTCCCCGCTGACTGTCAGGCCGAACTGCGCGAGCATCGTCTCCAGGCCGGAGGTCTGGCCAACGGCGCTGAAATTGAATCCGCCCCGGGCAGCCGGCTGGTAGTCGTAGGTGTGATTCTGGATGGCGATGACCGTGGGCAGACCGTTGCTGAGGGCACGATTGACCTCGAACGCCTGGCGCTCGTTCAGATTGGCGGGATTCAGCACGACCAGCACGTCGGTGTCCGCGGGGATGCCGGATTCCTGTGTAAGATCGATGGGCACGACGTCGTAATGCTCTTCCTGCAGCAGCTGGCGCACGCTCGTGTAGATGTCCTCGGGTTCAGGGGGTTGCATGCCTTGCTGCAGGTACATCATGGCCAGCTGCTGATTCACCGGTCGCGGCGGCGCATAGATGGCGATCTTAGGCTTCTCCTCGTTGGTCAGGCGATAGACGCGGGAGATGAGCTCGTATTCCATGTTGGCCAGCGACTGGGGGACGACCTGAGGGAGAATCTCCTGGGGGTAGTCCTTGTAGGCGATAGTCAGCGCCGACCAGACCAGCTTGACTCCGATGGCGTCCTTCTCCACCGACTGCACCTGCAACGGCCTGATGCCCTTGCTGGTCAGGTCGGTCTGCATCTCCTCGTCGTCCTGCGGATTGTAGATGGACCACTCGAGCATGCCGCCGGAGACGCGCTCGTAGTCGCGTAGCTTGTCCGTGACGTCACGCTCCAGGTTGCGCCACTCGGTCGGCATGCCATCCTCGGGAGTCACGTAGTACTTCACCTGCACGGGCACCTTCAGCTCGCCCAGGATCTTGGCCGCCGACGGCGACATGGTGTACAACTTGTCCGAGGTGAGGTCGACCCGGGCGCCGGTGAAGTTCCCGAAGATCGAGGTCACGAAGACGGCGATCGCCAGCAGCAGCAGGGCGGCGACGGTGAAGGTGATACGGAACTTGCGTTGCTTGTTGCTCATCAGTACTTCCTCCCTTCCAGCCAGAGCGTGTTCAAGGCGAGGAAGACGACGGTCAGGGACAGGAAGTAGGCAAGGTCGCCCAGGTCCAGCACGCCGCGCTGCAGCGATTCGTAGTGTCCCATCAGGCCCAAGTAATTCTGCAGGAACGCTCCCAGGCCGTCGAACCAGCCGTCGATGGTGGCGGCCACGGCCGGGATGCCCAGCAGGAAGAGGGCGAAGCAGGCCAGCATGCCCAGGATGAAGGCCGAGATCTGATCGCGCAGCAGCCCGCTGGTGAAGATCCCCACGCTCATGTACAGGGCGCCCAGCAGGATCGCTCCCAGGTAGCCGCCGAAGATGGCGCCGTTGTCCGGATTGCCCAGCAGGTTGATCATGATGGGGATGGTCAACGTACCCAGCAACGAGATGATGTAGAAGGCCATGGCGGCCAGGTACTTGCCTAGCATGACCTCCGACGACCGCATGGGCAGGGTCATCAGGAGCTCGAAGGTGCCGATCTTCTTGTCATCCGCCCACAGGCGCATGGTCACTGCGGGGATGAAAAAGATCAGGAACAGCGGCAGGTTGTTGAAGAAACCGCGCATGTCCGCCGTGCCCTGCAGGAAGAAGGGCGTCATGAACAGTCCGCAGTTCAGCACCAAAAACACGATGATGAAGATATAGGCGATGGGACTGTTGAAATAGGCGGCGAACTCGCGCCGGAAGATGGTCCACACGTTAGGCATCAGGCCACCTCCTTCCGGCCGGGTTGCGACTGGTGGGTCAGGGCGATGAAGGTCTCCTCGAGGGAAAAGCTCGATTCGTGCAGCTCCAGCAGTTCCCAGTTGCGCTCGCGCGCCAGGTTGAAGACGGCCTGTCCCAGGTCGTGGCCGAAGTCGCCCCGGATCTCGAAGCGGGCCCGGGACGCGTCGCCACCGCTGAGCCGGATGACCTCGCTGGTCTCCTTCAACTCGCGCAGGGCGGTCTCGACCTCGGCGCTGTCGTGCCGCAAGCTGGCGTAGAGTCGGTTCGAGCCCATGGCCCGGCGTGCCAGATCTCGGATCTCGCCGTCGGCGATGATCTGACCCTCGTTGATGACCACCACGCGATCGGTGACCGGCGAAACTTCCTGGAGGATGTGGGTCGAGAAGATGATGGTCTTGTGACCCGCCAGGCTCTTGATCAGATCACGGATCTCCATGATCTGCAGGGGGTCCAGACCACTGGTGGGCTCGTCGAGGATCAGGATGTCCGGATCGTGGATCAGGGCCTGGGCCAGACCGGTGCGCTGCCGGTAACCCTTCGATAGCTCCTGGATCGCTTTCTTGTATTCCGTCCTCAGGCCGCAGGCCTCGACGCACCAGGCCAGGCGTTCATCCAGGCGTGCACCCGCCAGACCACGCGCCCGCCCGACAAAGGTCAGGTATTCCTGGACGCTCATTTCCAGATACAGGGGAACGTTCTCGGGCATGTACCCGATCTTGCCGCGAACTGCAAGCGGCTGCTCCAGGACGTCGATCTCCGCCACCTTGACGCTGCCGCTATCCGGCGCCAGGAAGGTGGTGATGATCTTCATGGCCGTGCTCTTGCCAGCGCCGTTGGGGCCCAGGAATCCCAGAACCTCCCCCTCGTTGAGGCGGAAGGAGATGGAATCGAGCGCGACTGTGGTCCCGAAGCGCTTCGTGACGTCACGTACTTCGATCATCGCGAAGGCTCCTCAGGGGTCTTTGGTTTCATCGGGTTTGCGAAGTGACATATAATCTTGCCGTTGGCCGGGGAGATGGCGCGGCGCACCCTCAGCTGCCCGGCCGGCAAACGCGCAATATACACACAAAACCGGCCAGAGTTCCAGTTTTTCGTGTCAGAAACCGGTAGGAAGCGGATCAGGACTGGGTAAGCTCGATGACCCGGCCCTGCACGACTACCTGCCGGGCGCCGGGAGGATCGCACAGTAACAGGGCCGCAACCCGGTCGCCCACGCGGTCGTAAGCCAGGCCGCTCAGGTCAAAAAGGGCCAGATCGCAGCAGTTGTTGGGGATTAGGGAGCCAATGTCGTCCCGGCCCAGGCAGCAAGCCCCGCCGAGCGTGGCCATCTCGAGCACCTCGCCCACCGTCATGCCCGCGGCGCCGTGACAGAGGCGGTGCAGCAGCAGCGCCTGGCGGCACTCGCTGAGCAGGTTCGAGCTGTCGTTGCTCGCCGACCCGTCCACACCCAGGCCCACGGGGCAGCCGGCGTCCCGCAGGTCCCTGACCGGGCACACACCCGAGCCGAGGCGCATGTTCGAGGTGGGGCAGTGGGCGATGCCGACGCCGGCCTGGCCCAGGCGGGCGATCTCGCCCTGGTTGAAGTAGATGCCATGGGCGATCCAGACATCGCTCGCCAGCCAGCCCACGGATTCCAGAAAATCCAGGGGGCGCTGGCTGTAGGCCTCCAGACAGTAGGTCACCTCGTCACGGGTCTCGGCCAGGTGGGTGTGCAGGCGCACGCGGTGGCGGCGCGCCAGTTCGGCCGTGTCGCGCATCAGCTGGGCGCGCACCGAGAAGGGGGAGCAGGGTGCCAGAGCGATACGCACCATGGCGCCCGGTTCAGGATCGTGGTACTTGGTGATCAGCCGCTCGGAGTCGACCAGAATGGTCTGCGGGTCCTGGACCACGCTGTCGGGCGGCAGGCCGCCGTCCTTCTGGGAACGGGACATCGATCCCCGGGTGGCGTGAAAGCGGATCCCAACTGCACGCGCCGCCTCGATGGTGATGTCGATCAGGTCGGGCGACACCGAATGGGGAAAGAGATAGTGGTGATCCGCGGTCGTGGTGCAGCCCGAGCGTAGCAGTTCCTGGAATCCCACCTCAGCTGCGCGGTAAAAATCGTCGTCACCGAGCTCGGCCCACACCGGATACAGGACACGGAGCCAGTCGAATAGCTCGGCGTCGATGGCCGCCGGGTGGGCGCGGGTACGGGTCTGGAAGAGATGATGATGGGTGTTGACCAGCCCCGGGGTGACTACGCAGCCGGTGGCGTCCAGCCGATCCCATTCCGCGCGGGGGATGCCGTCGATCTCGCCTGGCGCGGGGCCGGCACCCAGAGCCACGATCATCCCGTCGCGTGCGGCGAGCCAACCGTCGGTCAGCACCTCACGCTCGTGATTCATGGTCACGAGGGGATCGGCGTGTTCCAGCAGCAGCAGTCCTGGTCGTGGCATGTCGCATCTCCGGCGGTGCACTCTGGCTGCGAAACCCGGACGGATTGGGGTTGAACCGGACCGGGTACAAATGGGTCTTGGTTCCCTTAGTCGCTCAGGTATACTGGATGCTGGCCTGTACCGCCACCTGGTAACATGATTTTGAGAGGATCCTGCCGGGGACGGGGAAGTCATGTGGCAACTGAAAAGGTATCTTTACGCGCGGTCGCCGGAAGAAGCTGTCACCTTGCTGCGCCGGGAACCGGGCAAGGGCTGCTACATCGCCGGCGGCACCGATCTGTTCCTGCTGCCGCCGCGCGATTGCGATTTCGTGGTCGATATCAATGGCGCTGGTCTGGGGGCGATCCAGCGCACGGCCGCCGGCGGCCTTTACCTCGGGGCGACGGCCACGCTGCAGATGATCGCCTGCTCGCCGGTGGTCCATGGCTTCGCCGGCGGTGCAGTGGCCCGCACGGCCCAGCACTGTGGCAACCGGCCGGTGCGCAGCGTCGCCACCCTGGGGGGAAATCTCGGCAACGCCCTGCCTGCGGCCGACATGGCTCCGATCCTGCTGGCGCTGGATGCGTCGGTGCACATCGGTGACGGTGCGTCCCGGGAAATCCGGCCCCTGACCGAATTCTTCACCGGTCCGCGTGCGACCATACTGGGTGACCGTCTGTTGCTGGGCGTCGAGTTGCCAGGCGGGGCCGCCGCCTGGCGGGCCGCCTCGCGCAAGTTGACCCGCACTGCCGAAGATATCTCCCTCGTTCATGTGGCCGTGGCTCTGGCCCGGCAGAGCACCGTCATCGACACCGCTCGCATTGCCCTGGGCGCTGTGGCACCGGTGCCCCTGCGCGCCAGCGCAGCAGAACAAGCCCTGACCGGTCGCGATCCGCAGGCGGCAGACTTTGGCGTTCAGGTTCAGGTGGTGGCCCAGCTGGCCGCGGATGCTGCTGCGCCGATCGACGATCATCGCGCCTCGGCCGCCTACCGACGGGCCATGATCGCCGTCCTGACCCGACGGCTCGTCACCGAGTTGACCGCAGCAGAAGGAGCCGCGGCACCATGAGGATCGATCTCGTGCTCAACTCTCGCGAAACCGTGTGGGAGATCCAGCCCGGAGAGACCTTGCTGGATGCGCTCAGACGTCAGGACTGCCTGTCGGTCAAGCGGGGATGCGAGACCGGCGATTGCGGTGCTTGCACCGTGCTCCTGGACGGCGAGCCCGTGAACGCCTGTGTCGTGGCTGCTGCCCGGGTGCGCGGACACATGGTCACGACCCTGGAGGGACTGCGTGACGATTCCTTGATGAGGCGCTTGCAGGAGGCGTTCATCGCTGGCGGTGCCATCCAGTGCGGCTACTGCACCCCCGGCATGCTGGTCAGCGTCTATGCCCTGCTGCGTGAGGGAGGACGGCTTGATGCGAGTGCCGTGCGGGAGGCGCTATCGGGTAACCTGTGTCGCTGCACGGGTTATCTGAAGCCGGTTCAGGCAGTACTTCAGGTCTGGCAACAGCAAGCAGGGCAGGGGGAGCCATGAGAGCCAAGATCGCCGAACCGCCCCTGACCCGACGCCCACCGGACCTGGATGTCGTGGGCGAGAACGTCGCCAAGATCGACGGCCAGCGTCTGGCCCGCGGCGAGCCGGCCTTCACCGACGATTACCGGCGACCCGGACAGCTCCAGGCCAAGGTCCTGCGTTCGCCGTATCCCCACGCTCGCATCGTCAGGGTGGACGCCAGCCGGGCACTGGCCCTGCCCGGTGTGGTCGCTGTGCTCTGGCACGCGGACGTCAAGCCCATCCTGCACACCCGCGCAGGGCAGAGCCATCCCGAGCCCTCGCCCTACGACACCGTCATCCTGCCGGACAAGGCGCGCTTCGTGGGCGACCGGGTGGCCCTGGTGGCGGCCGAGAATCTGGCCACGGCTGAGCAGGCGCTTGACCTGATCGAGGTCACCTACGAGGAACTGCCGGCCATCCTGGACATGGAGGAGGCGCTGACCCGGACCGACGTCCTGATCCACGAGCAGCCGGATCCGCGTGGCATCTCTGAGGCCGGCCGCAGCAATGTCGCCGCGCGTATCGACCTGCACATCGGAGACGTCGACGCCGCCCTGGCTGGCGCCGACGTGGTGGTCGAGCGGACCTATCATCTACCTAGGGTCCAGGCCAGTCACATCGAACCCCATGTGGCCCTGGCCTGGCTCGATGGGGACGGCCGGCTGGTGGTGCGGACCAGCACCCAGGTCCCATTTCACCTGCGACGCATCCTGGCCCGGATCCTGGAATTGCCCGAGGCCCGGATCCGGGTGATCAAGCCGCGGGTCGGCGGCGGCTTCGGCGACAAGCAGGAGATGGTGCTGGAAGACATCGTGGCCCTGCTGGCTCTGCGCACGGGACGTCCGGTGCGGCTGGAGTTCACCCGGCTGGAGGAGCTGGTGGCGGCTCGCTTCCGCCACCCCCAGCGCATCACCATGACCACCGGGGCTTCGCGGGATGGGACCATCGTGGCCAATCGCATGCAGGTGCTGGCCGACACCGGAGCCTACGGCAGCCACGGCCTGACGGTGCAGGGCAACACAGGGCAAAAGGTGCTGCCCATGTATCCTGCGCCCAACATCCATTTTCATGTCGATACCGTCTACACTAACCACCCCATCTCGGGTGCCTTCCGCGGTTACGGCGCGCCCCAGGGCTGCTTTGCCCTCGAGTGCCAGATGGACGCGGTGGCGCAGGAGCTGGGCCTGGATCCGCTGGAGCTGAGGCGTCGCAACCACATCCGGCAGGGAGACACCGACCCCCTGAGCGCCAAGCTGGGGGAGGGCAAACGTGGTCTGGTGCGCGTGATCCGCAGCTCTGGCCTGGCAGAGGCCATCGACCTCGGCAGCCAGGCCATCGGCTGGGGCCGGAAACGGGCAGCAAGCGCTCCCCATTTGCGGAGGGGACTGGGCATGGCCCTGGCAATGCAGGGTTCGGGCATTGCCGGCATTGACTGGGGTGGCGCCTCGGTCAAGCTGAACGACGACGGCAGCGTGAATCTGCTGGTGGGGGCTACGGACATCGGTCAGGGCAGCGACACGGTGCTGGCTCAGATCGC
>Ga0209536_100013936_pt1 | contig 11564 bp, 4 predicted proteins | sample DeeMarSeWOR28_12_FD_187461 | JGI IMG/M metagenome (GOLD analysis project Ga0209536, IMG submission 187461) | Marine sediment microbial communities from White Oak River estuary, North Carolina - WOR-2-8_12 (SPAdes) (version 2) | ecosystem: Environmental > Aquatic > Marine > Intertidal zone >... | reverse complement strand
CACGTGGAAATACTGGGTTTTTCTTCAAACGCTTTCTTACCACAATAGTGGATGAATGCCTGGCAATTTTAAAAGGCCTGTTTTTACAGGCCTTTTTTTTCGCCCTTATATTCCGCGACTATCCCGGATATTTCACGGCTTTTTATGAAATTATTCCCGACCTTTACATTAACGCTTTTTTTCTGAGTTTTTCATCCCGTATTTAGTGGCCGAGGTAAACAATATGGGGATGTGATAAAATCTTTTTTTTTTGAATATTTCGTGGCAATGTGATATCATTATATGTGTTGACCGGCTATCCAGAGAGGAGGATAGCTAAAAAGCGTTTCTTTTAGCCCTCCACTTCAATAGCCGTAAGGTTCGTGAGGTTTTATAATGCACAAAAGCGAAAAATAAACACTTTTTTCAGGAGGGCAAAAAATGTGTACTAGCGCCAATCTAAAAACGACTCTGTTAATTGAAGTGTTTTGCCTGGGGATGATTTGCAGCATTGCTGCAGGAAACGTACTTCATGTTGATGATGATGGCCCTTCGAATTTCAGCAACATTCAGTCGGCAATAGATGCAGCCGTCCATGGGGATACAGTTGTTGTGGCTGACGGATTGTATACAGGAGAAGGTAATTATGATATCGATTTAAGAAGTAAGAATATTATTCTTCGGAGTGAAAATGGTCCAGAAGGCTGTATAATCGACTGTGAAGGGAGATGGTCTCACAGTGGTTTTTACTTGCATAGAACAGCACATTCCGAATCCGTTATTGATGGATTTACAATTCGTAATGGAAATGCCGGAGCTGGAGCTGGTATTTACCTTTACTACTGCGGGCCTACTATTAAGAACTGCATAATTTCCAATAATTATGCAGAATCCTCAGGTGGAGGAATATACTGTGCATATGGTTCTCCAAAAATAATTAACTGCATAATAAGCAACAATTCAGCTTCTTATGCGGGGGGCATATTCGTAGGAGTTCTTTCTTCTCCCAAAATCACGAATTGTACAATCGTTGGTAATTCCGCCATGCAATGGGGAGGCGGGATTTCCATCGCTGATCTGGCTGGGCGGGAAGCATTTATCAGTAATTGCATATTGCATGCTAATACATGCCATGCCATATACGAAATTATGTCTCACAGTGATCCAACTGTAGATAATTGTTTTTTTGGATACAACCCTGACGGTGATTACTATGATGATGACACTGATTCAACACTGAATGGGGCAGAACAGATTAATACTCTTGCGAAAGCGAATAATAATACAAGCGGAAGTGATCCTATGTTTGGTTTTGAAGATGATTACCATCTGATGCCTGATTCACCATGTATTGATACAGGAACAAACGATCCTTGTGGAACTCTATTGACAGTAGATTTAGATGGTAATGTTCGCCCCCTGGATGGCGACGGAGATACAAATCCTGTAGCCGACATTGGTGTATATGAATTCCGTACTAACCTGCCGACGATTGGTTTGACACCGTGTGCACTTTTCTTCAGATGTGAGCCAAATGAGCCTGATCCTGCTGCTCAGACACTATATATCCGCAATACCTCAGAGGGATTGCTGAACTGGGAAATAAGCTGGGATTGCCCGTGGCTGGAGGTCGTGCCAGAAACTGGTTATTCAGATGGCGAGGTTGACCAGGTGAAGCTTAGAGTCAATTCAACGGGCTTGTTAGCCGGTGGATATAGATGCTTTTTGGAAATAAGTGACTCTTCGGAATCTAATAACACGCGAAAAGTTTTGGTTAGGCTTCATGTAGATGGAACGCTTAATGTGCCTCAAAAGTATGCAACGATACAGGATGCTATAGACGATGCTATGGATGGAGACACTGTCTTAGTATCTGACGGAATTTACAAAGGAGATGGAAATAGAAACATAAGATTCTGGGACAAGGCTATTACGCTTAAGTCTGAGCATGGACCCAGTTATTGCATCATTGATTGTGGCTGGATTGGATCAGCTATGGCATTTTATGATTATGAGAACACTAGCTATATCGTAGATGGTTTTACAATAATAAGTGCTAGAGGAGCGATTAATTGCTATGGCAGTAGTGCTGCGATAAAAAATTGCGTGTTCACAAACAACAAGGCCAATGCTGTAATATATGCTCGGGGTAGCAACCTAAGCATAGTTAATTGTACAATAATAGACAATGAAGATGTAGTAGCTCTTAAATGCACGGAAAGTCATGTAGATATTAAAAATTGTACAATTTTTAAGAATAATAACGGGGGCAAATATACTGGCGCCATATATTGTGATAGGGGAGGTACCGTGAGTATAATGAACACGATTTTATGGGATAACTATCCAAGCTCAATATTTATAGAATCTGGTTCAGCAACTGCTACTTACAGTTGTATTCAAGGCGGTTGGCCGGGCGTTGGCAATATCGACATTAATCCATTGTTAACTGGCAACGGACATCTTCAGGCGGATTCGTCGTGTATTGACCTGTCTGAAACCGGACCGTCACATGACTTGGATGGAGAAGCAAGACCTGTTGGAATTGTTTTTGATATCGGCTCTGATGAGTTTTTAGACTCTGATAATGATGGTCTGCCAAATTGGTGGGAGATGAAGTACTTTGGTTCAATCATTGACTCTGATCCTAACGATGATCCTGATGATGACGATAAAAAGAATCTTGAAGAATATATTTTGAGTAATAATCCCTTGGGACCATATTACGTAGATGGCGTAAAAGGGGATGACCTCTGGGATGGTTGTGCACCTATTTGGGATGGTCTCCACGGACCTAAATCAACCATTCAGGTCGCTATAAATACAGCACATAATGGAGATACTATCGTTACCGCAGACGGAATCTACACAGGTAGTGGTAATATGGATATAGATTTTCATGGGAAAGCCATAACATTAACGAGCAACAAGGGACCGGAAAATTGTATAATTGATTGTCAGGCCAGCGAAGGAAATGAGCATCGTGGATTCTACTTTCACACCAACGAGGGCCCAAATTCAATAATCAATGGCTTCACTATTACTAATGGGGTTGCTTTTGAAGGAGGGGGCATATATTGCGAAGACAGTAGCCCTACCATTGAACAATGTAACATAATCGGTAACTACTCCCGATGGAGAGATGGCGGTGGGATTTTCTGCGATCATAGTTGCCCGAGAATCAAGAATTCCATAATTAGAAAAAACAGAGCTGATGATGACGGCGGTGGAGTCTACTGCGAGCATGGCAGCAGTGCAGTGGTTTCTAATAGTGTTATATGCGACAACAGGGCCGGTAGAGATGGTGGTGGAGTAGTATCGTGGTATTCGAGCAAAGTGCTGCTAAAGGACTGTAAAATCGCAGGGAACCATGCCGGAAGAGATGGGGGTGGCCTTGAAGCGTTCAATGATTCACCAGAACTTCTTAATTGTCTGATTGTCGACAATTTGGCGGATTCATGGGGTGGTGGGCTTTATGTAAATAACGGACCTAACTTCACAATAAGCAACTGCACAATCACTAACAATTTTGCTGCGAATGGCGGTGGATTCTATGTAACATTCCATACGTCAGCCCAATTAACAAATTCCATCCTCTATAGAAATTTTCCGAACGAAATGTCTTTAGTCTATTATTCAAAGGTTATGGCTGAGTATACTAACATTAAAGGTGGCTGGACAGGCGAAGGCAACATTGATTGTGACCCATGTTTTGTTCGCTTAGGCTACTGGATTGATGTTAATGATCCAAATATATCTACCGAGCCGAGTGATCCAAATGCTGTGTGGATTGAAGGGGATTATCAACTTCTGCAGACTTCGGCGTGTATTAATGCCGGTGACAACAACAGCCTCCCGGCTGATACTCAAGATTTAGATGGTGATGGGAACACAACCGAGCCGATTCCATTCGATATCGAAGGTAACCTGCGTGTAATTTATGATGTTGTCGATATGGGAGCGTATGAGTTTGAGAATACGCCACCAATAGCCGATGCCGGGCCCGACCAGATTGTCGAGTGTGCGTGCAATACCGTGGCGGGCACAAAGGTTACATTGGATGATTCCAACTCGAGTGATCCTGATTATGGTGTCCTTACGTATACCTGGACGGGGCCTTTTGCGGGGAGTCCAGTAAACGGAGCTACGCCTACGGTCACCTTAGAAGATGGATGTCCAGGTGACTATTTGATTACGCTGGTCGTCAACGATGGAATAGACGACTCTGAGCCTAACGAGGTTGTTATAACCGTCGTGGACACGACACCACCGCAGTTCCAGTTGTCCGTTGAGCCAACAATGCTGTGGCCTCCTGACCATAAGATGTACGAGATTACAACAAGCTGGACGGTCAGTGATGATTGTGATACATCGCCGGATGTTTCTCTTGTCGACATTGTAATGAACGAAGGTGATAACACCATCGGCGACGGACATACTACCGGAGATATTTATATAAACGAGGATGGTTCTATCTATCTAAGGTCCGAACGAAGCGGGACCGGTACTGACCGTATTTACACTATAACTTATCAGGCGGTCGATGACTGTGGAAATGCTACCGTTCGCAGCGCCACCGTCAGCATTCCACATGACTTTAAGGTTTTGGCGAGAATTGCTTCTCGATGGCTTTGGTCAGGCCCGGCCGGCAGGATTCCCGAAGACCTGAACGGTGATGGTGTTGTGAATCTCGCCGATGTTGCCAGGTTCGCAGATAACTGGATAAGATAGCCTGTGCAGGTTAAAAAGTTTAGCTCCTGATACAGGCTGATTCTTGATACAAGGGGCTGTGGGTATTATCCTTACAGCCCTTGTTATTTGCCCGTCACAGCAAGTATGGAATATTCGCCTGTAGTGCCGAAGAATATAGGACCATCAAAATCCCCATGTCCCTCTGTGTGCCGCTAAGTGACATACTTAACATTTGCTTCGTTTTTTGGATTTAAGCCAAAGAATGGATTTGACGATTAAAAAGGGATTGATGAATGTTTTTTCTCTGTAGCTAATGATATTTCTTATTATTTGCTGCGAGGAGCCCTGTCTTTTGGAGAAAAAAGAATGCCAAAGGTGCGCAACTTCATGGTTTTACCGACACTGCCGGATTCTCTCAAGGATCTTGAAACTATCGCAAGGAACATGTTTTGGTCCTGGAATCTGGAATTCGTAGACCTCTTCAAACGTATTGACAGTAACTTATGGAACACTTGCGGTCATAATCCGGTCAAGTTTCTTGGTAATGTCTCGCAGGAATGCCTGGAGACAGTGGCCGAAAATCAGGGTTTTTTATGCCAGTTACAAAGGGCTGCACAAAAGCTGAAATCATACCTTGATGCGCCGACGTGGTTTGAGAAGGTGTGTGCAAAAAATTCGAAACCGCTTATTGCTTATTTTAGTGCAGAGTTTGGCCTTCATGAATGTCTGCCTATTTATGCCGGCGGCCTCGGGATTCTCGCCGGTGACCACCTCAAGAGCGCTTCCGACCTCGGTGTGCCATTAGTCGGAATTGGTCTTCTCTATCAAAAGGGGTATTTCCGCCAGTATTTGAACATTGAGGGTTGGCAGCAGGAAGTATATATCGAAAATGATTTTTATAATATGCCGCTCGACTTGGTTCGAGACAAGAACGGCCGGCCCTTGAAGATTAGTGTTGAATATCCGGGCAGGGCCGTCTCGGCTTATATTTGGTGTGCTTCTGTTGGCAGGATTAAATTGTATCTGCTGGATACGAATGTATCTGATAATTCGTCCGTAGACCGGATGATTACAGCCAGTCTTTACGGGGGTGACCGCGAGCAGAGAATTCGTCAGGAAATTATGTTGGGTATCGGCGGATTAAAAGCACTTACCGCTATGAACATTACTCCAACTGTTTGCCATATGAACGAAGGCCACGCTGCTTTTGCCACACTGGAGCGTGTTAGAAAATTGCGGAGCGAGAAGAATATGACTTTTGATGAGGCCGCCGAGGCTACAAGGTCGGCCAATGTGTTCACCATGCATACCTGTGTAAAAGCTGGCCTTGATGAATTTTCCGTGGAGCTTATGGACAAATATTTTGGCGGTTACTTCCCTCATCTTGGGATAAATCGAAAACGTTTTTTAGGCTTGGGAAGGATACTGCCTGACGATGATTGCGAGCCCTTTAAAATGGCCGTCTTGGGATTAAACCTCAGCAGCTATACAAACGGAGTCAGTGAGTTGCATGGACACATATCGCGGGAGTTATTTTCGAGTCTGTGGCCTGGTCTGCCTGTTGATGAAGTTCCCATAAAGCACATTACAAATGGTGTACACATCAAAACCTGGATATCGGATGAGATGAACGCTTTATACGAAACATATCTCGGGCCGAATTGGGATGAGGAAACAATTGGCAAAACCGTTTGGAATAACGTCGTTCAAATTCCTGAAGAGCGGCTCTGGCGGGCCCATCAAAGGTGCAAAGAGCGTTTGGTTGTTTTTGCACGTAATCGGCTTAAAGCCCAGATGCAGCGGCGGGGAACTTATCATACGGAATTGAACCAGGCGGAGGAGATTCTTGACCCTGAGGCTTTGACAATTGGTTTTGCCAGAAGATTTGCCAGCTATAAAAGGGCAAGTTTGCTGCTCAAGGACCCACAGCGGCTTGTAAAGTTGCTTAGAGACCCGGCTCAACCTGTACAGATTCTGTTTGCCGGTAAGGCTCACCCGAAGGATACGGAGGGCAAGGACATTATTCGTCAGATTATCAATTTTGCCAACCAGTATGATCTCAAACGCCGTATTGTGTTCCTCGAAGATTATGATATTAATGTCGCAAGAACCATGGTCCACGGTGTCGATATTTGGTTAAGTTCCCCTCGCAGACCGATGGAGGCAAGCAGCACAAGCGGTATGAAGGCCGCCATTAACGGTGGTTTGAACATGAGCACTTTGGATGGATGGTGGTGTGAGGGCTATAGATCCGATTTGGGCTGGGTTATTGGTGCCGGCGAAAGCTATGATGATCCGGATTATCAGGATATGGTGGAATCGCAGGCGATTTATAACATGCTCGAAAATGAGGTCATACCATTGTTTTACACTCGTTCGGCTGATAATCTGCCCCGCGCCTGGATATGCAGAATGAAGAATTCTATCAAATGGGTTGCACCGGTGTTCAACACCCACAGAATGATCGCTGATTATACCCGAAGGTGTTATAATCCTGCTGCGGCCAGATGGCGCTATGTTACGGCTGAAGCAATGTCTCGCGCAAGAGCGCTTTCTATGTGGAAATCCAACATGAGATCGGCCTGGCCCGAGTTTGCAATTAAAGATGTTCAGGTAAAGGCAAACGGTGACCAAAATGGCGAGTTGCTCAATTCCAAGCAGCCTCAGCTTAAACTCGGCTCGGACTTGACCATAGAGGCGTTGGTCAGACTCGGCAAGGCTAACCCGGATGACGTTTCGGTTGAGGTTTATCACGGCCCTGTGGATTCTATGGGAAATATCACGCAGGGTTCAACTGTCAGAATGGATTATAAAGAACCTTCCGGCCAGAATGGTGACCATTGGTTTGTTGGCTCGATGCCTTGTAAAACGTCCGGCAGAAGAGGACTCGCTGTTAGGATTTTACCCAAAAACGACGACCTCGTTAATCCCTATGACCTCGGCTTGGTTCTCTGGGAGAAGATTCCACCAAATCAGGAGGCCTGATGAAAAAGTGGGCAATCGCGGTTCAGTTCGAAAATCGCGACTTATTCATTCTCTTTGCTATTCAAAAGCTCATAAAGCTCGTCAGACGACCCTGCTTTCTCAAGTGATTCTCTGAATTGTTCATCGAGCATTAGTCTGCTTATCCTGGCCAGTGCCTGAATGTGAGGGCCGGTCTTGTCGGCTGGCGAGACCAGCAAAATCACTATTGTTACCGGTTTTCCATCGACGCTCGCGAAGTCAATACCATCGTTTGCAATTCCCAGAGCCATAACCAGTTCTTTCACGGCTTTGCATTTACCGTGAGGAATGGCGATTCCAGAGCCGATTCCGGTGCTTCGAGTTCGTTCACGAGTAAAAACCGCATCCAGGACAACTTCTTTGTCGAGCAGAGCTCCGTTTGTGTCCAGCAACTCAATTAATTCCGTTATTACGGAATCTTTGTCTTTGCCTTCCAGCGGAACTTTTACGCAGTTTTTCTGAAGAATTTGTGTCAGTAGCATCTCAATATAGCGAATATATACACATATTTCCTGAATATTAAAATAAACTTAATATTATACCTCCTTCGGGCTTCAATTGCAACGATTTTGTTAAATTTTTTTCTCCTCATTATCATTTTCCATCGAGGCTTGAATGATAATACGCTCTTCGATTTTCCTTTACATTTTGCACTGCCGTAGTAAAATAAATTCTTTGAGCATAGATGGCCCGAGCGGCCCATATATGAAAACTCCGGCTCATTTACGCATAAAAACATATACGTTACGAGATTTATGATGGATAAGATAAGACTGTACGACACAACCCTTCGAGATGGTATGCAGGCCGAAGGTGTGAGTTTCTCGTTAGAGGATAAACTCTCGATTGCAAGATGCCTTGACGAGCTTGGCATTGATTATATTGAGGGAGGGTTCGCCGCTTCCAATCCAAAGGAGATGCAGTTCTTTCAGGAAGTAGCCAAACTCGACTTAAAGACCTCAAAAATTGTGGCCTTTGGCAATACCCGCAGGGCTGATACGTCTGTCTACGATGACCTCTCGCTAAAAGCGATACTCTCCTGTAATACCCCGACCGCTACCTTGGTCGGCAAAACGTGGGATATGCAGGTAGGCCAGGTCCTCGGCTGTTCACTTGATGAAAATCTTGTTATCTGCGCCGAGTCCACGGACTTCCTAAAAAAGAAAAAAATCGAGACCATCTTCGACGCTGAGCATTTCTTCGATGGCTACAAAAATAATCCTGAATACGCAATGAAGGTCCTCTCCGCCGCCGCCGAGGCTGCCGCTGACGTGCTGGTCCTTTGCGATACTAACGGCGGCTCTTTACCGGACGAAGTCTACGAAATAACAAAAACCGTCTGTGATAAGTTTGCCACGCTGACCGTCGGCATCCATACACACAATGACAGTGACTGTGCCACCGCCAATACTCTCGCCGCCGTTCGGGCAGGCGCCCGCCACATACAGGGAACGGTCAACGGACTCGGTGAGCGGTGCGGAAACGCAAACCTCTGCACCGTTATACCCAATCTTGCATTTAAAATGGGGCTTGATGTTCTTGGCGCCGAGAAAATCAAAACTCTGACCGAAGTCTCACGTTTCATCTTCGAGATTGGCAATTTGAGCCCGGTTATGAATATGCCCTATGTCGGCGAAAGCGCATTCGCTCACAAGGCGGGTCTGCATGTAGACGCCCTGAGAAAAAACAAACGCACCTATGAGCACATCGACCCGGCCGTCATCGGAAATGAACGCAGGTTCCTAATTTCCGAGCTTAGCGGCAAATCAAACGTCCTCGCCGAGCTTGAAAAGGCAAAAATCGCCCAGGATAAGGAATTGGCAAAAAGGATACTCGCTCGCGTCCAGGAGCTTGAAAATGACGGCTACCAGTTCGAGGCTGCAAACGCCTCATTTGACCTGCTGGTAAAAAAGGTTATGGGCACGTACAAGCCTTCTTTTGAGCTTATTAAGTATTATGTGACCACAGAGAAACGCACATCGGGAGTGATGGCAAACGAGGCCACCATCAAAATCAGGGTCGGTGATAAAATCGAGCACGTAGTCGGAGAAGGTGATGGCCCCGTAAACGCACTCGACGCGGCTTTGCGAAAGTCACTGGAGAATATCTATCCGGCTATTAAGGACGTCCACTTGATTGATTACAAGGTTCGCGTCGTCAATGCCAGGGCTGGTACTGCCGCACGTGTACGTGTAATAATCGAATCGCGGGACAAAACGTCAGTCTGGGGAACGGTCGGCTGCTCGGAAAACATCATCGAAGCATCCTGGCAGGCGCTCACCGACTCCGTCGAATACAAGCTTCAAAAAGATAACGTGTATATGGGAAATGTCAAATAAAAGCCTCCCGATTTTGGTTTTGCTGCTTACGGTCTTTGCCGAGCCCTTATATGCCGCCGATGGAGCGATTATTGCCCCGTATATCACAGGCCGCCAGGAACATCAACGCTTCAGTCCACATCCGGGATGGCTCGCGGTCTTTGAGAAGGGCCAATCGACAGGCATATACACAGCGATCGATAGTGCGGGAAACTTTACTCTCGACCATGTCCCGGCACCGGCCTCAATCATCGCAGGCTTCTACAAAATGGAAACCGCCCCTTTGATAATATCGAATTGGAAATCCACCCCTGACGGACTTTCCAATAGAGACGTCGCAGCTATGGAGCATTACGATTATGTTTGCCTTCCGCCCGGATATCCCGACCTTTGGGATAGAAAATACATGGTTCGTGCACACACTTTCTACCAGACGTTTATTGCAAAGAGTCGGTGGCTGTACAGCGTAACTCTCTATGATGGACCAAAGATTGTCTCGTGGGGAAATAAACCATCGGTCAGAATATGCCGGTCAACGATAGGTGGTCCGCCGATTAAGATGCGCTTCCACGATACATACGAGGATGCCCAGACTTCACTGCATACCGACCATGCCTTTCCAAGAGTCGGCTTTCGTCACGGCGATATAGAGCTTGAGCCGGGCAAAAAATACACAGTTGTCGTTAAGGGCTACGAATCGCATGGAGGCCGGCACTTTGATTTGGACCTCTTCGTCCGCCCGGACAAAGACGACGGCTACGGACCGGGAAGTGCATACGCAGATCGCCTCCCGCAGGGAGGCGACTTGTGCATGTTGGTTATGGGCAACGCCACAGGCCGGATCATAGAGAACCAGATGCGAACGCCGGAATGGGAGATATTCATCCCAAGGCGAAAACCAGCTAAAAGTTGGGGACAGACCTTCATCGCGCATGGAGTAAGTATGGCGGGAGTCGAATTCTGGGGCAGTAACGGTGGCGGCAATCCTGTAAAATGCAGGCTCACCATTCGAGAACAGGGACCAAACGGTAGGCAAATCGGAACGGCCAGGACCGCCGTATCGCAGGATAGCCCGGAACAGCCGGTCATTCGCTATCCACAGATTCCCGGCCAAATGCCGGGATTCGACGCCTGGTACGAATATCCTTTCGACCGGTTCGCAGCCTCTTGGACGGCGGACGAAGTCAGGCTAAAACCCGGCAGGCAATATTACGTCGATTGTTCTTTCAGCGAGCCGGTACTCTTATTCGCAGACGGCGATTACTACCACGATGGCTACGCTTACTACGACCGACAGAGAGTCGAAAAAGACAAGCTTTTTCACAGCCCCAGATGGACATTGCTGATGGCAATAGTAACATACGAAAACGAGGGTGGCGCGCCGACGGAATATCACACGACGGTCCCGGCAAACAACGAAGGCGACAATCTGATCTTAAACGGCGGGGCCGAGCAGGAAGATTTCTTCGGCTGGACTATCGGAGGCGACCCTGCTATCGATCCTGACACACACATACCCGACCCTCCGAATCATAGCGGCAAACACCGATTTGGAATGTCAGTCGGCTGGGG
>Ga0209536_100013935_pt1 | contig 11565 bp, 8 predicted proteins | sample DeeMarSeWOR28_12_FD_187461 | JGI IMG/M metagenome (GOLD analysis project Ga0209536, IMG submission 187461) | Marine sediment microbial communities from White Oak River estuary, North Carolina - WOR-2-8_12 (SPAdes) (version 2) | ecosystem: Environmental > Aquatic > Marine > Intertidal zone >... | reverse complement strand
TGTCATTAATCGCATAGAATGCTCTAATATCATTGTTTTCATTGATATGTGCACTTACCAGAATCTTGATAGAAGATGCTGGATTCTCCAAGGTAATTTCTTTGGAAATATATTGACATGCAGTTGGATCTGTGAAGATTCCATTAACTCTACTATCTGTAGCATAATCTGTAATTACACTATTAACTCTATTTGATGTGAGAATAGTGCTTACTCTTTGGGAGTCAATAACAGGACTTACTCTGGAATCAGTTGTGCTCAGGAAAAGTCTCAAGTTCATGGACTTATTTCCAGGAATGTTTGTAAGTTTAGCACTTTCATTAACCTTTGAGCAAATCATTCTTGGAGTTTCCAAATAATTCGATTTATTCAAAGCAACTGGTTCAAATCCTGCATTTACGAATGGAATTTCATTTCCACTGATAGACTGACTTGTCGTTGTTCTTACCTGTGCAGTTAAATTAGTACCGCGAACAGTAATGTTTTGGACAGATGGTGTGATAACTTCAAATGGCATATTCTGAGATGCCTTTATATTATATCCACCAGATGATTTTGTTTGATTCAAATAGAGTTTTGGATATCCAGAATCATCACTTCTATCATCATTGTTTGGATTAAACTTCTCTGACATATCAAGTTTGATATGATATGAATCAAATGTGATTGGGTTGGAAACTGTTACATCAGAAAGATCGTGAGTTTTGTTAATCGCAATGCAATTGAGTTCTTAAATTCAAATAATCAATTATCACTCAAATTTAAGTATAAATAGGTTTGTTAGCACTTATGGCTGAAAGGAGGTTTGTTAGTTGTTCGTAGTAGTGGATAGTTTTTGAGTTTCTCAGTGAGTTGCGCGAGTGAAAGGTCACTTTTATATTTTTAAGTATATCTCAATTTTTCTCAATCCTTCCTTCTCCTACACACAGTTTTTCGGGGATTATAAGGAGCTTTTATTTTTCTTTAAAATTGCATTAAGAAATCTCACAATCCACTCCTGTTCAGCATCCGAAGCTAATTCAAAAAAATTTATTGTCTTATTACCAGTACTTATTGCTGGTAACTGAACTCTGGTCAAATTGAACTTACTTGTCATTAACCTAAAATTATTTGCAAAAGTAAATGGATTACTAATTTTAATACCACCCATTTTAATGAAATAAATATCAGAGTATTTAACTATATATTCTTTGCTATTAATTGGTCTGTTTTTAAGCAACTCAAGTCCATCTTTTTTGATTGTTATAATTTGATCCTCATCAAAAGAAATTAATAATCCGATTATCATGTGGAGTCCAGCAATCCAAAAAGGAATAGCAAAAAATGCAAAGAAGGAACCTGTTTTCACTGCAGCTATTGTCCAAATCACAATGAGAACATTCCAGAAGATGCTGAAAGCTACTGGATAGATATCAGACACGCTAAATTTTTTTGAAGGAAGGAATATTTCAAAATTATCATCAATTTTAGAAATTGAAATTCGCGATCTGTGAGGAGGGGAACTTAATTTTACAATTTCAGCAATTTTAACTGTTTCACTTAGCCGGAATAAAAAATCATAATTATAGCATTGCGCCAAATCAGATGCAACATTTATTGCATCATTATTGATTTGCTTGCCACATTTGGGACAATTAATAATCATTCTTACCCAAAAGATATTCCGCGCTCAGAATTAAAATTTACGTACCCAAACTTCTTCAATCTCATAAAAACATTCAACAAGAATTTTCGACAAAAATTAAGCTATAGATTCCGGATCGGAGTCCGGAATGACAGTCCCCAACATCCCTTTGTTTATTACAACCCTTTCTGAGTAAATTTTCTTAAATTGCATCTCAATTGTTCAATAAGTATGTTAAAAGCACTTTAATAAAGGAGTTAGGCACTGGATGTTAAACATTGTAAAGAAAATATTTGGCGATAAGCACGAAAAGAATCTTAAGTTGCTCTGGCCAGTTGTTGATGAAATTAACCAGGAATATGAGAAGATAAAGAATCTTACCGATGATGAACTACGGGCTAAAACAGAGGATTTCAAAAAACAAATAAATGAGTATACCGCTGAAACCAAGAAACAAATAAATGATCTGAAAGAAAAACTTCAGAGTGATGAGGATTTTGATAGAAATGCTGTTTATGACGAGCTGGAAAGTTTGCAGGATAAGCTAAATGACGATTATGAGGAAATCTTAAATCAATTACTGCCTGAAGCTTTTGCAGTTGTTAAATCCACCTGCGAAAGATTAGTTGGTAAAAGCTGGACAATTGTCGGAAACAAAATCACCTGGGATATGGTTCCTTATGATGTTCAGCTTATTGGCGGTGTAGTTTTGCACCAGGGAAAAATTGCAGAAATGGCAACCGGTGAAGGAAAAACTCTTGTTGCTACTTTACCGATTTACTTGAATGCTCTTACCGGACGGGGAGTTCATCTGGTTACTGTTAACGATTATCTTGCCCAACGTGACAGTGAGTGGATGGGTGAAATTTACAAGTTTCATGGGCTTACCGTTGGTTGTATTATCAATACTATGAGTCCTGAGCAGAGAAAAGAAATTTACAAAATGGATATCACCTATGGCACAAACAATGAATTTGGTTTTGATTACCTGCGTGATAATATGGCTGTTGATAAAGAAGGACAGGTTCAGCGAGGACATAATTATGTAATTGTGGATGAGGTGGATTCTGTTTTGGTAGACGAAGCTAGAACTCCACTTATTATTTCCGGACCGGTTGATGTGGATGACCAGAAATTCAACGAAATGAAACCGAGGATTGAAAGAGTTTTCAGGAAACAGAAAAATTTTGTTGCAAATATTTTACAGGAAGCAGAAAAACTACTCGAAGAAAATGGTCCCAGCCCCGAAGCCGGAGTATTGATATTTAGAGCTTTCAGAGGGCTACCTAAAAGTAACAAGCTAGCCAAGATTTTAAGCGAGGCATCAAACAAAAAATTAATGCAGGAAACCGAGCTTGAGTACCTTCGTGAAAAAGCAAAGAATATGCACATAATTGATGAAGAATTGTATTTTGTCATTGATGAGAAGAATAATAGCATCGAATTGACTGAAAAAGGACGCGAGGAACTTGCTCAGGGCAGTGGAATGGAAAAAGAATATTTCGTTCTTCCTGATCTTGGGACTGAGATAAGCAAATTTGAAAATGATCCAAACCTAAGCGAAGAAGAAAAAATTAAAAAGAAAGATTTGCTTTACAGCCGTTTTTCAGAAGCAAGTGATAGAATTCATACACTGAATCAATTGCTAAAAGCCTATACATTATTTGATAAAGATGTTGAGTACGTCGTAACTGAAGATGGAAAAATTGCAATAGTTGATGAATTTACTGGTCGTGTTCTGCCAGGAAGAAGATACAGTGATGGCTTACACCAGGCGATTGAAGCAAAAGAAAATGTCAAAGTCCAAAGAGATTCGCAAACACTTGCAACCATTACTCTTCAAAACTATTTCAGAATGTACAATAAGCTTGCCGGTATGACCGGTACAGCCGAGACAGAAGAGACCGAATTCTATCAAATATACAAACTTGAAGTTGTTGTAATTCCAACCCATAAACCATGTGTTAGGGATGATACGGATGATTCTATCTACAAAACCAAAAGAGAAAAGTATAATGCTATTCTTGATAAAGTAGATGAGTTGAAAAAAGAGGGCAGACCTGTGCTTGTCGGTACAACTTCTGTGGAAGTTTCCGAAACAATAAGCAGAATGTTAAAAAGAAAAGGAATTCAACATAATGTATTGAATGCGAAGCAACATCAAAGGGAAGCAGATATTGTTGCACACGCCGGAGAAATAAGTGCCGTCACTATTGCAACTAATATGGCAGGAAGAGGGACTGATATAAAATTGGGAACGGGCGTTGTAGATAGAGGAGGTTTGTATATCCTTGGAACTGAAAGACACGAATCGCGTAGAATTGACAGACAGCTCAGAGGTCGTTCCGGAAGACAGGGTGATCCGGGAACAACAAAATTTTTCCTTTCACTTGAAGATGACTTAATGCGATTGTTTGGATCGGATCGGATTTCCTCAGTAATGGAAAGAATGGGTTTAAAAGAAGGCGAAGTTATTCAGCATCCATTGATAACCCGTTCTGTTGAAAGAGCACAGAAGAAGGTTGAAGAAAATAACTTCTCAATCAGAAAAAGATTACTTGAATACGACGATACAATGAATTCGCAAAGAGAAGTTATCTATACAAAAAGAAATCGTGCTTTGCAGGGTGACAGACTTAAAAGTGAAATATTCGATCTGCTGGAAGAATATACCGATGAATTAATTGATAGACATTTTGATAATGTTGAAGCAGATTTGATAAAAGAAGAATTGATGTTCAGACTTCTTGTCGATATAAAAATTGATCCGACAGAGTTTGAAAAACTTGGCAAAGATGGTTTGAAGAATAAGCTACTCGATGCAGCAAAAGAGTTCTATAGAAGAAAAGAGGAAATGCTAAGTTCGGAGCTAATGGCAAGGCTGGAGCGTTATGCAATGCTTAGCGTAATTGACCAGAAGTGGAAAGAGCATCTAAGAGAAATGGATGATCTTAAAGAAGGAATCGGACTTCGTGCTTACGGTCAGAAAGATCCGTTGGTAGAGTATAAAGCAGAATCTTTCAAACTGTTTGTAGCACTACTTGAAGAGATTAGAAACGATGTTGTTTCATTTGCCTTTAAATTTTTCCCACACGCACCTGCCGAAGTCCAACAGCAGCGAAGACAACCCGCAAGTAGAATTACTGAAAGTAAACAGGTTACGACGAATATAGGTCTTCAGGCAGGACCACGGCAAGGACCTTCTCCGCAAAGAGCTGGTAAATCTCAACCAGTTAAAGTTATGGAGAAAGTTGGCAGGAACGATCCCTGTCCTTGTGGAAGCGGAAAAAAATACAAACAGTGCCACGGTAAATAAGAGATTGCTATGAAAAAAATAGAAGCAATTATAAGACCTTTCAAGCTAGAAGAAGTTAAAGAAGCCCTTGTTGAAGAAGGGATAAGAGGATTAACAATTTCTGAAGTCAGGGGTTATGGACGGCAGAAAGGACATACTGAAACCTACCGTGGAAGCGAGTACAGGATTGAATTCGTACCTAAAATTAAAATTGAAGTTGTAGTTGAAGATTCTAAAGTTGAAAAGATTGTAGATGCAATATTGAAAACAGCAAAATCAGGCCAGGTTGGAGACGGTAAGATTTTCATTTATAATGTTGAAGATGCGGTTAGGATAAGAACCGGGGAATCGGGCAAAGACGCCTTGTAATTTATTTTGCCTTTTTGTTTTAGTTATTCTTTAATAGCTTCAAATGCCATGTTCACTATTCTTTTTAAAGACAGAATTTTTGTTTTACTCGCCTTACTTATTTTTCTCTCAGGATGTAGTGTCTGGGAAAACTTCACTACTTATTTCAATCTTTACTATAATGCAGACGATCTTTTTGAAAAAGCTGAAGAACAAATTCTTGAGCAAAAAAAAGATTTATTCGCTACCGAACCCCCGGCTATACCCGGCAGTGCAGCCAGCGAACTTCAAAAAGTAATTGAAAAATGTTCTAACATTCTTCAGTTCAGTCCAAATTCGGGATATGTTGATGATGCACTGATGATGCTTGGGAAATCATTTTACTATCAGAAAAGTTATCTTAAGTCTCGAAGAAAATTCGAAGAGCTTATCTCTACTCAGCCTGAGAGCGGCTATTTTCTTGAAGCAAATTTGTGGATTGGCAAATGTGATATGAGACTTAAAAAATATCCCGAGGGATTGGCTAAACTAAGCGAGGTTAGAACTGTGGCAGTTGAGGAAGGTGAGGATGAAATTGTCGAGGAAGCCTATATTGAAGAAATTGTTTACCGTAAAACTATAGATGATATTCCGGGTGCAATTGCATCAGCTAATGAGTTCCTTAAAATATCCGATAATGATAAAATTAATGCTGAATTGTGGTATGAAGTAGGAAATTTGAATGTCGAAGTTGACGATGTTGAAAATGCGGTGGTTGCTTATAAAAATGTTTTTGAATATTCACCTGATTATGATCTGGAAGTTTCGGCAAAATTAAAACTCGGTAAAGCTCTGAGAGAATTAGGCGAGTCTGAAGAAGCTCTTTCACTATTCGAGGATATGCGTTCTGAAGATAAATATGAAGAAAAATTATCAGATATCGAGCTTGAAATAGGAATAACCCAGGCAAAACTCGGTAACTATCAGGAAGCTATTGATGAGCTTACTATCGTTGACACAACTTATAAAAATACACCAAGCTCGGGAGCCGCTAAGTATGAATTAGCTTCAGTATACGAAGGTGGTTTAAAACGTTTGGACAGTGCTGCCGTTTATTACCAAAAGGCTTCTACTTCAACATTGCCTAAAGAGTACATAGATCTTGCAAAAGATAAGAACAGACTTTTTACAAGATACACTTCATTGAGAGCTACTCAGAATAAATACGGAAAGCAACTTTTTTATCTGCTCAATCCTGATGAATTTGTAAAAGATTCAGCTCGTTATGTTGAAGATTCTTTGGCAATTGCCGAAGAGATTTCTAATGTGAAAGAGTTGCAAGAAATCTGGTCGGGGCTTGATACTTTAATGCGGGGAAGGCAGGATACAACCGGTTTTTATCAGGATTCGGTAAAGGTTGCTGATACCCTTGTTACGTTTCTTAAGGATTCGTTGCAATCTGTAAACAGGGATTCGATATTCTCGTGGATTAAAAATCCTAAACCTGAGGATTCGCTTCTCGTTGTTAAATTTGATAGTATGCTGACGTATAGAACCTTCGATCCGAATGCAAAAGAAAAGTTGGAAAAGGAAAGGCGTGAACAGGAATTATTCGCGAACCAGCTGGTTGCTTCTTTACCCGATACTTTAAAGTTTAAAAATAATCCACCAAAGCGTCCAAAGATAACTGAAGATTCTCTGGGGACATTGTTAGCTAGAAACCAGCTTGATCTGGGAAACTTATTTTTATCCGAATTGAGTTTTCCTGATTCAGCATTTTGGTATTATAGTAGTAATCTTACAGATTATCCTCAGACAAATGAATATGCGAATACTCTGTTTGCTATGGGCACTTATTATCTTACGGTAAATGATAAAAACAAAGCTGATAGTCTCTTCAATATTGTTTATAATGATTACCAGAATGAAAGCATTGTTAATGCTGCAGCGGACATGCTTAAAAAGCCGTTCATCGATTTGACTTATGATCCGGCAATGGATGAATACAAAAAAGCTGAAAAATTTTTACTTGCTGGTGAATATTATACTGCATTGTCAAAGCTGAAAGAAATTCCAGAGTTATATCCATCATCTCCCATAGCTTCCAAATCAATTTATACTTCCGGCTGGATAGAAGAGAATGAATTAAATAATCCTGAAAAGGCAGCGGAGTATTATGATACTCTGATCGCAAGATATCCCGCATCAGAATATGTAAGGGTTATAGCACCAAAAGTAACAACGTATAAGCAAGAAAAAAGAAAACACGAAATGGCACTGAAAGATTCTCTGGAAGCTCTTGCACATTCAGATTCGCTTGATTCTGATACGCTTTTTGTATTAGAGGATTCTTTAGCAACCAAGGATACAGTTCAAGTTGCAGTTACAGAGGATGAACAAATTCCGGTTCAGCAAGAAGAACAGCCTGCTGTTGACGAGAAGAAAGTACCGGTAATAAAAGAACCAGTCTGGAATCCAAGAAAAAGAAGATAAGATTTATTTTTTATACGTAGTTGCGATTAAATTTTCTCAGAATTAAAAATTACATCTCTTGATTAAAAATGACTCGCCGATCTTTACTTGAATTAATCGAAGAAGGGGAGAACATCCAGTGTGAGTTTAAGAGACATTTCACAACTCCTGAAAAAATTGCAAAAGAAATGATTGCCTTCGCAAATACGAAGGGTGGTTATATAATTTTTGGCGTAGATGATGACAGAGAGGTTGTAGGAGTAGATAGTGAAAAATCTGAATCAGAAATGATTAAAGATGCAGCAGAGAATTACTGCGAACCTCCGCTAAAATATTCTATTGATTTCATTGAAGCTTACGGAAAAGAAGTAGTAGTTGTTAGTATCCCTGAATCTGATAATAAACCACACCGCATCCAGGATTATCAGAATGAATTGGATATAAATAATTCAATTGTTTTGGTACGCGTTAATGATAAAAGTATGCAGGCAAGCAAAGAAATGGTAAGAATACTTCGTGCAAATTCAGCTGATCTAGCATTAAAAAAATATACGATAGGTCAGGTTGAAAAAATGGTTTTTGAATATTTGGGTAAATACGAACGCATATCGGTTAAAGAACTTAGCAATCTTGTTAATATATCAGAAAGAAGAGCTTCGAGGACACTAGTAAAAATGGTTCGTGCAAACCTTCTTTTAATTCACACCAAAGATAACGGGGAAGAGTTTTTTACAGCTGCTGCGTAAATCAGGAATCAAAAATCTCCCTAAGTTTAAATATTGTCACTCCGTATGCTACTGCAACATTCAACGATTGCTTTATTCCGAACTGTGGGATTTCAATTGAAAAATCACACAAATCCAAAAGCTCCTGTGAAACTCCGGAAATTTCATTTCCGATTAAAAGACAAAGAGGAAAAATATCTTTCTTCAAATCGTAGTACGGATAGCTTTTACTGGTTAACTCCAAAGCACCAACTTTAATTCCTCTCCCCTTCATTTGCATAATTACTTTTTTTGGATCTTTTACATATTCCCAGCTAACACTTTCTGTTGCACCAAGTGAAGTTTTCAAAACATCTTTCTTTCCTGATGGCAATTCCGGATGCGGTGGATAAGGAGTGTAACCGCACAGATATAGTTTTTCAATCATCGCACCATCTGAAGTTCGGAATATTGAACCAACATTGTAAGAACTTCGTATGCTATTCAATACTACATAAATAGGAAGCTTTTTCACTTTAGGAATTGAATCAAGAGTGCTTCTGTTCTGTGCTATTTCATCGTGAGTTAGTTTTTTCATTTTTTCACTTTAACTTAATTGCTAGTTGTCCGCAAGCTGCAGCAATATCATCTCCCTGTGTATTTCTCAACATAACGGTTATATTTTTTTCTCTAAGTTTATCTGCAAACCACAGAATTCTATCCTTCGACGATGATTCTAATTTACCAGCTAATCCTGTAGGATTCATATGCTTGAGAGAATTGAACGGAATAATATTCATCTTGCTCGGAATGGAACTCATTAACCTTGCAATTGCCTTTACATCTTCATTACGGTCATTTATATCTTTAAGCATAACATATTCAAAAGTTATTCTCGTTCCTGTTACTTTAGTATACTCTTTCAGCCTTTCAATATTTTCTTTTAAAGAATACTTTTCATTTATTGGCATTATTTTACTTCTGATATCTTCAAAGCATGAATGCAAAGAAAAAGCAAGCTTAACTTTTAGTCTGGTTTCAGCAAGCTCTTTTATTTTTGGTGCAATACCTGCTGTAGAAACTGTCATTTTTTTCAGACTCATTCCGGTAGTCAGCTCTTCGGCAAATATTTCTAATGACTTTACTGTTTCTTTAAAGTTTAATAGTGGTTCACCCATACCCATATAGACAATGTTGGTTATTTCACTTTCTGTGTAATCTTTACTTACAAACTTAAACTGGTCAAAAATTTCTCCGGCAGTTAGGTTTTTTTTATAGCCCATTAATCCGGTAGCGCAGAATTTACAATCCAACGGACAACCAACCTGTGTTGAAATGCAGAGAGTAGTTCGTTTCTTTTCAGGAATAACAACTGCTTCTATTTTATTCCCCTCAACCGTTTCAAATATGTATTTCTTGGTTTTTGTTGAATGAGATGTATCTGATTTGTAATATCTGAGAGTATCCATTGTAAATACTTCAGATAATTTTTGACGAAGTGATTTTGGCAGATTATTCATCTCATCAAAGCCATCCACCATGTCTCCGTACACCCACTTGAAAACCTGTTCAGCTCTAAATCCTGGCTCACCTATAGAAATAAAATAATCCCGTAATTCTTTTAGGGTTAATCCTTTTAAGGTCCTTTTTCTCTCAGTAGCTTCTTTTTTGCTAATCATTATTCAAAAATAGTAAGAAGCGGTTAGATTTTAGACATATCATAGTTTACAAAACAAATATATCTTTTATTAAAATTCGTTGTCTAAGATTTTATATTACTTTATTTTTGAAGTTGAAAATGTTTCATCTCCATTAAACAATGAACATATCACAATAAATCAACAGGGTGAAAAATGAATTTTGATTTTACAGAAGAACAGTTAATGATCCAGGAATCAGCTCGCGATTTTGCTCAGAATGAAATTGCCCCTACTTCAGTTGAACGGGATATAAAAGCAGAATTTCCTACAGAAATAATAAAGAAGATGGGAGAATTAGGATTCATGGGAATGATGGTCTCTCCGGATTACGGAGGTGCTGGAATGGATACCATAAGTTATGTGCTTGCCATGATAGAAATATCTAAAGTTGATGCAAGCGTTGGCGTAATTATGTCAGTAAACAATTCTCTCGTCTGTTGGGGACTGGAAGAATATGGATCAGATTTCTTGAAACAAAAATATCTTATTCCTCTTGCAAAAGGAGAAAAACTTGGTGCATTTGCTCTTTCAGAACCGGAAGCCGGAAGCGATGCAACGCAACAGCATACTTTGGCAGAAAAGAATGGTGACTTTTTTGTTTTGAATGGAATAAAGAACTGGATTACAAATGGAACCACCGCTGATTATCATCTTATAATGACTCAGACTGATAAATCCAAAGGGCATAAAGGTATTTCAACTTTTCTTGTTGAAAAAGGAACACCTGGTTTTGGTCATGGGAAAAAGGAAGATAAACTTGGAATAAGAAGTTCAGATACATGTTCACTGACTTTTGAAAACTGTAAAGTGCCAAAAGAAAACATTGTTTGGGAAGAGGGCAAAGGTTTCAATTTTGCAATGAATACATTAAATGGTGGCAGAATTGGAATTGCTGCTCAGGCGATTGGAATAGCAGAAGCTTCATTGGAAGCTGCAATAAAATATTCTAAAGAAAGAAAGGCCTTCGGTAAAGAGATTGCAAATCTTCAGGCTATTCAGTTTAAACTGGCAGATATGGCTATGAAGGTTGATGCTGCAAAAATGTTAACTTTAAAAGCTGCTGCAATGAAAGATGCAGGCAAAAAATATTATGCAGAAGCAGCCATGGCGAAGCTTTATGCTTCAAAAATAGCAGTAGAATGTGCTTTGGAAGCTATACAGATTCATGGTGGATATGGTTACGTAAGGGAGTATCTTGTTGAAAGATACTTGCGTGATGCAAAAATAACCGAGATCTACGAAGGCACTTCTGAAATACAAAAGATAGTTATAGCCAGGTCATTACTTGACGCTAAATAGTTATAAATTTTTTTTCATTCTTCTGTTTCTTTCTACATCTGCTTTCTGCCAAGTTGATAAACTCAAATGGCAGAAGGCAGATTTATCTTACGAAAAGCCTGATAATTTTATTCCACGAAATTATTCCTTTGAATCTGACGATCC
>Ga0209536_100013934_pt1 | contig 11565 bp, 9 predicted proteins | sample DeeMarSeWOR28_12_FD_187461 | JGI IMG/M metagenome (GOLD analysis project Ga0209536, IMG submission 187461) | Marine sediment microbial communities from White Oak River estuary, North Carolina - WOR-2-8_12 (SPAdes) (version 2) | ecosystem: Environmental > Aquatic > Marine > Intertidal zone >... | reverse complement strand
GTGGTTTAGTGGTTGGTGGTTGGTGGTTGGTGGTTGGTGGTTGGTGGTTGGTGGTTGGTGGTTGGTGGTTGGTCAAACAGTAACTCCGCCGATTGGTGGCCCCGAATCTTATCGCTAGAAATACCACTCTTGAATTACTTACCCACCCCTGGAATATATCCGACGATTTTCATAACTAACCACAAGCCACCGACCACTAATCACTATTTAGTCGCCAGGTGAATACCCTCTATCGCCACACGCGCCATGTGCTGAATTTCATCCTGAGTAATCACATACGGTGGCATGAAATACACTACATTGCCCAATGGCCGTAACAACACTCCGTGCTGCAATCCATGACGATAGACAGTAAGTCCACGCCGCTCCTGCCAGGGATAGGGTGTTTTATTCGCCTTATCGTCAACCATTTCAATCGCCAAAATCATGCCGCATTGCCGCACTTCGGCCACATGCGGGTGATCTTGGAGTTCTTGCACGGCGTCTAACATTTCTTCAGCCAAGAGTTTGTTAGCCTCTATCACCTGGTCTTGCTCGAAGATGTCTAAAGTCGCGAGCGCAGCGGTGCATCCCAACGGATTGCCTGTGTAACTGTGGGAATGCAAAAACGCGGTGAGCTTTTCGTAGTCGTCATAAAACGCTTCATAGACTGTGTCCGTGGTCAACACCACCGATAAAGGCAAATAACCTCCTGTCAATCCTTTTGACAAACATATATAATCAGGCGCAATCTGTGCCTGTTCACATGCGAACATGGTTCCGCTGCGTCCAAAACCAACCGCAATCTCATCGGCGATCAAATGAACCCCGTAACGATCGCACGCTTCACGCAATAATGACAAATACTGCGGATCATACATGCGCATGTAACCGGCGCATTGCACAAGTGGCTCGACAATTACCGCGCATATTTCCTGATGACGTTGCGCCAGCACTTGTTCCATTTCTGCGAATTGCCTACGGCTGTAATCTGCGGCAGTTTCACCTTGCTCGCGATAATACGCATCGGGCGAGGCGACGGTAATGGCTTGCAGCAACAACGGTTGATAAGTCTTCTTGTACAATTGCACATCGCCAACGGATAAGGCACCCAAAGTTTCGCCGTGATAGCTGTTGCTCAAGGTCACGAACTTGGTTTTATCCCTGGCGCCACGGTTTTGCCAATAATGAAAACTCATTTTAAGCGCCACTTCCACCGCGGAAGATCCATTGTCGGCATAGAAACAGCGGGTTAGTCCCGCTGGTGTCAACGCAACCAAACGCTCTGATAAAAGCACCACCGGTTCGTGAGTAAAACCGGCCAACAATACATGTTCCAATCGGTCTAGTTGCGCCTTAATGGGATCGTTGATTCGAGGATTGCCATGGCCGAACAAATTCACCCACCAGGAACTGATGGCATCGAGATAGCGCTGACCGTTGAAATCTTCCAACCATACACCGTAACCACGGCGTATGGGTATCAATGGCAACTGCTCGTGATCCTTCATCTGTGTGCAAGGATGCCACAATACAGAAAGGTCGCGTTGGATCAATTGATCGTTAGTCATCTTTACTACGTCTTTGCAAATGTGTACGTAAGTACCGGGTGAGTGTTAGGTAGAACTCGGTCTGCGCACATTTTAGCGTAATAGATTTCCTTACGTATTTTACCGGTCAATATTTTCCGAGCAACTTTTCGCAGCCAATAAAAAAGCGGCCTTGGGGAAAGACCGCTAACGTCCATCATCGTATGAGGGAGGAGTACGATGACTGGACTATTTATTATGTTTAGACACAGTTGAGACATTAGTCAAGTTAAACAGTGGGAAATTATTTTTTATCAGACTTCGCCGTATTCGGTATTTTGTCCTAACCAGCGTTTGATCAACGGGGAAACGTGCTGTGGATATTGTCTGAGCAACACATTAGCGGTTTTGCCGACCGCATCGAGTAAATACTGATCCCGTTGTAAGTTGGCAATACGATATTGTGCGATGCCGGTTTGCCGGGTACCCAACACTTCACCGGGTCCACGCAATTCCAAATCTTTGCGCGCAATGATAAAGCCGTCATTGGTCTCGCGCATTATGCTCAAACGTTGCTTGGCGGTTTGCGACAAAGGCGCTTGATACATGAGCACACAAACACTGTGTTGCGCGCCACGTCCAACCCGCCCGCGTAACTGGTGCAACTGCGATAAGCCCAGGCGTTCGGCGTTTTCGATGATCATCAAAGTGGCATTGGGCACATCCACACCCACTTCTATCACCGTGGTTGCCACTAACAAATCCACCTGGCCCGTTTTAAATTCATTCATGACTTGGTCTTTTTCAGAACCGCTCATACGCCCATGCACCAGCCCCACACGCAAATCCGCAAACGTTGCCTGAAGTTGGGCATGCGTGTCTTGCGCCGCCTGACATTGCAGCGCTTCGGACTCCTCAATTAACGTGCACACCCAGTAGCTTTGACGACCGCTACGGCACGCCGCATACACACGCGCTATGACCTCTTCACGGCGTTGATTGGAAATCACCACAGTTTCCACCGGTGTGCGGCCCGGCGGCAGCTCATCGATGATCGAACAATCCAAATCGGCGTAAGCGGTCATGGCCAAGGTGCGGGGAATAGGGGTGGCGGTCATGATCAACTGGTGCGGGTAAACCGCTGTTGATTGGGCGGCGTTGTTTGTTTTGCTTGGGCTGTTCGCCATAAAACCAACGCCCTTATTACGTAGCGCGAGGCGCTGATGCACACCAAAGCGGTGTTGTTCATCAACGATCACCAGGCCCAAATTGGCGAAATTGACGCTTTCCTGAAATAAAGCATGAGTTCCGACTACTACCGCCACCTCCCCGTCGGCGATGGTTTGAATCACGGAATCGCGTTGTTTGCCTTTGATTTTGCCCGTCAACCATTGTACTGCAATATCCAAAGGCGCCAACCAGTGTTGGAAATTGCGTAAATGCTGATCCACCAGGATTTCCGTCGGTGCCATCACCGCCACTTGGTAACCGCACTCCACAGCCTGTAAGGCCGCCATGGCGGCCACGATGGTTTTGCCAGAGCCCACGTCGCCTTGTACTAAACGTTGCATGGGCACGGCTTTGATCAGATCTTCGCGTATCTCCTGCAGAACTTTTTGTTGAGCTTGAGTCAGCTGAAACGGTAACCGGCTCTGCAGGGCGGATACCAAGCTGCCTTGAGGGTTCAACACCGGCGCGGCATGGCGCTGCTGGTTAAGGCGTAAACGGCGGAGACTTAAGTGGTGGGCGAGAAGCTCTTCAAACGCCAGGCGTTGCTGAGCGGGGTGGCGGCCTTGTTCTAATTGTAATAAATCCGCATCCACATCGGGTTTGTGAAGATAAGCCACCGCCTGAGCCAGAGATGGATAATGCGCTTGTTTGAGAAAACCCAGAGAGTGTATTACCTCATGAGGCAACCATTCGTTAAGTTCCACCCGCAGATGCTGGTGATCGATCACTAGTTGATCAACTAACGCGCGCAAAGTGCCCTGGCGCACGCCTTCTGTGAGCGCATAAAAAGGGGTCAGAGCCTTTTCTACCGGATCGCCGCCCTCATCGAACACTCGACGGTATTCCGGATGCACCATTTCATAATGACGCTGGTAGCGCCGCACTTCACCAAAACACCGCAAGCGTGTCCCGGAGGACAGAGCGGCTTGCTGTTTGGCGTTAAAGTGAAAAAACCGTAAGGTGATCACCCCCGTAGAATCGCTGGCGTGCACCAGCAAACTGCGCCGCCGCCCGAATTGCACGGTGGCTTCCAGCACCTCCACTTCAACTAGCGCTTCCACTCCAGGGCGAAGGTGTGCCACCGGCACCACATGGGTACGGTCTTGATAGCGAATCGGTAAATGGAACAATAAATCCTGAACGCTCACGATATGCAAACGTTGCAGCGCTTGCAGTAGTTTGGGGCCCACCCGTTTTAACGCCGTAACGGGAGTGTTTTCCTTGAGATGAGTTTTGGTTGTGTTAATGGCGAACTCGTATTGGTGTTATCGGAAAATTTTTTGGTTAGCATAAAGCATCGTAGCCCGGTGCCGTATTTGCCATAACATCCGGCTAGCCAAGCCGATCAAGTGCTTATCAAGTGAGCGGCGCGTCTCTGGTTCCCTGCTACGCGATGTGCATCACCGCATCCATTTCCACCGCCGCCCCTTTGGGCAACGCAGCCACCCCAATGGCGGCACGCGCGGGATAGGGTTGCTGGAAATATTGCGCCATGATCTCATTAACTAAAGCAAAATTTGCCAAGTCGGTTAAGAAGATATTGAGTTTGACCACATCATTCAATGTACCGCCGGCTGCTTGGGCTACGGCGGACAGATTATCGAATACCCGGCGGATTTGGGCCTCCATATCACCGGCCACCAGATTCATAGTGGCAGGATCCAGCGGTATTTGACCGGACAGATAAACCGTACCTCCCACTTTTACGGCTTGCGAATAAGTGCCTATGGCTTGCGGTGCTAGATCGGTTTGGATGATTTGTTTGGCCATGGGGCTCCCTCCTTATGTATTGTTTATTTTTATTTACCACGAAGAAGTGAAAAAGAATGATTTTGTTTTCTTCGTGGTGGGTATGTTCGTTTATTTATTTCGAGCGCGTAATTTTCACCACACTGTCTATGGTGCGCACCCGGCGGATGATGTTGGCCAAATGTTTGCGGCCTTGCACGCTGATGGTGAACTTCATGGACGAAAACCGTCCGTCACGTTCATCGATGTTGACGTTTTCGATATTGGCCGATTGATCGGCAATGACAGCGGCCACGGTAGCCAACACGCCTTTGCGGTTGGCGGTATCCACGCGGATGTCCACGGGAAACACGCCTTTGACGTCTTGCTCCCATTGCACGTCAATCCATTTGTCGGGTTTATTTTCGTAATCTTTGGTGTTTTTGCAGTTTTGCACGTGGATCACTATACCCCGGCCCGCGCTGATAAAACCCAGGATGGGATCGCCGGGAATGGGGCGGCAGCATTTGGCATAGGTCACGACGGTGCCTTCCGTGCCCCGTATGGCCAGCGGCCTCTCATTGTCGCGGCTGTGGCCTTTCATCCAGCCCGGGGTATAACGGGACAACACTTCGCGGAACGCCGAGGGTTTGTGCGCGGTTTCGGATTTTTGCATGCCTTCCACTAAATGCCGGGCCATTAACACAGGCACCCGGTTACCCAAACTGATTTGTTCCAACAGTTCGTCCAAAGTTTTAAGCTTGAGCGCCTCTAATACTTCCGCAATACGTTCGTTGGAGATGTTGTTCAAGTTAGTGGAAAACGACACCAGGGCCTTGTCCAACATACGTCTTCCCAAATCCACTGCCTCGCCGTGCTTCAGCTGTTTGAGAAAATGCCGGATATTGGAGCGGGCTTTGGCCGAAACCACAAAATCCAGCCACACCGGATTGGGCCTGGCCCCCGGCGCAGAAATAATCTCCACCGTCTGGCCATTCATGAGTTCGGTACGCAGTGGCGCCAGCCGCCGGTCGATTTTACCCGCCACGCAAGAATTGCCTAAATCCGTATGCACCGCATACGCGAAATCCACAATCGTGGCGCCACGGGGCAAAGTCATAATTTCACCCCGGGGAGTGAATACATAAACTTCGTCGGGGAACAAGTCGATTTTCACATTTTCCAGAAATTCGACGGAGTTACCCGCATTTTGCTGCATTTCCAGTAAACTTCGCACCCATTTCTGCGCCGGCGATTGTCCCCCGCCGTCCTCGCCGGTTTTATACACCCAATGGGCGGCAATACCCACATTAGCGACTTTGTTCATGTCCTCAGTGCGGATTTGCACTTCAATGGGCACACCATAGGGCCCGAATAACACCGTGTGCAACGATTGATAGCCGTTGGCTTTGGGGATGGCGATGTAGTCTTTGAACTTGCCAGGCACGGGTTTATAGAGATTGTGCACTACCCCCAGGACTCGGTAACACGTGTCGGGCTTGTCTACGATGATTCGAAACGCGTACACATCAAACACTTCCGAAAAAGATAAATGTTTGGTGCGCATTTTTTCATAAATGCTATATAGATGTTTTTCCCGCCCCAGCACCGGCGCTTCGATACCCTCTTGGTGCAGGCGTTCTTCGATGGTGGCGCGGATTCTTTCCAGGACTTCTTTGCGGTGGCCGCGGGCTTTTTTCACCGCTTGTTCCAAAATGCGATAGCGCATGGGATAAAGCGATTTAAAACCTAAATCTTCCAATTCCAGGCGAATATTGTTCATGCCCAAGCGGTAGGCGATAGGGACGAAGATTTCCAGGGTTTCGCGGGAGATGCGCCGGCGTTTGACGGGTTTCATCACCCCTAAGGTGCGCATATTGTGCAGGCGGTCGGCCAATTTAATCAGAATCACGCGAATATCGCGTACCATGGCCAACATCATTTTGCGAAAGTTTTCCGCTTGAGCTTCGGCTTTGCTTTCGAATTTGACCTGGGTGAGCTTGCTGACCCCGTCTACCAACTCAGCCACTTCATCGTTGAATTCCTTGGCCAATTGGTCTTTGGCGGTAGGTGTGTCTTCGATGACATCGTGCAGCAAAGCGGCGATGATGCTGTTGGTGTCCATGCGCATTTCCGCTAAAATGCGCGCCACCGCTAAAGGGTGGTAGATATACGGTTCGCCGGAGAGGCGTTTTTGTCCTTGATGGGCTTGTTCGCTGAAGATATAAGCCCGGTAAACTTCTTTAACTTGCTCGGGCTCGATGTAGGTTTCTAACAAGTTACACAAGTCACTGATTAAAAACACCTGTGGCTCGTTATCAGGATTAGGATTGACGGGGGGTAGCGGCCGCCCCTGCAGTTTCTCAGACGTTACACTCACTCTTGCGCATCATCAGTTTCAGTCTCAGCGTCTTTTTGTTCGGCTTCCGCACCCATTTTGTCCAAAATGGCGGTTGACATTTTGCCATCGGCAATTTCCCTTAACGCAACAACGCTGGGTTTGTCATTTTCCTGGGGGACAAGCGCTTCTTTGCCGTAAGCGATTTGTCGCGCCCGTTTACTAGCTAATAGTACTAATTCAAAGCGGTTGTCTACATTACCCAAACAATCTTCTACGGTAACTCGTGCCATGTGTATCCTCGTGTGTTATGACTTCTGCTTGACAGCTATAGGCCTGCGGCCCATAGGATGAAGAGTTATCTGTTGGATTCTACAAAATCGTCACTTCTAATACTAGTTGATAGTGTCGCTATTGTAACAAATCAAGTAGCAACGTCTGATTAGCAGTTTGTTGACGTGGCAGGGTTAGACGCAAGGCGGTGATAATGGCACTTAATTGGCTCAATGCCAGGTCGAAATCATCATTCACCACTAAATAATCGAACTCCTGGTAATGGGATATTTCGTTGACGGCATCGCGCATGCGCCGGTCTATGATAGTTTGATCATCCTGGCCACGGCTGGTGAGCCGTTCCAACAATGTTTGCCGGGAAGGCGGCAGAATGAAAATGCTTTGACAGCCGGCAAATTGCTGGCGAACCTGGCGCGCCCCCTGCCAATCGATTTCCAGAATCACATCCATTCCTTGGTTTAAAGTATCTTCTACCGAGGTTTTCGACGTGCCGTAATAATTGTCAAATACTTTGGCGTGTTCCAGAAACTGCCCTTGGGATTGCATCTGCACAAAGCGCTCGACGTCCACAAAATGATAGTGCACACCGTTTTCTTCTCCCTGTCGTGGCGCGCGGGTGGTGTGCGAAACCGATACCGTAATGCCTGGCATAGAGTCCAACAGCGCTTTGATCAGGCTGGTTTTTCCCGCCCCTGAAGGCGCTGAGACAATAAATAATGATCCGCGCAGCGGCGGTTGGTTTTCCCCGCTCATGAGATGACTCCGTCTATCTGGATTTATTCAATGTTCTGTACTTGTTCGCGCATTTGTTCAATCAGCACTTTTAATTCCACGGCCGCCCGGGTCATATCGGTATCCACCGATTTGGAACTTAACGTATTGGCTTCGCGATTGAGCTCTTGCATGAGAAAATCCAGCCGCCGGCCCATGGGTTGCTGTTGCTCCAATACCCGGCGTACCTCCCCGATATGCGCCGCTAAACGGTCGATTTCCTCGGCCACATCGGATTTGTTCACCAGCAAGACCATTTCCTGTTCCACCCGCGCTTCATCCAGTTCCGCCTTCAATTCTGCCAGACGCTCCGTCAGGCGTTGCCGCATGGCATCGATGGCGATGGGCAATCTCGCTTTGACCCGTTCGACTTGCAGTTCCATATTGGCGCATCTTTCTAAAATCAACGCCTTCAGCTGCTCGCCTTCACGGCTCCGGTTTTCGCTCAACTCCTCCAGCGCTGTTTGCAGCATAGCGAGCAGTTGTTCACCCAAAACCTGCAGGTCTTGTTCGGGCGCGGCGATCACGCCGGGCCACTTGAGAAAATCCAAAGCGTTGGAAGGCGTTGATTTTCCCAACAACTTTTCGATGTCTTGAGTGGCTTGCGTCAACACGGTTAATAAATCCCGATTAATTTGCAGGGAAGCTTGTACCTCTGGGGGTAAATAGCGCACTACGCAATCCACTTTGCCGCGTTGCACAACCTTGCTTATCGCTTCACGCAAACGCGGTTCAAGAAAGCGTAAGTCCTCGGGAAGACGCAAACTGACTTCAGAAAAGCGATGATTGACCGATTTTATTTCCAGGGTCAGTTGCCCCTGTTCACTGGTGGACGTCTGGCGCGCGAACGCGGTCATGCTAAAAACCATCGCAAATCCTCATTTTTACATTGCAGGTAGGCCTTGGAAAATGGCGTCCTTGTGTAGTTTATGTAGCTTTCTGTAATTTGGGTAATTAAAGCAGGCATTATTAACAATATGGGTGAAAATAGCCACAGCTTAGCTCCCGGCACCGTATTGCCAGGCTATACCATAGACAAAACCTTAAATACCGGCGGTTTTGGCATTGTGTATTTGGCCATTGAGCAGCAAAGCAATCATCTGGTAGTCATTAAAGAGTATTTACCCACCAAAGTCGCCTGCCGGGATACCAATGGTCACGTACAACTATTGAAACCGGAATATTTGGAGCGGTTTAACGAAGGCCGCAAACTGTTCATTCACGAAGGCAATGCCATAAAGCGCTTAAACCATCCGGCCATTGTCCATGCCCGTAGCTTTTTTGAAGCCTATAACACCTTATATATGGTGATGGACTTCGTGCCGGGCGAAAACCTTCAAGGTGTGATTCGCAAGCGCAATGGCAATCTCAGTGAGAATTTTTTATTAACTGTATTTCCGGCTTTATTGGACGGTTTACTGCAAGTACATAACGCCAACATGCTGCATTTGGACATCAAGCCCGGCAATATCCACATTCGTCCCGGTGGCGCACCGGTGTTATTGGATTTCGGCGCCGTTCACCGCACAGACATGAGCCGCCAATTTCAACCCAAATCCGTCATCACTCCGGGTTTTTCACCCATAGAACAATACGAACACAAAGGTTATATCGGCCCGTGGACGGATATTTACGCCCTAGGGGCTACCATGCGTTCGTGCATAGAAGGCTGCGCGCCGCCGGATGCCAAGCTGCGCCGTGAAAAAGACACCATGCGACCGGCGGCGGTGGCATTTAAACGCAAATACACCCCAGAACTCTTAAACGCTATCGACTGGGCCATGGAGATAGATCCCACCCTGCGGCCGCAAAAAATCGATCAATTGGTGGATGTGCTCAACCAATGTATGTTACATGCGGAAGAACATCGATCCGGGGGCATGTTCAAATTTGTCAGTAATCTGTGGAAATAAATCAGCGCTAATGAAATACCATCTCGCCACCACTTGCCGCTTGGGCAACCGCAAAACCAACCAGGACCGGTTTGCGGTGGTGGAAACTTGCAATGCCGTGATGATTGTCATTGCCGATGGCATGAGCGGCCATTCCGAAGGTAAATTAGCGGCCGACACACTCGTGGACAGCGTGGTGCGCTCTTTTAACAACACCAAATTCCCGCACGCCATGCCGCAAAAATTCTTTCAACAGATTATCGCCATTGCGCATCAAGAGGTGTTAGACGCGGGTAAAAAATGTTCGCCGCCAGTTTCCCCCCGCACCACCTGCGTCTTATGTTTGATACAACAAGGCACGGCGATTTGGGCGCATGTGGGCGATAGCCGTCTGTATTGGATACGCGATGGTAAAATCCTCAAACACACTCGCGATCATTCCCGTGTGGAAGAAATGTATCAACAAGGATTGATCACCGCCGAACAAAAGCTCAGACACCCCGAGCGCAACATCGTCACTCAATGTATAGGCTCGGCAAAAAAACCACCTCGGCCGACGATTTCACAAACCAAGCCATTAAAAGCGGACGATGTATTGTTGTTGTGTTCCGATGGCCTGTGGGGGCAATTACCCGAAGGGCAACTGGCGGATACTTTTAAGCGCTATAACGTGAATTACGCCTTGGACAAGCTGGCCCATGACGCCGAAGCTAACGGTTTTCCTAAAAGTGATAATATCAGCGGCGTCGCTTTTCACTGGTTGTCCAACGCCAAATCACCATCGGAACCCCCGGCAAGATTACTTAATGACCCGGAAGAGTTGGACCATCTGGGCGACGGGCTGGATAGTATGACCCGGACTTTGAATCAGATAGAAAAAGATATTAACTAAAGCCGAATCTCAAAGCCGCACCGGTCATTAGGGCGACTTTATGATTTGCAACTCTTCCTCAAAACGTTCACCGCTCCCTTCGTTAAGTACCGTTAATCGATAAACATAGTTCCCTGGCGGAAAATACGCTGGCAAACTCAAACGCACACGGTTATCCGAGTAGGTGCCACCGGCTTCAAGAATTAGACGACGAGGAGTGCTGCGCGGGTAGGGCGTACCGTCGGGCATGATAAGCACCCGCCAATACAGCAAAGTTCGGCTGAGGTTGGTTTGGTTGGTGATGGACTCGGTCAAATACAAACGGTCGCTACCGTCCGCAGCCACCACGATTGGCTGATCCAGACCGCTGCTGATTTGCAAACTGATCGGCGCAGCGGTGCCCTGGGGCACCAGTAAAACCGTTTGCGCGCCGGAGAGCAAAATCACATGATCGTTGTTGATCGCCAAGGGCTGGGTGCTGGTAAAAATCGACGCTTTGTAGCCTTTGCTGGAGAGCAGTTCGGCCACTGGCGGTTCAGCCGTCAAATCATATAAACGGATTTCGTCTCCCGGATACGCGGGTGGTGTGACCAACATGCCGCGATCGCTCAATGGATAACGGGAATAGGGATAGTTGGGATTGGCGTTAGGACCGAGATAGCGCAAACCATGCTGACAATCACCTAGTCCGTCGTTATCCACATCGCCGATATAGTCACATAAGTACAGTTGCCCTTCAGCGGAATCGTTTAAACTGCTGATTACAATTTGATTGAGGCTATTGACGGCCACAGCGGCGCCAGAACCGGCTCCCCCATCCAAACCGGGAGCGGGTAGGTTGATTGCCGCAACACTTAAGTCGTTATTGACGATTTTCACAAACGGAGTCTGCAAACCCGTTGGTTCGGTGAACGCGCCAACGATGAGGCGGGT
>Ga0209536_100013932_pt1 | contig 11568 bp, 5 predicted proteins | sample DeeMarSeWOR28_12_FD_187461 | JGI IMG/M metagenome (GOLD analysis project Ga0209536, IMG submission 187461) | Marine sediment microbial communities from White Oak River estuary, North Carolina - WOR-2-8_12 (SPAdes) (version 2) | ecosystem: Environmental > Aquatic > Marine > Intertidal zone >... | reverse complement strand
GCCTTGGATTGGCCGTGGAACTGATCTATGAGAGAGGTGTCCTGGCCGTCGCCTCCACGAGAGGAGATGGGTATGTGGGGGAGGATATTACATCCAACATAAAGACTATCCTCTCTGTCCCTCTATCCCTCTTCCCAATTACCGGAGACGTCAGTATACCTGAACTCCTGGAAGTGCGAGGCGAGGTCTACATGGAGGTGAAGGCCTTCGAAGAACTGAATCAAAAGAGGCTGGAACAGGGTCTCTCAGTCTTTGCCAATCCCAGAAATGCAGCAGCAGGCTCCTTGAGACAACTGGATCCCCGAATAACCGTCAAGAGACCTTTGGACATGTTTTGCTATGGGATAGGAGAATTAAGGGGACAGAACTTTAAGACGCAAATGGAATTGATGATTGCCCTCCAGATGTTGGGTCTGCGGGTCAACAGACCACATTTTAAGGCGTGTCAGAGTCTCGAGGAAGTCATCGGTTACTGTCACCAACTGGAGGAAAAAAGGGCGCAGTTTCCCTATGAGATTGATGGCGCCGTGATTAAGGTCAATCGATTGGCCCTTCAGGCCCGTCTTGGACAGAAGTCCCGCAGCCCCCGATGGGCCATTGCTTACAAGTTTAAGCCAACTCAAGAGACCACAAGGATTATTAAAATTGACGTCCAGGTGGGACGTACGGGTGCCTTGACCCCTGTGGCTCACCTTGAACCCGTTGAAGTTGGGGGCGTTACGGTCACGCGCGCAACACTGCACAATCAGGAAGAGATCGAGAAGAAAGATATCCGGGAAATGGACACCGTCATCGTTCAAAGGGCGGGCGATGTCATCCCTGAGGTGGTGAAGCCCATTGCCGCCAAGAGAACGGGATGCGAAAAAAGATATGTAATGCCGACCCACTGCCCCATCTGTGGCGCTCAGGTGCTCAAGAAAGAGGGAGAGGTCGTTTTGAGATGTCCAAATCCTGACTGCCCGGCCCAGGTCAAGGCGTCGTTGAAGCACTTCATTTCAAAGGGAGGTATGGACATAGACGGACTGGGAGATAAGATCGTCGCGCAATTGATCGAAAGAGGCATGGTCAAAGAGGCAGCCGATCTTTATGAACTGGATTTTGAAGATCTGATTCAGCTAGACAAGATCGCGGAAAAGTCGGCCAATAATCTCCTCGATGCCATTGAAAAGAGCAAAAAGACCACGCTCTCCAGGTTCATCTATTCCCTCGGGATAAGACATGTGGGAGAACATGTTGCTGAAGTGCTGGCAGAGCATTTTACAAGCCTTGAAAGGCTTCAGAAGGCCCACGAGGACGATCTTTTGTCCATCCATGAGATTGGACCTCAGATAGGGGAGAGTGTTGTCTCCTATTTTGCAGACGAATCCAATCAAAAAAACCTTCAGCGTTTGCTGGGGGCGGGTATCCAGTTTGAGAGTGCTCCTGCCGTAGATCGTACCTCTTTGAAAGGCAAGTCATTTGTGATAACAGGAACCCTCCATACGATGACACGATCAGAGGCCAAAGGGCGCATTCAGATGAAAGGGGGCAGAGTGGGCTCTACAGTAAGCCAAAAAACCGACTACCTGGTGGTTGGAAAGTCTCCCGGATCCAAGCTCCAAAAGGCGCAGAATTTGGGCGTCACAACACTTGACGAGGATGAATTCTTGAAGTTATTAGGAGAAGGGAATGGATAATATCAGGGTAAGACTGATTATCCAGGGTCGTGTTCAGGGGGTATGGTTCAGAGACTCCACCCGCAGAGAAGCCATGCACTTGGGCGTTACCGGCTGGGTGAAAAACCGTCGGGATGGTGGCGTTGAAGTGGTGGTAGAGGGGCCAGAGGAGAGGGTAAAGCAGTTGATTGTATGGTGTCATCAGGGACCCTCACATGCCCGGGTAACGGATGTCCATCAAACCAGAGAAGAATGGCAGGGAGAGTTTGATTCATTTGACATTGTCTTTTGATAAAATCCCTTGCTGGATTTTATTTTATGAAGGAAAATTTTTGGATAGGATCATCTCTATGAAACATATCATTTTGACAGCATTGATCTCGGCAATGGGATTATGGTTTCTGATCCTGGGGTTTGGGTGCGGTACGACAAAATCAGTGTATAAAAAGGTTTCGTTTAAAGACACGGAACTCAAGAAAAGAGTTTTGGTGCTACCCCTAATGGATCAGGCAGATGTGGGAGAGGCCAAGACGGAGGCGTTGACGGCCAAGCTGGTGCAACTCCTGAAGGAGGGAGAGAGCCTCTCCGTGCATAGAGGCACGGTACCCACACCTTCCAGGCAGAGGGTAAGGTCACCAGAATATGCGGTTGTCATCGATCCAGCCCTGATTGAAAAGGCAGGCCAGATGGGCATGAATGTGCTAATCGCCGGCGTCCTGAACCCCCTTGAAGTGACGGCTAGAACATGGGGAGTTTGGCCCATTAAATTCGTAAAACGAGAGATGGAACTATCCCTCTTGCTAAACGCTTACGATATCATTGATGGCACACTTTTTCTTACCCACCTGGAGACCCGAAAGATAAAAATATCAACAGATGACCTGGAATGGGCGGCTGAGAGAAAGCATGGGATCGATGAGACCAAACTGGAAGAGGAATTGACGGATATTCTCGAAGATCAAGCCTCGACCATCCGGGACGAATTGGAAGACCATCCCTGGCGTGGTAAGATCATGTCGGTTGATGGAGAGACCGTTATGATTAATGCGGGGAGTGACATCGGTCTCTCAAATGGGCGCATGTTTCAGGTCTATAGTATGGGAGAAAGGATTCGTTCCTTAGACGGTAAGTACTTCTATCTATTGGGTCCAAAGGTGGGTGAAATTAAGACCGTCAATGTCATGGATTCCCAGGCTTCAGCCGTTCCTGTAGAAGGTGGACCTTTTAGACCAGGGCAGATAATCACAATAAAGAATTAGTCCGCTGACGCAATTTTCCAATTCCAAATGAAGCTTCGCCACGTCTACTTCAGTTTCCGAGGAAAAAACTAATCTAACGAGACCTTTTAAAAACGTTCAATTTTAGTCAAGATCAAGCCTCCCGCCCCTAGGGCCTACGCCCCGGAGGGAAAGACGAAGATTTTGACCGCTGGAATACACGACAAGTATTTCGAGGATCACAATCTGAGTCTGACGCAGCCCGCCCGCCATCGAAAGCAGCGCTCGCTCAGGCGAGGCGGGCAAGAGATTGCGAAATCAGTAAACCAAAGTGTGCTGTGATTCCATGCCCACAGCTTCAATTCATAAGTGCTTTTGGGTTACCTCAGTTTCCAATCCATAAATGAGGGATTTTTTCGATGAGCAAGGACGCACAAGGGTTTTTGCCGAGGCGTACAGATTAGTACGTCGCAGGCAGAAACCCGCGGAGGACACAGCGCATCGGAAAAAGAACCATTTATGGGTGGAAACTATCGCATCATTTCTTTGGCGTGGGCTAAAGCCTCAGGAGACACCACCTTCCCTCCCAGCAGGCGAGCTATCTCCTTCACCCTCGCTTCCGCATTGAGTTCCGAAATAATGGTCTGGGTTCTCTTATCCTTGACCCTCTTCTGTACGAGGAAGTGTGTGCGCCCCTTGCTTGCAATCTGGGGGAGATGGGTGATGCACAGGATCTGGTGATATGCGGCCAGGGACTGGAGTTTTTCCCCCACCACCTCTGCGGTGGCCCCCCCAATACCGGAATCCACTTCATCGAAAACGAGCGTTTCAACAGACGCGGTTCTGGCCAGAATGGTCTTCATGGCCAACATGATTCTGGACAACTCTCCACCAGAGGCGATCCTGGCAAGGGGCCTCAATTCCTCTCCCACATTGGGCGAAAGCATGAATTCCACCCTGTCCTGCCCATCGGCGTTTATCTCTCGCATCGCACTCTCTGGATCCTTCTCGCGCACAGGATCCTGCATGTGGAAGCGGACCTCAAATCGTGTTCCTCCCATGTCAAGGAGACCCATTTCACTTTTCACGGATTTCTCAAGGGCCTGGGCAACCCTCTTCCTCTTTTTGGATAGGCGGGTCGCCTTTTCCATAATCTCCCTTTCCTTGTCTTCGAGTGTTGAGAGGGTCCTCTCCAGCTCCGCCTTCTTCTGATCCAGATCATCCACCCTATGAGAGAGTTTATCTCTTAAGCGCCTCACATCTTCCAGGGAGGGACCATATTTTCTCTTTAATCTGTTTAACAGCTGAAGTCTCTCCTCCACCTCCTCCAGCCTAAAAGGATCTGCAGTGATTGTCTTTCGCAAATCACGCAGTTCCAGGGCTGTCTCTTCTAACTCCACCTTTGCCTTCACGAGGGCCTCCTTAAGACCGTTGAGCCTTCTGTCCACCTCAGCACCTTTTTCCATCCCCTTGATGCAGTGTGAAAGATCCGAAAGCACAGAATCCCCCTTCTCGTAAAGACGTTCATAGGATTCAGCCACAACCTCCCTGAGCTCTTCGGCGTGTCGAAGCCTTTTTCTTTCCTCCTCCAGAAACGTGTCTTCCTCTTCCCTTATGTGGGCCGTCTCAATCTCTTTCATCTGAAATCTGGTCAATTCCTGACTCTCTTCATCCTCTTTGATTCCTCTTTCAAGCCATTGGAGAACCTCTTTCAAAGACTGATACTCCATGAAAGATTCGTTCAGTTCCAGCCGCCCAGGGGTTAGGCCTCCGAAATCATCCAAAAGATAAAGATGGTTGTCCGGCCTGAGTAGCAATTGATGCTCATGCTGGCCCGATATACTGATCAGGGTGGCGCCGATCTTGGACAACGTCTGCAGCGTGACCATGGAATCGTTGATCATAATTTTATTGCGGCCTTCGCGAGAAAGGGTTCGCCTGATCAACAACTCCCCTTGGAACGTAAGCCCCAGGACAGACAATAATTCTGAAAGGACCGGGTGTTCAGGAAGGCTGAAGAGCGCCTCCACCTTGGCCTCCTTTGACCCGCTTCGTATCAGGTCCGCGGATGCCCTCCCTCCCAGGATAAGATTTACGGCATTTATGATTATGGATTTCCCCGCCCCCGTCTCTCCTGATAGGATATTGAGCCCGGGCTTGAAGCTGATGTCCAGACGGCTGATGATGGCAAAATTGGAAATGGTCAGTTGAACAAGCATGGCAATAAGGCTTCACCGCCCCGGGCCGTTGGAGCCCGGAGACGCGAACAGATACCGGATACCAGATACCGGATTCCCGATCAATAAAAGAAATTCCTTTTCATCCTATATCCGGCAACCAGCATCCGGTATCACGTGTTAAGTTGTAGAAATCACGTATTATTTCTAGGTTTGATTGAAAGGTTGAGATTTCTGTTTCGAGGACATTTAGACGGGTTTCCAGGTGACCCTGAGGACCTCTTGATAGGTGGTCTCTCCTGCCAGGAGTTTCTTGACGGCGTTCTCACGAAGCGTAATCATCCCTTCCCTCTTGGCCATGTCAAACATGGCCTCCACGTTGGACTCCGGCGTGATCATCTTCTTTATGGATTCTGTGACGGGGAGCACCTCATAGACACCGCTTCGGCCAAGATAGCCGGTTCCCCGGCATTTCATGCAGCCCTTTCCCATGTGGAGTTCCACGGGACCGTTCCTCCCCAGGTCCAGGCCAAGGGAAGCCAATTCTTTTGGGTCCATCTCAATGGGCTCTTTGCAAAAAGGGCATATCTTTCTCACAAGACGCTGGGCCAGTACACCCACCAGTGTGGCCTGCAGCAAAAAAGAGGGTGTTCCCAGATCCTGAAGACGGGTGACGGATGAGGGGGCGTCATTCGTATGCAGTGTGGAGAGGACGAGGTGCCCTGTAAGGGCAGCCTGAATGGCGTTTTCCGCTGTCTCCAGGTCCCTCATCTCACCAATCATGATGATATCCGGGTCCTGCCTCAAAATATTCCTCAGAATGGATCCAAAGGTGATACCCACCACGGGCTGGACCGCTATTTGATTGAAGTCCTCGTGGATCATCTCAATGGGATCCTCCACCGTGGTGATGTTAATATCTGGAGACGAGAGTTCCCGGAGCGTGGAATAGAGCGTCGTAGATTTACCACTTCCTGTGGGGCCACACACCAGGACAATGCCGTGGGGCATATGGATGAATTGCTGGTAGCGGATCAGGTCCATGGACGTGAAACCGAGTTTTTCCAGGTCCTGGAACAGGACGTCCGGATCACTGATCCTCATGACCAGCTTTTCACCAAAGGCCACGGGAATGGATGAAACCCGGATCTCCGCCTCCACCCCACCCTTTTCCATCTTGATGCGCCCATCCTGTGGCCGCCGTTTCTCGGCCATATCCAATCGGGAGATGGTCTTTATCCGGCTTATGATGGCATTATGCACATTCTTGGGGAGTTCATAAATAACGTGCAGGATCCCATCTATGCGGAGTCTCACCACACTCTTGTCTCTCTTTGGCTCGATGTGCACATCACTGGCCCTCTGGTCAAAGGCATAGCTGAGGAGGTGATCCACGGCGTTCACAATGTGTTGATCCGTTGAGGGAAGCTCATCATCGGCCCTGAGGCGTACAAATTGCTCCAGATTCCCCAGATCCACCGAAGGCCCGGCAAACTGGTTCTCTGCAGCCACGATGGAACGCTTGAAACCGAAAAATTCGTTAATCATCTTGATGATATCTGTCTTGGTGCTGACCACCGTCTTGACCTTTAACTGGCTGGCCTGAGCGATGTCCCGCATGGCCTCCTCGTTAAAGGGATCCGGTGTGGCCACGGTCAGAAACCCGCCATTGATGGCAATGGGGAGGACCAGGTGTTTCATGGCAAAGCCCTGAGGGATGGTGGTGGTCACCAGGTTGAGGTCCAGCTTGAGGGGATCTATCTTCTTGTAAGGGATCTTCCAAGCCCTGGAGAGGGCCTGGAAAATGGTCTCTTCATCCAGTACGGCGTAGGGGTCGTCGGCTCTCTTCAGCTCCAGGTTGGTAATCACATCCACGATCGTGATGGGATTGATTACCCTGCCCCTTGAAGAGGCAGAGGCCTGACGCACAGCCCTTAACCTCTCCAGCTTCCTTTTGATGTTCCTCTTCTTGTTAAAGATCTCTTTCTTCTGGTCCTCGTCGATGAGACGAAGTTTCTGGAGAACCTTGAGGACGTATTCTTCAGACAATCCTTTATGGGAATCCATTGGCATTTAACAAACCTATTTGAAGCTTATAACCAACACCTTGTATCGCATCCCACAGGCTCTCCACATAGTTACTCTATCAACGAAGGGTCATTGCGAGCGCAGCGAAGCAATCTCTTCTTACTAAAGCTGGTGTTCACAATGGCTTACATGAGATTGCTTCGTCGCTTGTGGCTCCGCGCAATGACTTGCAGGGCTTCTATGTTTCCAAAGTTATTCTGGGGATCCGAGACTAGAACTCTTGCATATTATTCGAATCATTAGCAATTTATTCACTACATTTTAATATGATTGGCTCTATGATGGCAATGAAAATCTTTTTTTGCTCAACGAAACACCCCAGTCACCTGCTCGCCAACCCCGAGGGGGAGAGGGGGGAGGCTCCGTCCTAATCCGTTTTCGTCATTGCGAGCGACCGAAGGGAGCGACGCAATCTCATGGTTAAAATTCTTGGAGGGATTGCTTCGTCGCTTTTGGCTCCTCGCAATGACATTATAATCCAGTGTTTCAAAGGGGGAGTTCTTCTCAAAAAATCACCCCCTCCTTGCGCTCATTTTATGGGATATGTAGGGAGGGGGTGTAATAACAACGCTCTATGGAGGTCCACCAGAACGAGCAGAACACAGGGCGAGAGCGTGCCGCTTACTCCAGCAACCAGAGGGATTTGGCTTCGCCTTTGGCATTGACAAGAACGCCCACAAAGGCACCCTCACGAAAGTAGGCCTGGGAGACATTGAGACTGGAGGGGATGTTGTATGTGACTTCCAGTGAAAGGGTAAAGGGCTCATCATCGATCACCACAGTCTTACTGTCTATAGTGTTAATATGACCATAGGCATTAAACCCATCCGGATAGGCCTTTGGCAATACCATTTCCGGTTTGATACGATCTCCAGCGTTGCTGAGACTTGGAGGGATAACCACGCCAGCGATGACCAGGGCCAATGCTGCGGAGAGGAAAATCTGCTTTGCCATTCCAAAACATTTCTTGTTTTTCTTTTTCATCCTTGTAACTCCTTTTCTGAACTTGACCCCTCCCCACCTACCAAACCCTCCCCCTTGATGGGGGAGGGCATGGGTGGGGGTGTATCTTACTCAAATTCCTGCCAGTAGGTGATCCCCAGGGTCACCGCCTTTTCGTCCACGGTCACGATCTTGCCTCGAGAAGAACTGAAGTACTTTCTCTCCTTGTCCGTATCTGGAACCCGCAGGATAGCAGGCGGCTGGAGTTTCCCGGGGGCCCTCATCCCGGATGGGGCCACCAGAACCGGGTCATCCGCCGTGCCGATATTGACAAAATCATTCTCATCAATGATGCCGTCCTCATTGATATCAAACTGCGGTTTTGTCGTTTGCCCGCCCGTACAGGCATTCATCTCCATGACCACGGTATCACCGCCAGCGCCACAGGGCGACGCTTCGGGCACATAGGGCACGAAGACCACCCGTCCTTCCCTGATCAGGGCATCACTGACCGACCTCTCCCCAGAAAGGGGCAGATCAAAGTACCATCCCACAAGCTTCACAGGATCCGGATTTGCGCCAATGTTATTCGGTTCGCAGTCTATGATCCCTTCGCCATCACCGCAATCCGCGCCGCCATTGTACTCCGAGGTGGTCCCCCAGGGATTTACAATCGTGGCCATGTTATCGGTCAGGATCCTGAGTTGCTGCTCGTAAAAGACCCAGAAATCTCCGTCGCATGTGGCGATATTGGGATCACAGGGCAGGACCGTCTGCTGTAGGAGAGTGACCGAGGATAGCTGGTTGCTGAGCTGAGGGGTGGCTCCACGGTCGAAAACCCCCAGGTACTCGCTGTCGTCCTCGTCGTCTCCATAGTCCCATATGCCGTACAGGCTCTGGGTTGTGGTATTGGCATAATCAAAGTCTCCCAGCCATTTCCCCGTCCCAAAGGTCACCATGTACCCGTGTGTCGTACACCAGTCCATCACGTCGGGCTTGGAGGTAATGGGCTGGGGCACGCCCGCAGGGCTCCGGGCCTGGAACAGGGGTTCGGGGTTCGTCCCCACGCCGCCTGTATAGGGCGCACTCTTGTAGGCCACATCCCAGTTGCTGGCGCTGGCATCGGTCAGGTCGAATTTCCAGAGATTTCCGTTCAGGTCTCCCGCGTACACATAGTCCACCAGGCCATCGAAATTTACATCTATGGGTGTGGGGCTCGAGAGGCCGTTACAGCCGCCCTTCTGGGTGTCGATACTCCTGACCAGTTCGCCGGTCAAAAGGTCCAGGATGATCAGCTTGGCAATACCCGTGTCGCTGTTGTATCCGTTCCCGAACATCACGATCCAACCCGCCTGGGAATTCACAATGGCAGGCTTGCTGTAGGAGAATCCCATATCCGCCCAGTCTGGCTCGATCTCACTGGCCGTCCCACTGCCGCCGCTGTAAAAGATTCCACTTGCGTCATCACAAACCTTGTCGATCTCGAACTGCGTGGCAGAGGAAACGACCGTCACGGTCCATGTGCCGTTTGCCTCGTCGTGGACATCCGTAATCTCCACGGTATCTCCCACCGAGAGCCCGTGCGGCACGGCCGTTGTGACAACTACGGGACTTCCTACAGCGACACAGCTGCCTTCGGTGACACTCATCACGCGCGGATTGGGGTATTCCCACATCACGCGGCTGGCCACTGTGGCTTCCGTGAAGACGGTGGACCCATCAAAACCCGTAACATCGAGGGCATAATAGCCGTGTCCGCCTTTACTCAGACCGCCCACGAGTATGGTCCTGAGTTTCATCTCATCCGACTCATCCGTGTCACCGTCTGAATCATTGTCCACGCCATCCGCATAAGCCCCACCCGCAGGGACATAGATGTCCTCCACATCAGGGGTGAGATCCACGTAGTACCTGTGGGTATAGAGCGGATCTTTCAGTTCCTTCAGGTTTTCGAACACCAGTTTCGGCACATAGGCAAAGAGCTCGTCACCGGTGGCCGCATCAAAGGCGTGGAGCATCCCATCATTGGCGCCTGTATACAGGATACCGTTTGCGTGCAAGGGTGAGGCGTGCACAATATCACCCAGTTTCTGGAAACGATTCCTGAAGGCACCGCCGTTTTGTTGTTCATTGGAGGTATCCCCCCGCACATAGTTCAATATGGCCCTGGCTGTGGTATCATCCGTCGTCCAGTTCACATCCAGGAGGTCCTTGAGCTCGTCTGTCAGGCTGTCAAACCTGAAGGCTCGACCCGTCACGCCGTCAAAGGTGGCTATCTGCCGGCCGCTGTCCCAGTTCTGGGTCTCCAGCTGCTCGGCCGCTGACCAGAGGGGCGTCTGGATGAGGACCTCGCCCGTCACCAGGTCAATGGCATAGGACTTCACATCGCCTACCCAGCCATCACTGCTGTAGGTGCCCTGGAACATGCGAACATCTGACCCAATGGTGTCATACAGCTCATCACCGTTCACCGCCACAGAGGATGAAGACCCGATCCTGGACTCGATATTGTAGATGATGGCCAGCATCTGGTCGATCAAATCCTGCGGATTCTTCGCGCTCAGGTACTGTCCTCTCCCGTTCTTGGCTGCGTGATAAAGATCGTCGATCTTTGTGGCATTCGCATCGCCATCGGGTTCTGGCCACGTGGGAAAGGTATTGACAAAGTCATAGTCGTCCGGATTCAGGGTCCCCTCCAGGCCAAAGGCGACCGTGTAGGTGACCATGTGCTGATGGGTCGCCTGATCCTCAGGATTCACCGGGACGATATCGTCCAGGGACGAGGAGAGGTCGCGTTCATAGAAGTACATGGCCACGTCGGCCAGGGTATTGAGGTAATTATCCGCATAGGGATTCCCATCCCAATCCGTATTGTTATCTCCGTCCGTGTTCCCAAGACTGGGACTCCCGCCATTCCAGTATCCATCGGTCATGACAATGGCAAAGGACTGTTGACATTCGCCCCCTTCCGCCGCCGTCAGATAGGGCGAGTTGCCGAGGCCGCCGCTGTCCCCATCATCCGCATCAAAATACCTGCCCACAGAGCGCAGGCCCCGCCTCAAGGGGGTACTGGCAGATTTGAGAACCATGCTGTACAGGGTGTTCAAGAGGGTGGGTGTCTGATCATTGACCCCCACCTTCACCGGCAGGACAGGTTGCTTCAAGCGTCCGTTAATGCTGTAATACCCTATATTGACGCCCCGCATCTCCGCCACCACCTTGGAGACGGCTGCCGTGGCTGTGAGTTCCCTTCTCCTGTAGAAGGAGTACCAGTTGGCAAAGTTCTGGCGCTCTTCCACATAGCTCCGGCCCGTCTTCACACTGTCCGGCACCAGGAGGAGATCGGTCACGGGCATCAGCTCACCCGTATCCACCACATCGTCCCCGTCCGCATCCGTAAACTGGTAGTACTTGATGCTGCCGTCCACGACCACCAGCCAGACCTCGCCAGGATCGACCACCGTATCCGCGTTGGCGAATCTCTGGAGG
>Ga0209536_100013931_pt1 | contig 11568 bp, 11 predicted proteins | sample DeeMarSeWOR28_12_FD_187461 | JGI IMG/M metagenome (GOLD analysis project Ga0209536, IMG submission 187461) | Marine sediment microbial communities from White Oak River estuary, North Carolina - WOR-2-8_12 (SPAdes) (version 2) | ecosystem: Environmental > Aquatic > Marine > Intertidal zone >... | reverse complement strand
CCCTCTGCTGACGGCAAAGGAGATGCGGTCCACGGCGGTGAAGGCGCCGAAGCGTTTGGTCAGGTCTGAGGCGGAGAGAACGGTGGACATGATTCCAGATTCCAGATTCCAAATTTCAGAGAAAACCAGGGAAAATGACCATACTAGTCAGCCTTCAAACTTTCTCCCTTTCATACCAGATCGTTTCAGGTATCCGATGAATCCCGAAAGCTGTCTGCTGATACTTATAACTTTATTGTGAAGACGTTTAAAGTCTTCTGATGATATAAGCCCCATGTCAGAGCCAGCCAATAACTGCGATCTTAGCTCTCCGGCCGATCCCTTTGCCTGAGACAAGTATTGTATAAGCTCCTTGTTGCCATCCCTTTCAAAGCCCTCTGAAATATTGGATAGTATCGAAAGGGCGCTTCTTTTCATCTGATCCTGAAGAAAGTATTCGTGTTTCATGAGGTTGCTTTTTGTTGCATGAAACACTTCCCTCACCAGACATCAAGTGTCATTCTAGACTTCAGTGGATTCAAATGATCGTCTCGTCTGCATGACAGCTCCCGAATAATTACCGGTAAAACGGTTGCATAACTTGGTGCAATCGGGATGCCAGAAAAGAGCAGCACGCGATTCTATATGGAATCAGGAATCAGCAAATGGACACATTTCGACCAAGTTGCATTCTTCACACAATGGTTCCCTCTTTTTACAGATCATCTTGCAGTGCCGGACAATAAGCGCATGATATTCGTTGAACATCTCCGCGTCGGGTTCAAGATGGTCCATGAAAAGGACCTGGACGTCATGATACCTGGCCTTTTCATCGCACAGCCCCAGCCTGGAAAAAAGGCGGGCAGTATAGGCATCCACGACGAAAACGGGTTTATGCAGGGCATAGAGGAGGATGGAGTCGGCTGTCTCCGGCCCGATACCCTTTAAATCCAGAAACTGCTGCCGCAGTTTCCGGATGGGAGTACCCTCCATCCGGGTAATGTCGCCCTGGTATTCATGGAGGAGGAATCGGCAGAATGCATGGAGCCTTTCTGCTTTCTGGCGAAAATACCCGGAGGGTCGTATGGCTTCCTGCAGCTGTCCTTCCGGCAGGGCGAGAATCGCACCAGGTGTCAGTTCGCAGGTATCCTTTAAGCCGGTGATTGCTTTTTCCACGTTGGACCAGGCTGTGTTCTGTGTCAGGATGGCGCCGAGCATGACCTCGAAGGGCGTGTCTGCAGGCCACCAATTCTGCTCACCATACTCTTCCAGGAGGAGGCGGTATATCTTTATCAAGTTGGCGCTTCGAGACATGGGAGTTTATGATTCCAAATTCCAGATTCCATATTCCAAAGGAAAAATATCAAAAATCAACATTCTGCATATCTGAAAATGTAAGAGTAGTTTCTTCAGTGATTGCTGAGGTTATTTGCCAATCTGGAATTTTAAATCTGGAATCTGGAATCGGTAATCCGGGTTTATCTGAAAAACTGCAAGCTAAACCCGGATTACCTCCGTTCCCGCGATCTTGTCGTGCCAGGCCTGTTTTTTCCTGTCCCACAGGACCCAGAGGAAGCCGAGGAAGGTCGTGAAGAAGAAGGAGACGATGTAACCGAGTGTCCTTACAAAGGCTCGGCCGTAACCGACAGGGGAGCCGTCCGTTCCCTGGACCCTGATACCAAGAACCATCTTCCCGAGCGTCTGCCCCCCTTCACCTGTGAAGAGTGTGAAATAAAGAAGGAAAAGGGCGGCCGAAAAGCCCATGGCGATATCCATCCGGAGCATTTCCCTTTCAGCGCTGCTTCCGAACCTGTAGGCGAAACTCACTATGTCGGCAATGATGCTCAGCGTCAGCCAGTCGAGGGCAAAGGCCACCAATCTTCTGAAAAAACCTGCCCTGACCACAGGACGCTCCCGTGGAGATTCCACCCGTGCCGTCCCGGACATGAAAGTCGGTGAAGCATGCATGGGTTTCTGGCAGGACACACAGAAGGGGGTGCCGTAATCGGTTGCGCCGCAGGAAGGACAAGTTTTTGTCGCCATGATGATAACTCCAGGTCAATCTCAGATCTCAAATTTCAGATCTCAGAATTGATAATGACTTGGAAAAACAAACTGTGCAACAGTGCTCCTGAAATTTGAGATTTGAAATTTGAGATTTGAGATTTTTACTTCATATCCCCCCACAAAAACTGCAGCAGGGACGCACCGGCGGTGACGGCGGTCTCGGTGCGGAGGATCCTCGAACCGAGTCCGGCCACCAGGCACCCCTTCTCCCTGAGGAGTTCCACCTCCTCTACGGTCAAACCTCCCACAGGGCCGACGACCATGAGACACGACCCGGGGGAATCGATCCCCTCAACGGCTTTTTTGAGTCCACCGGCAGGATGTTCCTCCCAGAAGACCAGTGAGAGGTCGTACTGGCTCGTGTCGAGGTCCCTCAACGGCACAGGGTCGGAAAGTTCAGGGAAACGGGCCCGGCCGCACTGTTTGCATGCTGAGACGATGACCCGCCAGAGCCTGTCGAGCCTCTTCCACCGCCCTTTAGATCCGTATTCGGTGCGCTCCGTCACCAGGGGGACAAAAGATGTGACCCCGAGCTCAGTTCCTTTCTGTATGGCCCAGTCGAATCGTTCCCCCTGCACAATACCCATGGCGACCGTTAAATGAAAGTCCGGGATCGGCTCCGTTTCCTTCCGGGAGAGCGCCAGGAGGCTCTTTCCCTTATCCATGGATCGGATGCGGGCCTCCCAGGAACCCCCCTCGCCGTCTACGACCCGTACGGTGTCACCGGAGTTCAGCCTGAGGGTCGCACGGGCGTGCCGCAGCTCATCGCCGGAAAGCACGGCTGTGTCTCCGGTGATCTGGCCGGGTGGAATGTAAAAGGTAGGTAAAGACATTAAACTTCCGCAATCCATGATCCGTGATCCGAAACTTCCAATCACGAGTCACTGATCACGAATTACGGCCTCTTCCTTCTCTCCGTGACCGTCTCTCCGCCGATGCCCCAATTGTCCGTGTCCACCTCGTCGATAACCACGATGGTGGTGGCCGGGTTCTTGTTCAGGACCTTCATCAGGAGGTCTGTCACGCCCTTTATAAGGGCAGCTTTCTGTTCGGCGCTGACGCCGTCCCTCGTGATCTTGATGTTGACGTAGGGCATAAAACCTCCTTTTCATAATAGCTCAAATCTCAAATCTCAAATCTCAAATCTCAAATCTCAAATCTCAAAAAGGTGAAAACCTGCAGTTTGTTGTGAGATCTGAGATGACTCCAGCGGGAGTCACATTATCTGGGCCGCTGGAGCAAAGCCGCGATCCAGACTTTTTCGCCCACGACCCGCTCGACCCTGAGCCCGCACTGTGTGAACGCTCCGGTCACATCGGTTTGCTCCTCCTCCAGGATGCCTGAGATGATGAGGCCCCCGCCTGGCGCCAGGTGCCCGGTGATTTCAGGAGCAAGTCTTTTCAGGACCGATGCCGAGAGGTTGGCAGTGATGATATCGTACAGACCCTCCGCTGCTTCGACACTTCCCTCTGCTATGGCAACACGATCATCGACCGCATTGCTGAAGACGTTCCGGGTAGCCACCTCAACAGCTACGGGGTCGATGTCCACCCCAAGAGTTTCACTGACCCCCAGGTAGCCTCCTGCAATGGCCAATATGCCCGAACCGGTGCCCAGGTCGAACATTCTCCCGGGAGGGCGATCTCCGATAATATCATCCAGCAGGACAAGGCACATCCGGGTGGTAAAGTGGCCGCCGGTTCCGAAGGCCATTCCCGGGTCAAGGACGACTTCCCGGTCACCTGTCGGTTCACACCAGGTCGGTCTGACAACCAGGCGGTCTGACACAAGAATGGTTGTGTGCTGCGACCGGAAAACCTCCATCCAGTCCTCTTCCGGCAGCTCCATCACCTCATAACGCCACCCCTCGGGAAGGAGGCCCATCTGGACGAGATCCTCAAGGTTCCTGTCTATGCGCAGAAGGTGCTCCTCGCTCATCCCGGGCTCCAGATAGGCGTCGATCAGGATCCGGCCCCGGTCTTCACGGATGCAAACGCCCCTTCCGGTCAAGGTCGTGAGGAAATCAGACAAGGCGTCCTCCATGTCAGAGGTGGCCCTGATGGTGACCTGCTTCCAGATACGCTCGGACATAAATACAGATTATCATATCTCATATCTCAAATCTCAGATCTCAAAAACCCGGGATCGCTTCGCACGGGATATGGCTCGCGATGACAATTACCCGTTGGCTGTTGGATGTCAGGCGTTGGTTCATGGCCCCACGTTGAAGGTTGAACGTTGAACCTTTAACGTGGGATCCCCAAGATCGACCTCCCTTGTCTGCCTTGACACATCAGATTCTCAGCCGTAATCTGTCATATTGTTCCCAGGGACCGATGTCTCGGGAACATATCAACCGAAGGTGAGGAAAAGCAATTGAAGATCCGCAGCATACCGACAGGGAGGCAGCGCCGAAGGCGCCGGTCCAAGACCGTTCTTCTGGGCCTGCTTTCCATCATGGCGGCAGGCACCCTTTTTGCCATGGCCGTCTATTTTTATTTCAGCCTGAACCTCCCCAAACTGGAGAATATCGGTGACTACCGCCCCAGTCTGCCGACCATCATGTATGACAGGGCCGGTGTGGAGGTCTCCCGCTTCTTCATCGAGAACCGGGAGCTGGTGTCAATCGATCAGGTCCCGCGCGAGGTGATCAACGCCGTCATTGCCATAGAGGATTCCAGCTATTATGAGCACAAGGGGCTGGATTATCTGGGGATCTTCAGGGCCCTTCTGAAAAACCTCCGGGCGGGAAAAGTGGTGCAGGGCGGCAGCACCATCACGCAGCAGGTGGCCAAATCCCTGCTCCTGTCCAATGAGCGCACCTATTCCCGAAAGCTCAAGGAAGCCATACTGGCCAGGCGGATCGACCAGCGGTTCAGCAAAGATGAGATCCTCGAGATCTACCTGAACCAGAGTTATTTCGGCAACGGCAGCTACGGCATCGAGACCGCGGCCCAGAGTTACTTCCAGAAGCATGTCTGGGAGCTTTCCCTCCCCGAGACGGCCCTGCTTGCGGGTCTGCCCAAAGCTCCGAGCGCCTACGATCCCACCAGGAACCCCGATCGGGCCAGGGAACGCCGCAACCTGGTCCTGGAACGCATGGTGGAGGAGGAATTTATCACGGTCCAGGAAAGCGCCGAGGCCTCAGCGACCTCGCTCGAGCTCAATGCGAAGGTAAAGGATCCCCAGGATCCGACGGCTTACTTCGCGGAAGAGGTCCGCCGCCACCTTTACGACACCTACGGTGAGGAGATGCTCTACCGCGGCGGGATGAAGGTCTACACCACCATGGACAAGCGGCTTCAGGGTTTCGCACAGGGCTCTTTAAAACAGGGGCTCCTGGATCTTGACAAAAGGCAGGGGTATCGAGGACCCCTCGAGGTCATATCCTCGGAGGACTTTCCCAGTACCATTGAGAGTCTTCGTGTCAAGAATGGCCTGGCCGACGCTGTCCCCGGTGCGAAGCCTGACCTACCCTGGGAGAAGGGAAAAGTCATAAGCGCCCTGGTCCTGAAGGTGGACAAGGACGGCGCCAACCTGGACCTCGGCGGTGTCGCAGGATACATCCCCCTCCAGGAGATGAAATGGGCCAGGCCCCCGGATGCATCCATCGACTACACCGAGTACGTCGTCAAGAGAGCCGATGAAGTTTTAAAGAAGGGGTCCCTTGTACTGGCACGGTACCTCGGGAGTGCGGACAGTGAAAAACGCCCCCTGTTTGCCCTGGAGCAGGAACCCCTGGCCGAGGCGGCCCTTGTCTGCATGGATGCTCCCACCGGGCAGATCCTTGCCATGATCGGGGGGTACGATTACAACCGCAGCGAGTTCAATCGCGCGACCCAGGCCAAACGGCAGCCCGGGTCGGCTTTCAAACCCATAGTTTACAGCGCCGCCATGGACAACGGCTTTACGCCCTCATCCATCATAGTGGATTCCCCCATCATCTACGACGACCCTGCCCAGGAACTGAAATGGAAGCCGGCGAACTATTCCGAGAAATTCTACGGGCCCACCCCACTGCGGACAGGCCTGGTCCAGTCCAGGAACGTCATTACCATAAAATTGGTCCAGAAGCTGGGAATACAGGCGGTCATACAGTACGCCAAGCGGTTCGGTATCGAGGAGGAACTTCCCGAGGACCTGTCCATCTCGCTGGGAAGCATGGGAGTGACCCCCCTGGGCCTGACGTCAGCTTATACCGTGTTTGCCAATCTGGGCTTGCGCTCCTCCCCCTGGTTCATCCTGAAAGTGGAGGACAGGGATGGTAACGTCCTGGAGCAGGGGGGACCGGAGTTGACCCGGTCCCTTTCCGAGGATACCGCTTTCATCATGCAGAACCTCCTGCGAAGCGTGGTGCAGTCGGGCACTGGCTGGAGGGCGAAGTCCCTCGGCCGGCCGAGCGGTGGGAAGACCGGCACGACCAACGATATGATCGACGCATGGTATGTGGGTTTCACCCCCAAGGTGGTCGCGGGAGTCTGGGTCGGTTTCGACGAGGAGGGACCCATGGGGCAGAATGAGACCGGGTCCCGAGCCGCAGCCCCCATCTGGGTCGACTTCATGCAAAAAGCCATGGCCGACCGGCCTGTCCTTCCGTTCCCACCGCCCCCTCCCGGGATCGAGATGGTAAAGGTCGAGCCGGACTCCGGACTGCTGGCAGGGCCTGGGTCAGACCGCTTCATCTACGAGGCTTTCAAGATCGGAACAGCACCCAGGGAATATGCTAAATCTCCTAACAGGGCCGGGGGACAATACGGCACCAGGAGCTATACACCGGGTTACGTTCCCCAGTCGGAGGTCCCGGGAATGCTGCCGAGGGATTACTGAGTTCCGTGATTCGTAACTCGTGACTCGTGATTTGTTACTATTGAATATTTTATGAACCTTATCCCACAGCGCCTCTTTCGCAGATTCCTCCTTGCAGGTGTGCTCTTCATCAGTACCATTTTACCGTTGGAGTCATCCGGTCAGGTATCCGCGATCACCGTGCGCGTACCGGGGGAGAGCCTCAAGCAGATCACAACGCGGTCGGGAAGGGTCGACCTTCAATCCGTCATCGAAGCTTTTGATCTGCGTTCGAGCATGGATGTGCTGGGGGAAAGGCTGGACCTGGTGGGCACCCGGGGCTCGTGCCGCCTGCTCCTGGATTCACCCCTCGTTCTGTCACGGGGGTTAGTCACCATCATGTCTGGTCCTCTGGTCAATTTCGGCGGCAGCCTGAGCTTGCCCCCTGATTTTCTCACCAAGGGCCTGCCTGCCCTGACGGGACGTTCCGCCTCTCTCGATGCCAGCGCCCTGACCCTCGGTAAAGCCGGCTCCGGCAGCTTCAAAGGGCAGAAGCCGGATGAACTGACCAGGTTCGCCTCTTTCATCCGCAGGGATCAATATGTTCCGGAAGAACTTCTCAAGGAAGGACCGAAAGGGCTCTCTGTGGTCGTCCTGGACCCCGGACACGGAGGAAGAAGCCTCGGAGCCAGAGGAACCACAGGGACCACGGAAAAGGACCTCGTGCTCAACGTTGCCGAGAAGCTAAAAGCAAAGCTGGAGGAAGGGTTGGGTATAAAGGTCGTTTTGACCCGAACAGCCGACTACTACGTCGGGTTGAAAGAGCGGACGGCCATCGGCAACAACAACCGGGCGGACCTGTTTCTCAGCATCCACGCCAACGCCACCTTCCGTCGGGATATCGATGGGTACGAGACCTATTATCTGAGCCTTAAATCCACCGACAAGCAGGCCAGCAGCTATGCCGAGGAGGAGAACAGGGCCCTCGGAGTGAACGGCAGCAAAGGTGACAATGCTCTTTTAGAGGCCATTCTGTGGGATATGGCCCAGACTGCCTACGTCCGGGAGAGCAGTCACCTGGCGGGCATGGTCCAGAACCGGCTTGTGAGTGATCTGAAGGGCAGGGACAGGGGAGTTCGGCAGGCTCCCCTGGCAGTGCTCATGGGAGCCAGGATGCCGGCGGCACTCGTGGAGATCGGATATATTTCCAACCCGGAGCAGGAGGTCAGACTTAACAGACTATCCCACCAGGATCAGATCGCCCAGGCCCTTTACCAGGCCATTGAGGATTATCACAGGGGGCTTGTGCGTGGTGAGATAAAAAGGGGTCAGCCTTGAAAAAAAACCTGAAGGCAGCTGTGATCCTTGTTCTCACTGTGGGAGCAGTTTACCTGTTCATTCGCTTCACAATGTCGGGCAGAGGGATAAGCCCTCCCGGCGAAGAGGGTTTGAGCAGGCCTGTTGTTTCCGCTCCCCAGACCAGGGAAATGGATCTCTTCTTCGCGGACGCAACCGGACGGAGGCTTTCCATAGAACGCAGGGAAATCTCGGGGGATAACACGGAGGATCTTCTCAAACGCGTTGTGGAGGAGCTTATCAAGGGACCGGTCGATGAGGACAGGATGAGGATCCTTCCGGAATCGGCCCTGGTCAGGGCAGTATTCACGCGGGAACAGACAGTCTGGGTGGACCTGGGAGGCGCGATCCAGGATGAACACCCCGGCGGGGCGTGGACCGAGGTCCTGGCCGTATACTCCATCGTGAACACTTTAACGGAGAACTTCCCTGGCGTCTCCTATGTCCAGATCCTGATTAACGGACGGGAGAGCGAGACCTTTGCCGGCCATGTTGACATCAGCATCCCCCTTGAAAACAGGATCCAGCTGCTGGCGGGGGATTGGGAGTAAATGAGAATTCCAAATTTCAAATTCCAGATTTGAGAAAGATAATTAGTAGTCTGGAGATGCATTTTTTGGAATCTGGAATCTGGAATCTTAAATCATGATCAAATTAGGTATCTTCGACAGCGGCATCGGGGGGCTCACCGTCTACAAGGAGGTGAGGCAGGCACTGCCGGGCGCTGATATCCACTATTTCGGGGACACAGCCCGCGTCCCCTACGGAACCAAATCCGCTGAAACGGTCACCCGGTACAGCGTGCAGATAGGCAGTTATCTTCATGCCAGGGGCGTGGATGCGGTGGTGGTCGCCTGCAACACGGCTTCAGCCTATGCCATCGATGTTCTTCAGAGCGTCCTGCCCATCCCCGTATTCGGGGTGGTGGCTCCCGGAGCGATCGCGGCCGTTCGTTCTACGACCAACGGCATCATAGGGGTCGTCGGGACAAGGGGCACCGTATCAAGCGGCGCCTACCAGCGGGCTATCGCGGGAATCGATCCTGATATGAAGGTGGTGGCCGCTCACTGCCCCCTTTTCGTGCCGCTGGTCGAGGAGGGTTGGCTGGTCGACCCCATTACACAGGAGATAGCCATCCGCTACCTTGCCCCTCTGATGGATGAGGGAGTCGACACGCTGGTCCTCGGGTGCACACACTATCCCATGCTCAAGGAGGTTATTTCCATGGTCATGGGGCAGGAGGTCACCCTCATCGATTCGGCCGAGGAGACAGCGGTAAAATTGAAAAACTACCTGGATGAAAATGGATTCGTGGATGAAACCGGTTCGGGTACCGACCTGTTCGAGGTAACCGACCTGGCGCAGAGGTTCATCGATGTGGGGCAGATATTTCTCGACCGGAGACTTGACAACGTTCACCATGTGAGCATTGTGGAAGGGGAAAGATAAAAACCAATCTCAAATCTCATATCCCAAATCTCAAAATAAGAAACTGGTTTTCGTTGTTAGAATAATAAAAACAATATCGGTTTCTGAGATCTGAGATACTACATTAACCCTAGGAGCTTCCGTGACCAATAAAAAAAAGGACAAAGACCTCACCTTCAAGCTAGGCGAACTGATCCGTCCCGACGGAAGGCAGCCCGATCAGATCAGGGAGATCAGGCTGACCCGCCCGTACCAGAAGTACGCCGAGGGGAGCGTCCTGGTGGAAATGGGGGACACTCGGGTCGTGTGCAGCGCCTCGGTGGAAGAGCGGGTGCCGCCCTGGCTCAAGGGGACCGGCCAGGGATGGATCACTGCCGAGTACGGGATGCTGCCCCGTTCGACCCAGAACCGTCTGAATCGGGAAACGGTCATCAAGACCACTGGCAGGACCTACGAGATCCAGCGGCTCATCGGCAGGACCATGCGCGCGGTGGTCGACACCAGTGCCCTCGGGGAGCGGACTTTTTATCTCGACTGCGACGTGATCCAGGCGGATGGCGGAACGCGCACCGCGGCCATAAACGGCTCTTTCATCGCCCTGGTGGACGCCCTGCGGAAGGTCAGGGATCAGAAAAGGATCAGAAAGATCCCGGTTCAGGATTACCTGGCTGCTGTCAGTATCGGGATCGTGGACAGGCAGACCCTTCTGGATCTATGCTATATTGAGGACTCCCAGGCCGACGTGGACATGACCATCGTCATGACAGGAAGCGGTCGCCTCGTGGAGGTCCAGGCCGGGGGTGAGGGGACGACCTTCAGCCAGGACGACCTCAACCGCCTCATAACCGAGGGCGCAAAGGGGATCAAGAAGATTGTGAAGTGGCAGAAGGAGATATTGGGGGAGTTGAGATAATTCAAGATTCAAAATTCAAGATTCAAAATCAAAATCGGCTTGGCATCACGATTGCACTTCCTGATTCAACTCAAGAACTTTCACTCGATTGTTGGGAGGTGCTAAAATGGCCAGGATAAATTCATTTGAGGATATGAGCGTTTGGCAGGATGCGAGAAACCTGGTTACAGAGGTTTACAAAATAACGGAACGACCGCCGCTAGCCAAGGATTTTGCCCTTAAAGACCAGTTCAGAAGATCCTCTATTTCTGTAATGGCCAATATCGCGGAAGGTTTTGAACGAAACGGAAATAAGGAGTTCATCCAGTTCCTGTCTAATGCCAAAGGTTCAGCGGGTGAAATCAGATCACATTTGTATGTCGCCAGTGATCTAGGTGTAATAGCAAGGGAAGAGCAACTGAGAATTGAAACACAGGTGCTTTCCATAGGACGACAACTGTCCGGCCTGATAAAATATCTTTCCAGGTCATCAGAAAAAGGCAGCAAATATAAAGATAGAGACAAATAAGAAGGTGAAGTATAAAGAGCCTTTCTTGAATTTTGAATCTTGAATTTTGAATTCCTATGAAGATCTTATTAGCCACTTCAAACCCCTACAAGACCTTCGAGATCCGGACCATCCTCGAGACGATGAATATCGGGGTCCTGTCTATTGATGACATCTCCGGTGATCCTCCCAGGGTCATCGAGGACGGCGATACCTTTGCCGCCAACGCCGAGAAGAAAGCCCTTGCGGTGGCAAGGTGGGCGCGAATGCCCGCCCTTGCAGACGATTCGGGCCTGGTCGTGCCTGCCCTGGGAGGCGAGCCCGGCGTCCACTCCTCCCGCTATGCCGGGGAGGATGGGAACAGCGAGGGCAACATAACCCTGCTCCTGGAGAAAATGAAGGATGTCCCCGAGGAGGAGCGGCTGGCCCACTTTATCTGCGTCCTGGTCCTGGCCGCCCCCGACGGCAGGACGTGGCAGGCCGGGGGACGCGTGGACGGGCTCATCACCTTCGAAAAGCGGGGGAACAGTGGTTTCGGATACGATCCGGTGTT
>Ga0209536_100013930_pt1 | contig 11568 bp, 12 predicted proteins | sample DeeMarSeWOR28_12_FD_187461 | JGI IMG/M metagenome (GOLD analysis project Ga0209536, IMG submission 187461) | Marine sediment microbial communities from White Oak River estuary, North Carolina - WOR-2-8_12 (SPAdes) (version 2) | ecosystem: Environmental > Aquatic > Marine > Intertidal zone >... | reverse complement strand
TACCAGAACGTGTTCATGGCTGAAGGCAGGTATCAGGAGTATTGGTCTCGGAAGAGGAAGGTACCTGGGGGCGCTTTCCCTGTCAGCTGGCGCTCCCAGAGCTTCAACCGGTTGTACGACCGCTCGATGAAGAATATCAAGCAGAGGTCAATCGTTTCTTATCCGTCCAGGACGGTGAAATCAGCGTTGATCCTTCAGAAGCAAGCCAAGTTGTACTTGATGATATGATCGCACAAACACTTCTGATGCAAGGTGCAGTTGAATCTGGGTTTCTCCTTTCTGCGGAAGATTTGGATTTACGTCTGGAAAATCTGATCCAAAATATTGGTGGCGAAGAGAAATTCGACGAGTGGCTGCAAAATAATAATTATTCCCTAGATTCGTTCAGAAGCTCCCTTGAAAGGTCGATTATGGCCGCCTGGATGCGGGATCAAATACTTTCAGATGTGCCTACTTCAGTCCCCCATGTGAATATCCGGCAGATCTTCTTTCTTGACAGGGATCAGGCTAACCAGGTGCTGGAGGAATTACAATCTGGCAGGGATTTTGCAACCACAGCTGCAGAAATTGATCCCCTCTCTCGCGGCGAACTTGGTTGGGTGCCGCGAAATTTCTTACCTCATAAACAGATCGAAGAGGCTGCTTTTACACTGCAACCAGGAGAATTTTCACAGGTGATTGAAACTTCGGTTGGTTATCATATAATCCAAGTTGTGGCAGTTGATGATGAACGCAGGTTGAGCCCTGCTGCCGGTTTAATTTGGCAGGAACATGCCCTACGCGATTGGATTAGTTTACAGCGCGAGTTGAGTAATATCCAGATTTTTACCTTAGAATAGGAAAGTGATCCATGGATTCTTTTGATTATTCTGATGATGCACTTGAGCCGGTACAAGATAGTTCTGCAGTCATTTGGAATATCCTCACCGTGGTGTTCATCTTGATGACGGTCTGCTTGTGTATTGGATTCGGATATTTATTAATCAACCCCGAAAGTGAGATTAATCCCTTTCCACCACCCACGCGGCCAGTTGAAGCAGAGATTCCCACTTCAACACCAACTCCAAAGAGTGTGCTCCCTCCTACCTGGACACCTGAACCTACCCAGATTGCCACGCAAACACCAATCCCAACCAATACTTTAGTGCCTACCAATACCCCACCAGCAACAGACACTGCAATCCCAAGTGAAACTCCTGGAGATAGCGATGTGACTGAGACACCTGTGCTGGTAACTCCTTCACCAACTGCTTCTGAGGGTATGCCATTTGTGCTCCTTCCTGGTGATCCAGTTGCGATCAACAATGTAGGGCACCAAGAATTAGGATGCAATTGGATGGGAGTTGCAGGAAGAGCTTTCGATCTCAGCAGGGCACCAATTGAAGAAGGATTATTTGTGCAATTACGGGGGAATCTTGATGGTGAGCCAGTAGAAATGTTGGGCATGCTTGGCATGGTCAACATCTACGGACCTGGCAGTTATGAATTTGAACTCGGCGATACACCGATTGCATCTACCCAGATGCTATGGGTCCAATTGCTTGATCAGGCAATGCTTCCACTTTCCGAACAAGTTTATTTTGATACTTTCGAGGATTGTGATAAAAACCTGATCTTGATTAATTTCAACCAAGTGCGGTAATCAAGTTATATCCCCTTATTCAGCACAGGTTTCTCCACTCACTTCGCACCACGTTGATTTACATAAAAGTGCATCTTCCTCGAGGATGGGACTTTCACAAAGGATCCGTCCCTGGCAATTGAAATCACTTAATGCCTTCAGGAATGCTTTGTAATCGAATTCCGATTTATCTAGAGGTTGATGCTCTTTCTCCCCTTTCTGCCCATATTCGATGCCAGAAATGTGGATATGGAGCTGCTTGAGAGATTCATCTCCCAATTTTTTACCATAAATCTCCAAAGCTCTTGCCCAATCATCATAACTGTTTAATGAGCCATCACCAGGCCTGGCGAATAAATGCGCAACATCAAAACAGGGTTGTACCCCTTCAATTTCTAGGCTCATCTGCAGTGTGTCCTCCAATGAACCCAGCATAGCTGATTTCCCCATTGTCTCAGGACGAAGAAAAACAGGGTTATCTGCCGACCTTAATTCATCAACACAGCCTCTTAACCGCGTAATTGCTTTGGGTAATACTTCATCAGGTGGAAGTTCAAAATATGAACCAGGATGGAACACGATATCAGTTGCCCCAGCAAGGTTCCCGTAAATTGCAGCATCCATCAATCGTTTTCTGGATTTTGGCCATTCCTCGTCATCGGCATTCAAATTGATGAAATAAGGTGCATGTACGCTGATTGCTACTCCTTTTTCCTCGGCTGAGGTTCTAATTTTCTCGCAAGTGTTTTCTGAGACCCGAACGGATCTCACCCAACCCAATTCAAGGCAGAACAAGCCAAGATCTGCGCTGTGTATTACGCCGCCAACACTGCCTCCAGGTTTCTTGGGAGTTGATTTCGGTGAGCCGACAGTTCCGAATGTGAAGGATAAAGCTGACATTAATGACCTCGTTTCAGACGAAGTTTGTTGACTGAGGAGAACGCCTTAATTGAATAATAAACTCAGGCGGTTCCACAAGGGAGGACCTAAAATGATCAATCCAATGATCGCAGCTGAGGCAGCAGCAATCAAGACCGCACTTGCACCCACATCTTTACTGATCCTGGCTAGGTTGTGATGCTCAGGGCTGGCAAGATCGACAATGGCTTCGAGTGCTGTATTGATGAATTCAGCTGTCCAGACCATGGCAATAGCAATGATGATCAAAGCCCAATCATAACGATTCAGACCCAGCCATAAAGCAACCCCAATCACTGCGATGCTGACGATGGCATGGATCCATGCGTTGCGTTGGGTTCGGATGACATACCACCAACCGCCGAAAGCATACCGGAAAGATGATGCACGAGTTTTGAAAAAATCGATCATGATTGGTTATTCAATTGGGTTGAATGGTCAGGTGGTTTGATATTAACCCCCATCTTTTTCAGAACTGCTGATTGAACCTGCCACATCTCAGCTTCAGACTCGGGTTGGTCATGGTTGAAACCGATTAAATGCAGCAAACCATGGATAGTTAATAGGCTGAGTTCTGAGGATAATGGATGGCCAGCTAAATCTGCTTGGTTCTTTGCACGCGGATAAGAAATAATAATGTCCCCATAATTTTGGTGTCCGGTATCTGGGTCAACATGACCAGCTGGAAAAGCAAGAACATCAGTCGGCTTGTCTTCGTCTAAAAAAACTCGATTGAGCTTATGGATTTGATCATCGTCTACAATCACTATAGTTACATCAGATTCAACAGGAATCTTCTGATCACTAAACACTGCGATTATCAGGTCATTAAAATTAGGTAAGTCTGGAGAATCCTCGAATGAAGGGTCAACATCGATGAAAATTGTCATTCAAGAATCCGCAGGTGGGTTGGCTGAGATATTCGAAGATTTTCTTGAGATGATCGGAACGGTAGGTGCGTCTTCAACCTTGGGTGGAAGCTCTTTTTTGGAATCTGGGTATTCAATCCTCGGATGGTAAATCCCCCTGAGGGTAGTGGTGAATGAGTCAATTAATTGATCCAAGTCGCGAAGAGTCAGATCAGTTTCATCCAATTGTCCAGTAGATAAACGTTGTTCAATAACGCTCTTAATGACTTTCCGCAGTGCCTCCTCATCAGGTGGACGCTCCGCTCTCACTCTGGCTTCACTGCCATCTGCCAGCATCAAAATTGCTGTTTCGCGTGATTTTGGTCGAGGACCCGGGTAAGTGAATTGGGCTTTATCAACCTGGCTTTCGTCTCCTCCGGCTGCTTCCACCGCTTTTGCGTATTGGTAGCGTGTAAGCATCGTGCCGTGGTGTTCTTCAATAAAATCTTGAATCCTGCGGGGGAGTCTATATTTGCGAGCCAATTCCAATCCATCGGGTACATGGCGGATTATCATTTGTGAACTGGATAATGGTGAAAGGCTATCGTGGGGATTGGTATTTCCAGGCAGCTGGTTCTCGATGAAAAAGAATGGATTTATTGCCTTACCCGCATCGTGGTAAATTGCACCAACCCGGGTTAACAGGGTATCTGCACCGATATTCTCTGCGGCTTGTTCAGCAAGGTTTGCAACCTGCAAACTGTGCTGGTAAGTTCCAGGTGCGTTGCGCAAGATGAACTGCAGCAAAGGATGATCGGGACGCGAGATCTCCATCAGCTGCAGTGCTGTGGTAAGTCCCAGGATTTGAGCGATAACATATTGGAGCAATACTGCAAGGCTGCTGGATGCGATACCATTTACCAAGGCGATACCAATTAAAGCAGCCAGTGCCAGGTAATCTACATTGGGTTGAGCAACTCGAAAGGCGATAATCACCATAATTTCGGCAAAAGCGATCAGCGCAGCAGCCCAGAAAAAGGAAGTAATTCTCCTGGCAGGTCCCAGTGCGAAAATTCCTGCATAACTTCCCACGAGATTAAAGAGGGTTAATTCAAACGCATTGGGTGTATCGTATGTGAAAAGAATGGATAAAGGAAGCGTAAAAACCAGTGCTGTTCGGGTACCAAAAAGAGAGGCTACCACCAGGCTAAAAGCTGCGATGGGGTAAATGTATGGGATTACAGTTTGGCTGTTTACAATTAACCTGCCGCCGATCAAAAAGATCACAAACAAAGTAAAAATGACTGTTAACCCGCGTAAATCTTCACTGAGTGCTGGATTTCTGCTGAAATAGATCAGGAAGTAAACCAAAGTAAGAATTGCCAGCGCGCCAGCGCTTAATAAGTCTTGCCATCTGGTTTGTGTCCTCACCAGGTCAAATTGCTCTAAAGCTTCCAGGTCTGTTTCGCTTATGATCTGTCCCTTAAGCAGCATAGTTTGACCCTGAACAAAAGACCTTTCTACTGGAGAGACGGCTTCACGGGCATTCTGCCGTGCTGTTTCAGTTAACACTTCGCTGTAGAGACTATTGGGGGTAACGAAACCAATCACCAGTTCGGAAACGATATCTGCTTGATCTTCAGGTAAAGATAGACTGACCAGGGCAGGAACATTATCCCGGGCTGACTCTAACTGGTTTTCGCGGATTGTCGCTCTCATTACCTGTTCGAGAACGACGATGGCTTCTTGTTGAACTGCCTGCCAGCGTGTATCACTTAATTCAAGGATACTCAGGGAGGTTTCTTGATCGAGATTAATATCCTCGAGGGCAGCCAGGTCAGCCAATTTATCTTCAATGGAAGCATAGCTGTCGTCATGAACACTGGTAATAAAGGCCAGAGTTCCCCGTAAACTTTCCAGCTGGTTGCGAGCAATGGATGTATCGGGGGGGGAATATATGGCGGCAATTGAATTAGCGGCGGCTTCTCTCTGTTCTTCAGTAAGGATATTGCTAGTGAAGGTCAGCGAGCGTGGGGCAACAATTTCTCGTTGAGCAACTTCACCTGAACTGAGCTGGGAATCTATTTGGGTGGTGATGAAAGGTATCATCAATCCAACCAAGACGAAAATAAAGATCGCCAGAAATAGGAATACTATTCCGATATTCCGACGCCGAACTGCACTTACCTGGGATGCTGTCTGATCGCCTGCCATTAAACCTAGTTATTTGCCTGTTAAGAGGGAACGAACAGCCGCACTGACTTTTGCACCTTCTGCACGTCCCTGGATTTTTGGCATCAATACTTTCATGACTTTCCCCATATCATTTGGAGAATTTGCGCCAACCTCAGCAATAGCTTCCACTGCCAATTTGTTTAATTCATCCTCATTAAGTTGTTGGGGAGTATATTTTTCAAGTACTTGTATTTCTGGTTCGGTTTGAGCGATTAAATCTTCCCTGCCAGCTTTTTCAGCATCTGAAATTGACTCGCGCAGTGATTTAATTTCTTTTTGGAGAATTGCAATTATCTCTTCTTCAGATAATTCACCGCCTTTATCGACCTCAGCCAGCTTGATGGAAGTCAATACCATTCGCAAGGTACGCTTTGCGACTTCATCCTTGGACTTTAAGGCTATTTTGAAGTCATTCTCAATTCTTTTTTGCGTTTCCATGGGTTTCATTATACCCATTTTCGTGAGAAATCGGATTGGCACCTGAAGTTGTATGAATTTAGCCCATCGGGTAGCGAACAGGTTGACCACCAATAAGATGCAAGTGAAGATGAAAAATGGTTTGATTTGCGTCAGGACCGGTGTTAATAATTAATCGGTATCCTGTATTATCGATTCCGTTTTCTACCGCCAATTCTCTGGCAACAAGGAACATGCTGCCGAGAAGCTGGTTGTGATCTTTCGTGAGCTGGTTGATCGAAGGGATATGCTCTATCGGTACAATCAGGATATGGGTTGGTGCTGCTGGATGGATATCACGAAATGCAATGACAAGATCATCCTGATGAAGGATGTCAGCTGGTAAATCTCCAGAAATAATGCGGCAAAATGTACAGCTAGGTTGCATACTATGCAGGTGTTTGAACGATTCCAAAATGGCCTTTCTCGCTCTTAGATATTAAGTGCACCGGGGTAATTTGATTCCATAAATTCTTGTCAGCATGAGCATGGATGCGTAAATAATTATCACTGAGTCCATGTAAATACCAGTTATCTGAATCCATCCTGCTGACTGACTCCCAGAGAACAGGTAATGTCTGATTAAGAAATTTGTTTTGGTAGCTTTCTCCAGAAGCAGCTAACAGCTGTCTCAATTTTGCATTGCGTTCTTTACGGATTGGGTAATCGACTTGATTTGCCATTTTCTCGGCTGCAGTACCAGGACGTGAAGAATAAGTGAACACATGTCCACCTGCAAAGGACATATCTTGGACAAACTCCATTGTCTCACTGAATTCCTGGTCTGTCTCTCCAGGAAAGCCGGCAATTAAATCCGTGGTTATGGCGATATCTGGACAGGCATGCCTGGCAGCAGCAACCAGGTGAGAGAACTTTTTTGGGGTAGTATTGCGTGCCATCCTGCGCAAAACTGTCTCGGATCCGGATTGGAGTGGCAGGTGAAGGTGGCGGCACAACCGTTTATCCTTCCAAAGGCTAAAAAATTCATCATCCAAATCCCAAGGTTCTAGAGAAGATATCCTCATCCGAGGAACATCAGTCTCCTGAAGGATCAGCTTGATCAAATCATGGAGAAGTTGATTTCCAGGGAGGTCTTTTCCCCATGAACCCAGGTGAACACCGGTCAATACGATCTCTTTGGCTGCTTGATTTCCATTATTCTTAACAGCAGCTGCAATGTCATAGAGAATCTCATCCGGGCTTCGACTCATTCCAGGTCCTCTGGCAATTGTTGTGATGCAGAAAGTACACTTATTGTTGCAGCCATCCTGGGCTTTGATGAACGCGCGTGTTCTCAGCCGTGCACCGGGAATCAGCTCCCGGGCGATTGGTTCTACATCGAAGTCTTGACTTGGTATATCCAGGATTTCTGGCACGAGGAGCTGCTTATCCTTATTATGGATTACCCGGGTTACTCCAGGCAGCTCCACCGCTTGGGTAGGATTTAAGGTTGACCAACAGCCGGTGACTACAACCTGGTTTGATCCTGCTTTTGCAGCTTTTCTGATTTTTCCCCTCGAATCTGAATCTGCTGCATGAGTCACCGTGCAGGTGTTGATCACAGAGATATCCGCTTCATCTGCTGCTGCAACGAGGGTATGACCTGCCAGGCGAAATTGGCGGGCATAATACTCAATTTCACTTTGATTAAGTCTACAGCCTATCGAGTCAAGGAAAATGCGCATATTCTATTAAGGAATTATTTCAGGGGTTGATTGCTTGAAAATTATCAAAGAGGACAACATTTTCAGGATCCTGCAATGTTCCAGCCAGAATGCCAACGTCACCATGGTCTAAATCATTATCAATTACAGATTGCAGCTCCTGGCCATTTACTGACAAAATAAGTTTATCGCCGATACAATCAGCTCTCAAATGGTTTTTATTTTTCCCCTGTGAGATTATTTCACTGGGCATCATTCCTTGCGTACCGAGTATCGACTGGACACCTGCAATCACCTTTCCGATTCCATAATATCCGTCACTGCTGACTACAAAAAAATAATAGTTCTGCTTATCCATCGCCCTGCAAACCAAGCCGAACATATCGTCAGATTCACCCACTACTTTAATCATGTCTGCCTCAACCTGCACATCTGAAAAAAATAAGCCGGGGGAAGAAGAAAGCATCTGGTATTCCCCCAGTACATGAATACGAAAAAAGCTGTCAAAATAATCCATTGTGCCGGTTTCGATTTGATTAAATATTTCCCAACCGCTTGACGGATCAGAAAAATCATCTTGAAACAAAACTGCTCCAGACGGCGTATCATAGAGATTTGCTGTCAAGGAGGCAAATTGGCACGCATTTGAGCTAAATAACAAGATAGCGAAAAGGAAGAATAATCTCAGCATATGTGCAACTTTGAATACCATTCTCAACAGGAAGAGGTTATTGTAGCACAGGTGACTTAATTGCTAATTTTATGGAAAATATGTTTCAAGCAATCTCCGGGCTTGATCATTTATTGGAGATCCGGCTTGAGAATAAGAGATAGCAGCCGTGAAATGCTGGTAAGCGGCTAATTGATCACCATCAAGTATGCTGACCAATCCGGAATGTAAATGAGCTGGTGCAAATTTTGGATCAGCAGATAATGCACGATCTAGAAATCTTTGAGCGATGGTTGGATGGTTCTGAAGCAGATAGATTTGAGCAAGGATATCCAGGGAAATCGGATTCTCAGGTGAGAGGATGACAGCCTGGCGGGCTGCAGCTGCCCCTTTTTCCTTTATCTCGACTTCATAACGAATATAGTAATTTGCCAGGCTGTTCCAATAGGTAGGATTATCAGGATCCAGGCTTACTGCGCGCCGGTAGTGGGACTCAGCCGCTGGGATGTTGCCCATCAATCCAAGTGTGTTGCCAATTTCCACCTGAAGAGCGGGATTATCTTCATCTAGACTGGTGGCTGCATAGAGATATACAAGGGCCAGATCATATCGGTCCTGACGCTGCCAGTAAATACCCATGAGAGTATTTACAGCGACTGACTCAGGATCAAGTCGAAGTGCATTTTGAAGTTCTTTATACCCATCTTTACCTGTATTCTGGAGCGATTCCCCCAGGTACGCCCATGCATCAGCGTAATCAGGATTGAGATCTCTAGCATTGGTGAAAGCGATCAAAGCCAGTTCCCATTCCCCAATGGAAGCCAATTCCTGTCCAGCGATCATGAAAGGATAGGATGGATCATCTCGATTTAGTGCTGAACGAAGATTGCGAACAAAGGAGTTGGTAAAGGTCTTGATTGATTCATCCAGTTCACCGGCTAAGGAAAGATAAGCGATCGCAGCTTGGGGATCAATGACTGCCAACATCAATCCTAACCGGTAGTTATATTCGGCATTGCTTGGATTCAGGGCGACTAATTCTCGTTGGTATTCCAGGACGTTTTCCCAATCCCCAATATGTCGGTAAGCATGGATCAGTTTGATCAAAATTTGCTCGTTATCTTGAACAGCTATGGCTGCTTCCCAAAAAGTTATTGAAGAACTTACGTCTTCTTCTAATTGAGCGATATTTCCCAGTATCTCCAGACCCGAGGCAGATATATTGCTTGCATTGTATACCTGCATTAAATAAGATTTCGCTATAGCGGGGTTCCCAGCCTTCATGGCAAGAATGCCAGCATTTTCAAGCAGTTGATATTTTTCTGGAGAATAATCCGCAGCCTGGGCATAAGATAGCGAGGCAGTCAATATGTCACCAGAATCAATTGCATATTCAGACTTATGGATCAACCTAATCAAATTCGTCCAATCACTGGAGACCAGCAATATCATCAAAAGGACCAAAGATACAGCAACAAAGATCCCCCGTAATACGTTATTAATCTTTCCCACAGGAAAATTATATCCGAGCATGTTAACAAGTGACATATTCCAGTTGTATTCCTATCCTTGAATGGCTATAATTACTCTTGAATTTATTTGATGGAGGCAGAATGGATTTCGCACTTACAGATGAACAACGCATGGTTCAGGAGATGGTAAAGGGATTTGCCCGGAAAGAAGTTGCTCCGATCATCAAGGAATACGATCGAAAGCAAGAAATGGCTGATTTTATCCTGCCAAGGATGGGAGAGCTGGGAATCTTAGGCATATGTTTACCTGTGCGGTATGGTGGCCAGGGGATGGATTACATTTCCTTGGGATTGGCTTGCGAAGAACTTGAAGCTGTTGATAGTACCTTGCGGGTGGTGATGTCGGTTCATATCGGATTGAACAGCCTGGCATTACTTCAATGGGGAAATGAGTACCAAAAAAAGAAATTCCTAGTCCCTCAATCCCTAGGAGAGAAGGTGGCCTGCTTTGGTTTGACGGAACCAGGTGTAGGTTCGGATGTTGCCTCGATGACGAGCACCGCAAAACGAGTCAGTGATGGATATGTTTTGAATGGTGAAAAGATGTGGATTTCCCTGGCAACGAAAGCGGACCATGTTCTTGTGGTTGCAAGGACTGATCCAAACGCTGCTGATCCCCATAACGGTTTGAGTGCATTTATTGTTGAAATTGAACGTCCAGGGGTTTCTACGGGGGATATTCACGGGAAATTAGGTGTGAGGGCAGGCTCGACAGGCTGGATTGCGTTCCAAGATGTGGAAATTCCAATCGAAAATCGCTTGGGAGAAGAGGGTGAAGGGTTCAAAATCGCCATGTCTTGCTTGGACAATGGGCGTTACACTGTCGCCGCAGGTGCCACTGGATTGATCCGGGCAAGCATGGAAGCCAGCCAGAAATACGCGAATGAAAGGCAAGCTTTTGGTCGTGAAATTGGTAAATTTCAGCTTATCCAGCAGAAAATTGCCAACATGGTAAAATCTTACGAAGCTTCAAAAATGCTTTATCTGCGAGCAGGATGGATGAAGAACCAGGGCATTCGCAATTCTAAAGAAACATCCCTGGCAAAGTGGTTCGCAACGGATGAATCTTTCCAGGCAGCTGCGGAAGCCATCCAAATCCACGGTGCGTATGGATACAGTGATGAGTATGATGTAGAACGCTACCTTAGAAATGCCAAGGGAGCAATCATTTATGAGGGGACGAGTGAAATTCATCAGCTGATCCAGGCTGGCTATGCTCTTGGATATCGGGACGATCCTGCTTTGAGATGTGAACTGCCAGCTTATGATGCGGATGATTGGCAAAATCCAAATTAATAACCAATAAAAATATATTAGGAGGTTGTTTTGAAAATCGTAGTGTGCGTCAAACAAGTGCCCGATACTGCAGCAAAAGTTGTAGTTGAAGATGGGCAGGTCACTTGGGGAGATGCTCCTCTGGTGATAAATCCTTGGGATGAGTATGCTGTTGAAACAGCTTTGCTCCAGCAAGAATCCCATGGTGGAGAGGTAATCGTTCTTAGTGTCGGCGGAGAGGATGCTAAAGAAGCATTGAAGCATGCGCTGGCGATGGGGTGCGGTAGTGCAATTCTTGTCTCTGATCCGGGACTCGATAATCCTGACAGCTTGCTGACTGCGAGATTTT
>Ga0209536_100013929_pt1 | contig 11569 bp, 10 predicted proteins | sample DeeMarSeWOR28_12_FD_187461 | JGI IMG/M metagenome (GOLD analysis project Ga0209536, IMG submission 187461) | Marine sediment microbial communities from White Oak River estuary, North Carolina - WOR-2-8_12 (SPAdes) (version 2) | ecosystem: Environmental > Aquatic > Marine > Intertidal zone >... | reverse complement strand
AGTTCCATTTCCTTGAAAATGCATTGTTGCCGTTCAATCGTAATGGGGTTCTCTTTCCCCGCAAAATCAATGGCAGGTATGTTATGCTCAACCGGCCCAGTGATAACGGACATACACCATTCGGTGATATATACATAAGCCAAAGCCCAGACATGATTCACTGGGGACAGCATCGTTTTGTGATGGGTGTCAAAGGAGGGTGGGAAAGTACAAAGATCGGAGCAGGACCTGTTCCTATAGAGACTCCCGATGGCTGGCTTTTGTTCTATCATGGTGTGCTGACATCCTGTAACGGATTTGTTTATAGTTTTGGAGCTGCATTACTTGACCTTGATGAGCCGTGGAAAGTTATTCATCGTGGTGGGTCATATTTGCTGTCACCACAGACTTATTATGAATGTGTGGGCGATGTGCCAAATGTAGCTTTCCCTTGCGCTGCACTTTATGATAAGCCCACTGGACGGATTGCGATTTATTATGGCGGGGCAGATACAGTAACAGCTTTGGCATTTGCCAAATTAGATGAAGTACTTGACTTTGTAAAGACAAAATAAGCTATCAGAGTTGATAAAGAAGTTTTTCTAAGGCGCTTTTTCGCGCCTTTTTGATTGGTTTAGCATTGGTAAAATGAGCAGCTGAACCATTATCCCTGGATCGTAAGTTCCATTCCCAATATATCGGAAATAAAGCTTTTTCAGTAGCGAAATAAACGTACAGAATGCCCGCTAAAACAAACATTGTACCTGTCAACAACTTGTCCGATTCGTGCCCATAGATACCTTTTCACCATCTTCTGAATGAAATACAAAGTTTTTGAACAACCTTTCCCTGGCTTAGCAAAGTAGGATTTCCGCCGCTATCAGGAAAAGTCAGGCTTTTTGTAGTCTTTTGTACTACAAAATATATTGCAATGCGCAGATACTATATAATGAAGATAGGAGACTAGTGAAACTCCCCCAACAACCCGAATGAAAAATCAGTTCATGTTTCTAAATCAACCAGATGACAGGTATCGTTCAAGCGTTTGAGCGACACGTAATCTTCAGAGATCAACACTTCCGATAGACTGGCATTTTCCATCTCAAGATACCAGCGTTTCTCCGGCGACAACCCCAAAATCACTCGCAAGATTTCACTCAATGATCCACCGTGTCCAACCAACAACACAACTTGCTGATCGTGTTCCCCTCTGAGATTATCCAGCAAAGAAACGATGCGTGCGGTGAACTGGTCAATTGTCTCCGCGCCATCCGGTGTATTGTTAAAGTTATCCAACCAGGCAGCAATCATTTCAGGATATTGCTTCTCTGCCTCTTCAAAGGTTAATCCTTCTAGGATGCCAAATTTCAATTCCCGCAGGCGCGGTTCGGGGAAGACTTCCAGGCCGCTCTTTCCAGCGATGATTTGGGCAGTCTCCCAGGCGCGACTCAAATCGCTGGCATAAACGGCATTGATTTTATCTCCGGTCAGCCGCTCCGCAACAAGTTCCGCCTGCCGCATCCCAAATCCCGACAGCGGAACATCCGTCTGCCCCTGGTAGCGGCGCTGTACATTCCAATCGGTCTCGCCGTGGCGTACTAGCATCAGGTGCAGCATGCTACTTCACCTTAATCGGGATACCTGCCACAAGCAATTGCACTTCGTCGGCATGCTGTGCCAGAATTTGGTTGGCGCGCCCCAGAATGTCACGATAGGCGCGTCCCAACTCATACGGCGGGACAACTCCGAGCCCAACTTCGTTCGAAACAACCAGCAATTCAACATCTGCTTTCTGGACGTACTCAACCAAGGCTTGGACTTCAGCGACCACATTCGCTTCGATTTCTAAATCAAACGGATCAGCACTGGGAGCATCAAAGGGATCATCTTCCGGAGCAGCGGCATCCATAAGATGGTTGGCGACCAGGAAGGTCATACAATCTAACAAAACAACAGGGGCTTCGCTTCTTGCTCCGCGAATAGCCTGCGCAACGTTTCTAGGGGCCTCTACTGTTTTCCAGGCAGGTGACCGTTCGGCGCGGTGCTTCTCGACCCGCTCTTCCATCTCTTCGTCTTTGGTTTCAGAAGTGGCGACATATAGAACATTATCGCCGCCAACTTCCATTGCGCGCTTCTCAGCAAAGGTGCTCTTGCCACTGCGCGCGCCGCCCAGGATTAAGGTTAGCTTTCCCATATCATTTTCTCCAGCAGGTCCATATCCAGTGTTGATTCAAGTGTATCGGCTAGGCGAGTCAGCGATGCGGCAAAAGGATCTTTCTCGGCTGCTTTGTCTGCATTCCAGCCTAAATCACCCAACCAGGCCCGGCGCAAATTCTCATTTGCAAACAGGCCATGCACGTAACAGCCCCAAACTTTGCCATCCTCGCTGGTTGCACCATCCGGTACCTGTACGGTTTGCCCACTACGCTCGGTCAACTGCATCCAGGGTGTTTGGCTATTGGTGCGACCCATGTGGATTTCATATCCGTGGATCGTTTGGCCTTCCAGATTAGCAAACCAACCAGAACCGTTCTGTATCTGCGCGCTGGCTTGATGCGTGGCTTTGTCGCCAGCAAATACGGTCTCGACGGGGAGCAATCCCAATCCAGGGGCGCTATCCAGTTTTGATTCCACATGTTGCGGGTCATGGACAACTTCACCCAGCATCTGGTAGCCACCGCAAACCCCGACCACCGCGCCGCCGTTCCGGGCATGTTTTTGGATAACTTTTTCAAAACCTTGCGAACGCAGCCATTCCAAATCATTGATGGTGCTCTTCGTGCCGGGGATGATGATGGCCTCGGGTTTGCCTACTTGCTCGGGGCTATCCACATATCGGACGCGCACACCCGGCTCCGCAGCCAGGGGATCAAAATCATCGAAATTGGCTATGCGTGGCAACTGCATGACAACGATCTCGATTTCTTCGGCCTTTGCAGCAGGCTTTTCAAATGGATTCTCCAGCGCTACCGCATCTTCTTCAGGAATGAAAAGACCGTGCAGATAGGGTACCACCCCCAATACCGGAACGTCGCTCTTCTCTTCCAAGATTTTAACGCCATCTTCGAACAACGAAATATCTCCCCTGAATTTGTTGACAATAAAACCTTTGACCAGGTCACGTTCTTCAGGTTCTAGCAGCCAGACCGTGCCGATCAACTGCGCAAAAATCCCGCCGCGGTCGATGTCACCGGCCAGTAACACGGGCGCATTGGCATAGCGTGCAATCGCCATATTAACGATATCGCCTTCTTTTAGATTGAGTTCAGCAGCACTACCAGCCCCTTCGACGATAACTAATTCATATTTCTCGCGCAGGCGGTTTAAAGCGCCTGTGGCTTCTTTCCACAAAATCTGTTTTTTAGGATAATAATCTTTTGCTGAGAGCGTTTGCCAGGCGCGCCCCATTACCACCACCTGTGAACGCGAGTCCGCTTCGGGCTTGATCAGTACCGGATTCATGTCCACGTGGGGCTCCAGGCCGCATGCCAGCGCCTGGGTATATTGCGCGCGCCCGATTTCCGAGCCATCTGGGCAAACAGCGGCGTTGTTAGACATGTTCTGCGCTTTGTAGGGAGCAACCTTCACGCCACGCCGCGCGAATAGATGACACAACCCTGCCACCAACAGACTCTTTCCAACCGATGAGCTGGTACCAAGCACCACGAGAACTTTTCCGGTCATAAAGTCACTCCAGTTGTAAATACGAGCAAAACAACCAGTTCAACCAGTTCACACAAAGCGCCATAGCTGTCGCCCGTCAAGCCGGGGATACGGCGTAGGATGAAGCCCGCCCCAAGCCAGAGCACTAATCCAGCAAGAGCGAAGGCCAGCAAGCCTGCCCAACCAGCGAACAGACAGGCGACCAGCACGGACACACTCGTTGCCAGGATGACCTGTAGCCAGCGCACGTTATCTTTCATGTCGCGTCCCATGCCCTTTTCGCGGGCGTAGGGGAAAGCAAAAATTGCAATCGAGGTTGTCCAGCGTCCTAGCACGGGAGCAAGCACGAGCCCGGAAAGATGCGGCAGCGAAATGATGGCAGCATATTTTGCCAGCAACAACATCCCGCCACCAGCCACACCGAATGCACCGACTCGCGAGTCGCGCATGATTTCGAGCCGTCGTTCGGGAGCGAATCCGCCAAACAGACCGTCACAGGTGTCGAGAAAGCCATCAAAGTGTAGGGCGCGTGTGAGCAGCAGCCAGGCAGCGAGGATGATAATCGCGACCACCGGCAACGGGAAGATCAGGCGCAGGCCGCTTCCCAACCCGTACAGAACGCCACCCAGCGTCAGGCCAACCACAGGAAAATATCCAACGGCACGACCCAACTCCTGCGCCGTAAATGCGCGCCGAATTATAGCCGGGAAGGTAGTTAGGAATTGGAAAGCAACCAGCAGTGTAGTCATTATTCTTTGTCAGAAACGCCGGCTTCGGCGAAGGTTGCCATTTCGGCCAGGATCTTGCAAGCCGCTTCCGCGAAGGAAATGCCCAGAGCAGCGCCAGTGCCTTCGCCTAAACGAAAGTCGAGATCGACCAACGGTTTGAGCCCCAACCATTCAACCATCTGTGCATGGCCGTATTCCTGCGAGCGGTGTGCAGAGATCAGGTACGGGCGCACAGCTGGAGCAATGGCAACCGCGATCATGGCCGCTGCAGTAGAGATAAAGCCGTCTACCATAACCGGTTTTCGGTTGGCCGCCGCGCCAAGAATGACGCCAGCCAACCCGGCAATTTCAAAGCCGCCGACCTTGGCAAGCACATCCAGCCCATCCTTGGGATCCGGCTTGTTGATTTCCAGCGCACGTTCAATTGCATCAATCTTGCGCTTTAGGCCTTCATCATCCACGCCGGTGCCACGACCAGCCAGCTTGGTCGGTTCAATGCCGGTCAGCGCGGCAGCGATAGCAGCGGACGGAGTGGTGTTGCCAATGCCCATGTCACCGGTGCCGACGATATCCAGACCTTTTTCGATCTCGGCTTCAACCACTTCTATACCTGCCAAAATAGCTTGCTCAGCCTGTTCACGCGTCATGGCCGGACCCTTGGTCATGTTCGCCGTTCCATGAGCGACTTTCTTGACGACCAGCGCAGGGTGTGGCTGCATATCCGCAGCGACGCCCATGTCCACAAATGTGATGCGTGCGCCAACATGTCGAGCCAACACGTTTATGGCAGCCCCACCATATAGGAAGTTCAGCACCATTTGCGGGGTGACTTCCTGTGGGTAGGCGCTTACGCCTTCTTCCACCACGCCGTGGTCCCCAGCCATCGTGATGATGACCTTATCTTTTATCTCCGGGATTTCTTTCCCGCTTATCCCTGCCAGCTGAATAGATAGGTCTTCCAGTCTGCCCAGGCTGCCCGCCGGTTTGGTCAGCATATCCTGACGTGCTTTGGCAGCTGCCATTGCGGCCTCGTCCAGCCCCTGAATTCTTGCTGTGATGTCTTTGAGCATTGAGCCCTCCGTGAAAAATTTTGTTTATTACAAGATAAATTCGTTGGTTGAGTAGGTGGTGTTCGTCCGCCATATCGAAACAAACGGGCGGTATAAAATTCAGATTTGTGGTTTCGATACATCCGCAAAGAGCACGCGGGATTACTCAACCGCCATATCAAAAATCAATCCCTGCTTGAGCCTTAATATCTTGCTCTTCAAAGGGATGTTTTATTTCTTTCATTTCTGTAACCAGATCAGCAAACTCGACCAATTCATCCGGAGCATTACGCCCCGTAACAATCAAGTGCAGCATGGGCGGTTTATGTTCTTTCAACCAGGAAATGACTTCCTTCACATCCAACCATTCGAAGTGCAAAGGATAGGTGAATTCATCTAACACGATCAAATCATATTTACCACTGGCGATCTTTTCCTGTGCCATCTTCCATCCATGCCGGGCACGGGCGGTGGTCTCATCCATATCTTTGGAAAGCCAGGTAAAACCGTCCCCCGTCGAGAGCCAATCGATACCCAGCTTTTCAGCGGCCTTAACTTCACCCCATTTGCCGGTTTCCGATTTGATGAACTGAACTACACAAATCCGCAATCCACGCCCCCAGGCACGCAAGACTACGCCAAATGCCGCGGTAGATTTTCCCTTCCCATTGCCTGTGTTGACAATTACCAGGCCTTTTTTCTTCTTTGCCATTTTGCCTCTTTAGAATTACGCAGGGTATGAAACCCTGCGGGAACACACAGATAAATAATATTACCGATCTGATACTCCCTGCGGAAAGATGATCGGCGCGCCGGTGACAGGGTGTGAAACCACATCAACCGGAGTTCGAAAGGCTGCGCTAATGTGCTCCGCACGAATGACTTCTGCAGGGGTGCCCAGGCATTTCAGTTTTCCATTCACAATCAGGGCAACCTTATCTGCATAGAACGAAACCAGATTGAGATCGTGCAATGCCATCAAAACAGCAAGTTGTTTTTCCTTAGCCAATTTTTTAACCAGAGATAACAAATTGGTTTGATGCTGCAAATCAAGATGGTTGGTAGGCTCATCCAATAACATGACCGGAGTTTCTTGAGCCAAAGCTCGCGCCAGCAGGACGCGTTGCTGCTCGCCGCCGGAAAGTTTGGCGATTTGCCTGTCTGCGAATGTATCCAAACCGGTCTGTTCCAACGCCAAATGGACAGCCGCTTTATCAGCCTCACCTTCCTGACCGAGCCAGTTTAGGTAGGGCGTGCGCCCCATCATAACGGCCTGTTTAACGGAATATGCCCCACCCATCTGGCGCGCCTGGGGTACCACCGCCAGGATTTTCGCCCGCCGACTGTGAGACATCCCGGTCAGGTCGTCCCCGTTGACACTCACCCGCCCGGATATGGTCGGCACAACACCACTTGCCGCACGGATCAAAGTAGATTTGCCCGCACCATTTGGCCCGATCAAAGCCAGGATTTCACCGGGCAGCACCTCGAAAGAAACCTCTTCGAGAACAACCCTGTCACCATAAGCAACCGAAAGCGAGTCAATTTTCAACATGGCTACCAAAACACCTCGCGCTTGGCCCGCCGCAGAATCCATAAAAAGAAAGGCGCGCCTGCCATAGCTGTGACAATCCCTACAGGCAGAGTAGAGGGAGCCATCAAAATGCGTGCCAGCATGTCTGCGAGCAGGAGCACACTGCCACCTCCAAGGATGGACAGCGGGATGAGTCGCCGGTAATCCGGTCCCCAAATGATGCGGATCACATGTGGAACAATCAAACCAACGAACCCGATCACGCCTGAAAACGCGACTGCTACCGCTGTTGTCAGGGAGGCAACCACGATGATGAACACCTTGGCCCGGTCTACATTCAGCCCCATTTGCTTGGCTTCTTCCTCGCCAAATTGCAAAACGTTCAGCATGTGACCAGAAACAGTCAGCAGTCCCATGCCGACCAGCATATAGGGCAAAACTGCGATGACAGGGTTCCAACCCGCGATCGGTGAGCCTCCCAGCAGAAACGAAATGGCACGGTGCAGTTGCAGCTCGGTACGCAGCATCAGGAAGGAGGTCAGGGCTGACGCGAAGGCCCCAATCGCCACACCCGCCAGGATAAGCGTCGTCAGCGGGACCAGACCATCAACGCGCGCCAGGTTATAGACCAGCACTACGGTCAGGATTGCACCCACGAAGGCGCCAACCGGAACCAGATAAAATCCCAACAGACTTGTCGGCCAGTTGAGTGCCATTGAAAAAACAGCGCCCAATCCGGCCCCAGACGCTACTCCGATCAGATAAGGGTCAGCCAGCGGATTTCTAAACAAGCCCTGATACGCAGCGCCACTGGACCCCAGAGCTGCTCCCGTCATAACGACCAGTACCGTATGTGGTAGGCGTACCGCTAAAATAATGGCCGAAAAGGATTCTGGCCAATCTTGAGTGATATTCAACCCCGAAAGTTGGGAGGCCAGGATACGGAAGATTGTTTCCGGAGGAATGAAAACAGCTCCCAGTGCTACGCTGAAAATGAAGGCAGTCAGCAGGAGCAGTGTGTTCAATAAATAGGGTCGGTGACGGATTAATTTACTCAAGTCAAGAATCAACTTTGCCTGCTATGTGGGGTTTAGTTCCTGCATAGCAGACATTATCAAATATTTACTCAAACAACTCGGGATGCAAAAGCCGGGCAGTTTCCTCCAGCGCATCCACAAGGCGTGGACCGGGGACACTCATCATGTTGGGATCAATAGGATAGAGTGCATCCTCCGCAACCGCAGTAATGACACTCCAACCCGGGCGTTCAGCAACGCTCTCCACTGTTGTGCCATAAAGCGCATCTGCTAGCAGAATGACATCCGGGTTGACTGCGATCAACTCTTCCGAACTGATCTGTGCATACTCACCTTCCAAAGCGGAGGCGGCATTGACACCACCGGCTTGTGTAATGATGTAATCGATGAAAGTGCCAGAGCCTGTTGTCCAGGGGTTGGATGGATCGGTCGCATCCAGTTCATAAAAGACAGAAGGGAGGTAAGATACGGGGGCAATTTTTTCCTGCACGGCTTTGACGCGTGCCTCCAGATCGGCAATCAAGGCTTCAGTCTCGTCTTCATGTCCGGTTAGCTGGGCAAAGTCACGTAAGTTTTCCCACAATTCTTCATAGCTGGTGGGGTTGGCCTGCCAATAAACGTTCAAGCCCAGTTCACGCAACCCAAGAACCTGATCTTCCGAGATGATCTGGGCGGCAACTACCAGGTCCGGTTCCAGTGCCAGGATGGCTTCTACTGGCAACTCGTCCCACATGGCGCCCACACTGGTGATATTTAGCGCTTCTTCCGGATACACGGAATATTCATCGCGCCCGACAACCTGTCCCCCGGCACCGATAGCAAACAGTATCTCAGTAGCGGAAGCAGATATGGATACGATCGCCTGCGGGTACCCGTCAAGCTCAATGGTGTTGCCCATATCGTCGGTGAACACCATTTTTTCAGGTGCAGGCTCTTCGGTTGGTTCCGGCATGGGCGCCTGGGTTGGTTCGGTAACGGTGGCAGGTTCAGGGTTCTGACTGGATGCGGCCGGGGCGGGAGTTTCCAAACCGCAGGCGGTGAGCAGCAGTCCGGCAATTATAAAAAGGTTAAGAAGGTTTCGTTTCATAGTTCACTCCATTGAATTGTTTTAGAATCAAAATCCCCTACCTTGCGATAGGGGAGAGGAATGGTTTAGGGGTATAAACGCGTTCCACCTCCTTTCTGCGAGGGGTGTGGAGACCAATCAAGGCGGGCGTCCTGGCTTGTTCCTGACGGAACTTACAGTTGCGCAACAGCATCGGACTTCCCGTGAGAGTCACCGATTTCGCCTTTGAACCTTCCCATCCGGGGGTGAAGGTACCTTGACTGTAATAAGTTGATAAAGTACTTACTTGCTGGCTACATTGTACAACATTTCAGAGCAGATGAATGTCAGGAGGATGGGCACATTTTGTCAGGGAATTTCTGACAAGCTAATTCGTGATCTTGATGTCAATCGCTCCTCGAGGAAAGAGGAAAGCAGATTTGTTCCAATCCACTTGCTTCCCAAAATTAGGGGGAAATGCATTCCACCAAGGTGACTTTTCAAGAAACTTAGTTGGAACCTCACCAATTGTCAAGCAACTCCAACATTATCTATCTCCCCCTCCTAGAACAAACCTATGATCCAGGTTTTGTTGGTAACCGATTTGATAACATCCATTTATAACGCAACTAGCGCTAACGTTGAGTGCGCGCCGAACCGCCCTGGGAAAAAGCTCGTACCTGCTCCAGGGTTGCCATGGTCGTATCACCGGGGAAGGTTATCAGCAAAGCAACGTGTGCCCAGCCAAGATTGACCGCTTCCTGCGGCTCTTCACCCGTCAATAGGCCATAGAAGAAGCCGGAGCAGATTCCCCTCAGCTTTCAGGTTTTGTCCGTATTTCATAATTACTCTTCATCGATCCATTGCGTGTGAAACGAACCTTCTTGATCTACCCGTCGGTAGGTGTGGGCACCAAAGTAATCACGCTGGGCCTGTGTCAGGTTGGCGGGCAGACGCTCACTGCGATATGCATCAAAGTACGCGAGCGCAGAACTAAATGCCAACGCCGGTATGCCATTCTCAGCCGCCAGCGCCACGACCTTACGTAAAGCAACCTGGCGCGCATTCATTGCCTGCGCGAATTCGGGGTCGATCATTAAATTGGGAAGATCAGGGTTTCGTACAAATGCTTCTCTAATATCGTTCAGGAAACGCGCTCGAATAATACAGCCGCCGCGCCAAATGCGTGCGATCTCACCGTAGTTCAGATGGTATTCATATTCTTCGCTCGCCAGCCGCATGAGTGCAAAGCCCTGTGCATACGAACATATCTTGGCTGCATACAGGGCATCACGCACCATAGTGATTACTAAATCAAGTTCATCGCTTCCCCACTCTGATGGAGCCCCCGGCATTGGCCCATGCAACACCTGCGACGCAGCAACGCGTTCTTCCTTATAAGCCGAGATGATACGGCTTTCCACAGCTGCGTTGATGGTTGGGGTCGGCGCACCAAGATCGAGGGCGTTCTGACTTGTCCACTTCCCCGTTCCCTTTTGAGCAGCTTCGTCCAGAATCAAGTCCACCACCGCCACGCCAGTCTCGGGGTCAGATTTCGCAAAGATATCGGCTGTGATCTCGATCAAATAGGATTCGAGTTCGCCGCGATTCCACTCGATAAAGACTTCATGCAATTCAGCATTGCTCAGCCCTACCCCACGGTGCAGGATGTCGTATGCTTCGGCGATCAACTGCATATCACCATATTCGATGCCGTTGTGCACCATCTTGACGTAATGCCCAGCGCCGCGCGGACCAATATGGGTTACACACGCTTCTCCATTAACCTTGGCGCTGATGGCCTCGAAAATGGGTTTGACCAGTGCCCAGGCTGCCTCCTGCCCGCCCGGCATGATGGACGGCCCCCAAAGCGCACCCTGCTCCCCTCCGCTAACTCCCGTGCCGATGTAGATGATGCCCTTGGCTTCCAACTCTTTCGATCGGCGTTCGGTGTCCATAAAGAATGAATTGCCACCGTCGATAAGCAAGTCACCAGCTTCAAGGGAATCTTTAATACTGTCAATTGCCGAGTCCACTACCTTGCCAGCAGGGATCATCATCATGATTCTGCGCGGACGCTCCAACACGGAAATGAACTCTTCCAGGTTGGAGCACCCAACCAGGTTCTTATCCGGATGCTCCGTTTCAAATGATTTGACTTTTTCTTCATCCAGGTCATATCCAGCCACACGGAATCCATTCCGTTCCATATTAAGAGCCAGCATATGCCCCATTACCCCCAACCCCATAAAACCGAATTTTGCTTTCTTCATTCAAGCCTCCAATTGTATGTTTACAGACAATGCGCGCTTTCTTTCAAATTGATAGATCAACCATGAGTTATAGATGTGATGGTAAAGAATGTAAAACATCGGTCCCAGCGCTACAAGCGGATTGATAAAAGACAGCGCAACCCAGATAACGAATGAAAGATTCTTCTGCCCGAGCGATTGGCTGGATTCCCTCCAGTGACTACGCCCACCAAGCAACGCCCCAACAGAAAAATTGACAATGCAAATAACAAGCGAAATAAA
>Ga0209536_100013928_pt1 | contig 11569 bp, 10 predicted proteins | sample DeeMarSeWOR28_12_FD_187461 | JGI IMG/M metagenome (GOLD analysis project Ga0209536, IMG submission 187461) | Marine sediment microbial communities from White Oak River estuary, North Carolina - WOR-2-8_12 (SPAdes) (version 2) | ecosystem: Environmental > Aquatic > Marine > Intertidal zone >... | reverse complement strand
CTACCTGGACCTGATACACCGAGGCCCTCCAGGTCCGGCCCGTGGGCATCTCGACCTGCGTTTGACGGATCCTGGTGACGAGGCGCTCGCGCGCGAGACGGTACTGAATCAGGTCGGCGATGGTGATCAGGCGCAGGTCGTGCTCTTTCGCAAAGGCGACCAGGTCCGGATACCTCGCCATCGTTCCGTCGTCTTTCATGATCTCGCAGATCACGCTCGCTGGCTTGAGCCCGGCCAGCCTCGAAAGATCGACGGAGCCCTCGGTGTGGCCGGTTCGTTGGAGCACGCCGCCCGGGACGGCCTTCAGCGGGAACACGTGGCCCGGGCTCACGAGGTCCGCAGGGCTCGCGTCGTCGGCGACCGCGGTGACGATGGTGTGAGCGCGGTCCGCAGCGCTGATGCCGGTCGTTACGCCATGTCTGGCCTCGATCGAGATCGTAAAGGCCGTGGACCGTGACGAGCGGTTGTCATCGACCATCATCGGAAGGTCGAGTTGCCGAATTCGGTCCTCGGTGAGGCTGAGGCAAATTAGGCCGCGAGCGTTTCTCGCCATGAAGTTGATCGTCGCCGCGTCTGCCATTTCGGCAGCCATGCAAACGTCGCCTTCGTTTTCGCGGTCCTCGTCGTCGACCAGGATGACCATCTTGCCTTGGCGGATGTCATCCAACGCCGCGACGACCCGCTCGATCGCGCTCGTCATATCGCCGCCACCATGACGCGAAAGCGCCGAGCCTTCCAGGGGAAGCTGCAAAAGCTCAGTCGTCTGCGGCGTCTACGCCCGGCTTGCCCATCAAGCTGGCCACGTACTTCGCCAGGATGTCGACCTCGAGGTTCACACGGGCGCCCGGTTGCATCTGGCCGAACGTCGTCGCATCGAGAGTATAGGGAACCAGCATGACGTCGAAACGCGTGCCGTCGACGGCGTTGATCGTCAGGCTGACACCGTTGACGGTGATCGACCCTTTGGGCGCGAGAAATGGCGCGAGTCGCTTCGGTACCTCGAAAACCGCGCGAACGTAATCGCCTGCGGCCTCACGGTCGGCGAGGTTACCGACGCCGTCCACGTGACCCGTCACCAAATGACCGCCGAGGCGGTCGCCGAGCGCCATGGCGCGCTCGAGGTGCACGCGGTCGCCGGTCGACAGGTCGCCGAGGTTGGTCTTGTCGAGCGTCTCGGGCGATGCATCGGCATCGAAGTGTCGCTCGGAGAACGACTTCACCGTGAGGCAGGTGCCGTTGACCGCGATCGACTCTCCGAGCGTATAGGGATGGAGCGCACATGCGATTCGAATCGCGAGTCCATTCTCTGCAGGGTCGAGGCCCTCGATGATCCCGAGTTGCTCTATCAATCCTGTGAACATTTATTGCTTCCTCTCCAAGTCGCCCGTCACGAGCCAGTCGGTGCCTAACGTGCGCATCTCGGTGCGCACCAGGGACCATGCCTGGGCGATCGAATCCGCGCCCTCTCCTGCCGCAAACGAAATCGCTTCGGCATCGCCCAGCACTCGGGGGGCGATGAAGATCGCAGCGCGATCGGCCAGGCCGAGATCCAAGAACGCCCCGTGAACTCGTGCACCACCCTCGACCAGTAGTCGCACGACATCGCGTTTTCCGAGGACGTCGAGAACCTCGCAGAGGTCGACGCCGCGCGCATCTCGAGAGACCGCGATCAGCTCGATGCCCGGCCGGCGGAGCTTCTCGCGTCGCGCCTCTGCAGCATTCGCGGCATGGAAGATCAGGACCTCGGTGTCGCGAGTGCCTGCGCGCTCGAGTATCGTTGCATCTTCAGGTGTGCGAAGGTCCGCGTCGAGGACGACCCGGATCGGGTTTCGCCCAGTCACATGCCGCACGGTGAGTGCCGGATCGTCTGCGAGCACGGTGCCAACCCCGACCAAGACGGCATCCGACTCGTCGCGAAGGCGATGAGCTTCGGTGCGGGCTGCTTCACCCGTGATCCATTTCGAGTCCCCGGTCCGAGTCGCGATCTTTCCGTCGAGTGTAATCGCTGCCTTCAACGTGACGAAGGGCCGGCCGGTCTTGATGTGCTTTGCGAAATCGGCGATCAGCGTTGTGCATTCCCGCTCGAGCAGCCCTACCTCCACGTCGATGCCGCCGGCTTCGAGTCGGGCGATCGCGCCGGGCACGTGGGGCGCTGGGTCGCGGCAGCCAATCACGACCCGAGCGACACCCGCTTCGAGAATCGCTTCGGTGCAAGGGCCGGTTCGGCCCTGGTGGTTACACGGTTCGAGCGTGACGTAGAGGGTTGCACCCTCTGCGCCGCTTCCCGCTTCGCGAATGGCGTCGACTTCGGCGTGGGCGAGCCCGGCCTTCGCGTGGTACCCGAGGGCGACGACGCGCTGTCCGCGGACGATTGCGGCGCCGACCCGTGGATTCGGGCTAGGCCGGCCGCGCCTGGCTTCGGCAATGGCTTGGGCCATCACGTCGCGTTCGAAGTCCGACCACATGTCAATCCTTGAGCCTACCGAGCTCGTCGAGGAACTCCCCGACGTCTTGGAAATCGCGGTAGACGCTCGCGAACCGGACGTATGCAACGGGATCCAGCCCGCGAAGCTCGTGTAGCACGTGCTCGCCGAGGCGGGCTGAAGTGACCTCCTGCTCCCCGGTATCGACCAACCAGCGCTCGACCTGATGCAGGAACCGCTCGAGGGCTTCCGCAGATACCGGTCGCTTCACGCAGGCGCGCCGAAGGCCTGCGAGAAGCTTGTCCCGGTCGTATGGCTGCCGGCGGCCGTCGTTCTTCACGATGAGCGGCAACGTTTGCTCGACCCTCTCATAGGTCGTGTAGCGCCTGCCGCAGTGCTCGCACTCGCGCCGACGCCTCGTCACCTCGCCTGCTTGGGAGAGACGGGAGTCGATCACACGGTTTTCCAAAGTTCCGCAGTAGGGACAGCGCATGGGCCCGCTGAAGCTAGCGCTCGGGGCAACACGCGGCAACGCAGCGCTCGTCTACGCGCGTACGAGCCGAACCAGCGACTCCAGGTGCGCCGTCTGAGGAAACATGTCGAAACCCATCATGCGATCGATCCGATAGCCCTTGTCGGTCACGAGCTGCAGGTCTCGAGCAAGCGTGGCTGTGTCGCACGACACGTAGACGATGCGCTTGGGCCCAGGCCATAGGTCGTCGCGCTCGAACAATGCACGTGCTCCGTGGCGCGGGGGATCGAGCACTACGACGTCATAGCGACCTTTTGGAGGCCGATTCGCATCGCCCGCAGTCACGCGCGCCCGCAGGCCCCTATTCGAGAGCGCCGCCTGACAGGCCTCGACCGCCTCCGGATCCTGCTCCACGGCGACCAGTGTCGACGGCGACCGCGAGGCGAGCTCGACGGTGAAATTCCCGACTCCGCAGTGGAGCTCGAGCACTTTGAGCCCCTCGGGCGCCGCGAGCTCGCCGACCGTCTGCACCAGGGTTCGGTTGATCCCGTCGTTCGCTTGCGAAAACGACAAGAGGTGCTCGTCTCCCCATGTGGCTGCTGCGCCACCTCCCGCGACCGCGAGGCGGACGCCCGCAATCGAAGGGTCGAGGCTCAGGGCGGCGCAGGCATCGAAAAGCTCGACCGTCGGCTCGCTGCTCCCCATCAGGCCGACGATGACGCGGTCCCCGGAACCGAGTTGGAGCTGAATCTCGCCCGAGCCCCGCAGCGCCGGTGTGAGGTGCGTGCGCACGGCAGCCCAAGCGGTCTGGAGCGCCGCCGTGAGCACCATGCATTCGTCGATGTCGTTCACGCGTCTGGAGTGAAGCGTGCGGTATCCGAGCGTGCTCCCGTGCCATGCGAAGCGTGCCCGCCGCCGATAACCAAAGGCGTCCGGAGACGGCACCCAGTGGGGCTCGGTGTCGTTGGTGCCGGGAAGGCCACGACATGCGTCGAGTAGGAACCCCAGCTTGATCGCGCGCTGCGCGGCAGCGTCGGCGATCATGAGGGGACAGCCACCGCAGCGGGCTACGTGCTCGCACGGTGGGTCGATGCGTGCGTCGCTCGGTCGCAGAACCCGCATCAATCGGCCCCGCGCTGCGCCCCGCTTCGACGGCCTTCGCTCCAGCTCGATCTGTTCGCCCGGCAACGCCCCCGGTACGAGCACGATTCCCTCCGAGGTCTGGGTGATCGCGTCTCCCCCGCGGCCGATCGCCCGCACCTGGCCCTCCAGCACGCGTGCCCGGGCCATCACAACCCGAAGAGCTGTGGTGGCATGCCGCGCTCGAACAAGAAGCTGAAATCCCCGCTGAGCAAGGCGCGCCGCTCTTCGGCGTCTTGACGGTCGACGAGCTCGACGTTGGTGAAGATCGCGCGCGTCTCGCGGTTGTCGTTGTCGATCCACGGGACGAAGAGCTCTTCGAAACGGATCGTTCCGGAGACGGCTCCGTACACGACGGGTAGGTCGAGCAGTCCGGGACACGTCGCGTTCAGATAGAGAGTGACGTCCACCGGCGCACCGAGTCCGCCCAACTCGATCTCCGTGCCGAGCATCGACTCCTTGAGCATCTCCGGATCACGGATGAACACCGAGATACCGTCGCTATAGGTCTTGAGGTCGCTCCCGTGTTGGACGACGATGTCGATGATTTCCACCGACGCGCTCGGCTGCATTGCGCAGAAGTCCGGTCTGAGGTCGAAGTCCTGGCCGTCGAGACCGCAGTCAGGTGCCCAAACCTGACCGCTTGCTTGCGTGTCGCAGCTCCCTTTGGCGCAGCTCCCGAGGAGCAGCGCCGACAAGAGCACGACGCTCGCCTCAGGCAATGAAGCCGCCACCGATCACCTCGTCGCCACGGTATACCACCGCTGCCTGTCCGGGCGTAATCGCACGCTGGGGCTCGTCGAACCTCACCTCGAAGCCCGTGCCGTTCGGGACGATGGCCGCGCTTGCGCCCCGATGGCGATAGCGGATCCGTACCTCCCCTTTGAATGCGGCTGAAGGCCTGGCGCCGATCCAATGCGCATCCGTCGCGGAGAGCTGCGCATCGTAGAGCTCGGACTCGTCGCCGACTACGACTTCCGCAGTATCTGGGATGATCCGAAGGACGTATCGGGCGCCACCACCTCCGAGGCCGAGGCCTCGCCGCTGACCCCGGGTGAAGTTGGCGACACCGTCGTGTGCCCCGAGCACTCGGCCCTCGGTGTCCACGATGCGTCCTCGGGCCGTGGGCCTCCCTTGACGGTTGATGAAGTCGCCCACTCGACCGTCGGGCACGAAGCAGAGCTCCTGCGACTCCGGTTTGTCGGCGTTCGGCACGCCGAGCCGCCGGCCTGCTTCCCTCACTTGCGACTTCGTCAGGGACCCCAGCGGAAAGAGCAAGCGCTCGAGCGTCGACTGGGGCAGACCGAAAAGGAAGTAGCTCTGATCCTTGTCGTCGTCCCTTCCCCGTAACAGGCGGAGGCGACCGTCGCCCGCGCGATCGAGGCGGGCGTAGTGTCCCGTCGCGATATGGGTCGCGGCGAACCTGCGTGCGACCTCGGCCAGGTAGGTGAGCTTCACGGTCCGGTTGCAGCTCACGCACGGGATCGGTGTGCGCCCCGCCTGATAGTCGCCGACGAACGGCTCGACGACGTGCCGACGAAATGCCTCCCGCTCGTCGAGCACGTAGTGCGGGATACCGAGGTGCTCACAGGTGCGCCGGGCGTCGTCCCTGTCCTCGGCTGCACAGCAGCGCCCGACCTGTTGGTCCCCCTCTGCATCCCAGAGGTGCAGTGTGACGCCGACCAGGTCGTGGCCGGCCTCCCGCAGCAAGGCCGCCGCCACCGAGGAGTCCACGCCCCCGCTCATCGCAACCAAGACTCGTCTCGTCTCATTCATCGAGCATCAACAGTGCCGCACTGAACAAAAGTGCCGTGGTTCATTCCACTTAATGGAAAACCTGGTTTGCGAAATTACAGTATTATAATAACTCATAATTTCAATGTGTTATAGTTCAAATCGAGAAAAAATATGAGTCCATGAGGAGCAGACCTCAAATTGGATTGAGGTTCTCGCGGTCTTTGCGAGACAGAACACGCTCAAAGACGCGTAATGTCGTCTCTATCTCGGCCGTCGTCGTTTCGATCCCTAGACTGATTCGAACCGCGGATCCAGCGCGCCACTGCTCATCCGGATACATGGCCCGAATCACGGCGGACGGCTCCTGCAAGCCCGACGAGCAAGCCGCCCCCGTCGAGACGCTGACGCCTTCGAGGTCGAGTGCAGCCACGAGCAACGCGCCCTCCCATTCGGAGAAGCTGAGGTTTGTGACGCTGCACACGCGGGGCGCGTCGCTGGCGTTCGGCACCGCCCCGAGCTGGCCGAGCTCCATTTCGATCCGATCGCGCAGGGAGCCGATGGCAGCTTGCGCCTCGATGCGCGCCGGAACCAGACGGCAAGCCGCACCGAATCCGACCATGCTCGAGGTGTCGGGGGTTCCGGGCCGACGCCCGCGTTCTTGGGTGCCGCCATCGACGATGGGCTCGACGTCGAGGTTGCGCCGGACCCAGCATGCTGCGGCGCCCGCCGGCCCGCCGATTTTCTGTGCTGCAACCGCAACGGCGTCCGCACCCAATGCGGCGACGTCGACGGGTAGCTTGCCGAGCGCCTGCGTGGCATCGACGAATAGTCGAGCCCCCCGAGCTCGACAAGCCCGTGCGTATTCGGCCACGGGAAAGATGGTTCCGGTTTCGTGGTTCACCCACTGCACGGCGACTGCCGTGTCCGAGTCGAGGTGGGCGGCGAGCGTTCCTTCGGCCGGTGGGTGACCGCCGGGCACTCCGAGGACGATGGCCTCGCCGCCCCGTCTTTCGACTCGCTCGACACTCTTGGCGACTGCGGGATGCTCCACGGCGGTGGACACGATTCGACGACGGCCCGCGGCAACCGCGCGAACCCCGAGGTTACAGGCTTCGGTGCCGCCGCCGGTGAGAACGACGTCCGCCGGCTGTGCGCCGAGCACCTCCGCGACCGACTCTCGCGCCTGTTCGAGCAGCCTCCGGGACGCCCGCCCGGCCGCATGGGTGCTCGACGGGTTGGCCCATGCGACCGAAGCGGCATCTCGCATTGCACGGCGCACGACTTCAGGCGTGGGCGCCGCGGCGTGGTGGTCGAGGTAGATCACTTCGCTTGCAGCTCCGGTCGATCCGGCGACCGGCTCACGCGAAGCTCGACGAGCGTGCCCGACAATTGGCGCCCTGCGACCGCGCCGGCGGGTGGGCTCGAGATCTCGATGCCGCCTCCGAGCGCCTCGGTCACTCGCCGCGCAAAGGCGAGACCGAGGCCGACGCCTCCGTGGTCACGCGTCACCGAGCCGTCGACCTGGTAGAAGGGTTCCATGATGCGCGCGATGTGCTCAGGCCGAACCCCGGGGCCGCTATCGGCCACCTCGAACGAATAGTCCTCGTCGCCCTCGGCTCTCACCTCCACCGCGACCTCCCCGCCCGTCGGCGTGAACTTGCAGGCGTTGTCGAGCACGTGCGCCATTGCACGGAGGAGCTTGTCCGGGTCGCCGAGCGCTGGCATTGCTTGCTCGGGGATGCGTTCGACGAGCGTCACGTCCCGTTCGTCGAGCTTCGCACGCACTTCGTCTATCGCTTTGTTGCACACGGTGCGGAAGTCGTACTCGCGAGTGTAGTAGTGCATCCTGCCGGTTTCGAGCGAGCTGACATCGAGCAGTGTGTCGACGACCGACCTCAGACGTTGCGTGGAAGACTCGATCGATCCCAGGCACTTGCGCTGCAGATCGGTGAGGGGGCCCAGCTCTTCGTTGAGTAGCAAGCGAAGGTAGCCGACCACTGGGGTCATCGGTGTTGCGAGCTCGTGGCTGACGTTCTGCAAAAACTCCCTCCGGAGCCGCGCAACGTCTTCGAGGCGTTGATTCGTTTCGGAGAGCTCGACGATCTTCTTCTCGAGGCGCTCGACGATCTTCTGTGTCCGCTCGCGCAGTAGCTTGTCGCTCGTCCCCTCGGCCCACTCGCGGTGCCCCCGTAGGAACTGCGCGATGGTGTCGACGAAATGGGCGGCGTCGATCGGTTTCGCGATGAATCCGTCGCATCCGACTGCCAGCGTCGAATCGCGGTCGCCCTCGGCCGTTATCGCGACGATGGGGACGTCCTGCAGAGCGTCGATGCCTCGAAGACGCAGCGTCACCTCGTACCCGTCCAAGTCCGGAATGTTGATGTCGACCAAGACGAGGTCGGGCTGGGTGTCGCGCGCGAGGTGGATGCCTTCGACACCGCCCTCGGCCTCGATGACCTCGTGCCCGGCGGCCCCGAGCAGTTTCTGCACGAGGCGCCGATTGTTGGGGTCATCCTCGATGTGCAGGACCCTTGCCATGGATTCGCGATGCTATCAGCCTCTCGTGCTTGCCGCACGCGGTGAGGCTGGGTAGGAATCGGGTATGCCAGGGCATTTGGTCGATCAGCTCCTCGAGGCCGGACTCGTCACGGAGGCCCAGGCGCGCGCGATTGACTCCGGCGATCCGTTCGCCGCGGGTAGCCGTCTCATTCGGAATCTGGTCGCGGAGGGCCTCGACGAGCTGACGCTCGCAGGCTTCTTCGTCACCAAGGGCTTTGGCCCCATGTTGCGGGCGGCCGACCTTGCGCGCGCGGACGCCGAACTGGTGCGCCGAATGGCCGCGACGGACGCCCATGAGCTGTGCGCGATGCCATTGCGTTCGAGCGCTGCCGGCGCTGTCGTCGCCATGGCCGACCCTACCGATCGGGAGGCGGTCGAGCGGGTGAGCGCCGCACTTGGCGGTCCGATCTTGCCCACGGTCGCGAAGCTTTCCGATCTGCTGTCGGCGATCGACCGAGAATACCCCGGGGACCGGCCCGCAACCCTGCGTGATCCCGTGACAGCCGCCCGCTCGGGCGCGCCGAGTGGCTTCGTCCCCCTCGTGCAGGACGAGGCGCCGGATACGGCCGAGACTCTGGACGATCTCGAGCCACCCCGTGCCGCCTTCGCCTCGGGCGCCAGCCCCGATTGGGATCGCGCATGGAGCCGTTCGGCGACCGAGCGCGACGTGTCGTTCGTCCCGAAGTCGAGCGGCTTGCCGTTGCCCACCGTGGCCAGCGTGCCGCAGACCGCGTTTGCTCCGGCGTCAGAGCCACCTGCTTCGCATGCCGTGTTCCGGCGGCCTTCGACCATGCGCCCCTCGCCCGACCTCGATTCTCTCGTCGACGCGCGCCTGGTCGAGCTCCGAAGCGTCGACACCCGCGACGACGCGGTCCGCGTGGCCTGCGAAGGCTGCGCGCTGTTGTGTCGAGGAGCAGCGTTCCTTGCGCTCCGCAAAGGCGTCTTCCGAGGCTGGGATGGCGCCGGCGAAGATGTGACCACAGCCGGCATCCGAAGCCTCTGGGTACCTGCAAGCAATCCGTCCGTCCTCAACGAAGTCCTGCATAGCGGCAAGGCCTTTCGCGGGTCCTACGGGCGGACCGCTGCGGACCAGCTGTTTCGGGCCGCATTCGGCAGTCACGGGCGGGAGGTCATCATCGTCCCGGTGCTCATCGGATCGCGGTTGGTGGGCGTCCTCTGCGCGAACGACCCCACCGCTGACTCGGGCGCGATCGAGCGCGTCGCCGCTTCGCTGGGCGAGGCGTTCGAAAGGCTGATCGTGTCCCGGAAGTCCCGTAGCTAGCTAGTTGATGAAGACGCCACTCTCAGCGGGCGTCGCGTCCTTGGCGAGGCGGAGAAGTCGGCGGCGCTCGCTCAAGACCGACGACGCATAGCCGTTGCGCTTGTCGCAGCGACCGGAGTTGTACCAGGCCAAACCTCTCTGCACGTCGCCGCCGCAGCGGCTCACAGCCCACTTGTAGAGGCCAAGGCCGGCCTCGAGCACCTCGCGCTGGCAGGCGCCCGGGCGCCTGCCGCACTGCTCGCGATAAGTTTCGTTGTAGACGAACGGAACGGTCTTGCCGCGATATTTGGGGTTGAGCTGAACGACCCCACGCGCGCCCACCGGGCTGACCGCGAGTGGATTCAGACCAGACTCGCGAACCGCAATCGCTGCTGTGAGGAAGGGATCGATGCCCGCCCGGTTGCTTGCCTCGGTGATCAGTCGCGACAAGGTGGCGATGCGCCTTCGGCACCCGCCTTCGACGATACGACAGTGCTGGACGTGAATGGGCTTGCCAGCCCGACTCTCGCGAACGATCAAGCGGGCATCGATTGCGCGCGCCAGCGCGAGCGACGATGGGTGGTCGCCGACGGCTGCGCGATAGTCGACTGCGTTGGCGACAGACGCGCGCTCGGGCTCGCTGAATGACGGACCCGCTTCCGAACGCGAGTGCCACGCACTGACGAACACGACGCCGATGACCAATAGTGCGATACGCATGACCTGCTCCTGATAAGGATCAAGAGGCCAGGACGGTAGGTCATACGCATACCTTGCGCCACCCCAAGGCGGCGATCCGTATCCGTTTTGCTACGCTCGCTCAGCTTCAGCCGGAGGCTCGGAGTCCCGCTGCGGCGCCTTTTCCTCAGTGTGTTCGATGGGTTCGGGCGGAGAAGCGGCTGGCTCGTTCGCTTCGGCCACATCTCCGGCGGGTCGGTCGGAGTCGCCGGGTTCGTCGCTTGCCAGCGTCGTGTCTTCGCCGCTGTCCTCCTCTCGCGCGCCGCGCCTCCGACCGCCGCGCCTTCGGCCGCGCCGCCGCTTGTTACCGTTCGAGTCAGCACTCTCTTCTGCTGTCGACGCGTGGTCCCTGCTTCGCGCTGCATCGGTCCCGAGCGAGTCGAGGAGATCCAGATCGAGCACGGTCAGCGGTAGCGAGACGCGTTGAAGCCCGACACCGACCTCTTCCATCGAAGCTGCAAGCGCGTCGCCGTCGAAGACCGCACATGGCGCAGCGCCTTCAGCGTGGCCTTCCGCCGCGGTGCCCGCCGCCGTCTTTCCGAGTGTAATCACCCATCCAATGCGCGCATGGTCATAGTGGTGCAGCCCACCGCGTAATGCCACGATGGCTTCCTTGTCGACTGGCGCGCCTCCCTTGTAGATGCTGATCGCCAGTGGTGTTTCCTCGGGGCCGCGCCGAAGCGTACCCGCGAGGTTGAAATCTCCGGCATCGACCCGGACCGCGCGAAGCGAGTGCACACCGACGGCGTTGAGCCATGCAGCGAGGAGCTCCAGGAGCGCACCATCGGGGAGCTCCTTCAAGCGCTGGATCAGTGCGCGCCGGACGCTGTGGCGCTGGCGGTCCGCGGCTCGAAGCGCATCGCGTTCGGCGTTGACCGCATCATTCGGCAGATCCCACTCGAGGAGCGACACCTGGCCGTCGCCTTCCCGGAACCGCGGGCGACGCCCGCTCGCCCGGCGTTTGGCGTTGTCCCCTCGAATGGCCGCGGACAGGGTGGGTGCCAAGGTCGCTGGCGAGCCCGAAAGCCTGCCCCCATCGATGAGGTTCTCGGCCACCTGCAGGAGGCTTCGGGCCTGGCGCCCCCGACTCCTCAAGGCGGTTTCGATGGCGTCGGAAAGGTCCCGGCCAACGGGCTCTCCGGCCTCAGCCGCACGCGTGGCGGGCGCGGACGGCTCTTTTCGGGGCCTTCGGCGCGTCGAGGAGCGGCGGTCACGGTCGCGGTCACGGTCGCGGTCACG
>Ga0209536_100013927_pt1 | contig 11569 bp, 8 predicted proteins | sample DeeMarSeWOR28_12_FD_187461 | JGI IMG/M metagenome (GOLD analysis project Ga0209536, IMG submission 187461) | Marine sediment microbial communities from White Oak River estuary, North Carolina - WOR-2-8_12 (SPAdes) (version 2) | ecosystem: Environmental > Aquatic > Marine > Intertidal zone >... | reverse complement strand
GAGTTGGGAAGAGGCCCTGGACTACACGGCCGAGAACCTCCTGAAGCTCAAAGAGAAGTACGGCCCCGAGGGGGTCATGTTCTGCTCGACAGAAGGCTTTCAGGAGCACTTCTTCATGGACCTCTCAGAGGCCTTCGGATCTCCCAACACATTCCGGCACCCGACCCAATGTCTGGTGGCAAACAACGTGGCCTTTTTCCACACCTACGGGACGGTGCCAGTCCCGGACGTGGCCAACAGCTGTCTGATCATCATGGCCGGGGCCAACCGGGCCGAGGCCATCATGACCCCGGACACGATCGACCTGTTCCAGAACCTGCACCACCGGAACAAGTTCATCTACATCGATCCCCGATACACCGTGACCGCGAGCAAGGCGGACATCTGGGTGCCGATCAAGCCGGGAACGGACCTGGCCCTGGTGCTGGCCATGATCCACGTGATGATCACGGAAGAGAGCTACGACAAGGCCTTCGTGGAGGAATACACCCACGGGTTCGACAAACTCGAAGAACACATCCAGCCATACACACCCGAATGGGCAGCCAAGGAGTGTGAAGTCCCGGCTGCCCAGATCGTGGAGATTGCCCGGATGTTCGCCACCGCGGCGCCCAAGTGCCTCTTCTACTTCGGCCGAAGGAGCTCCTTTGACAGAAACCAGACCCAGTTTCGAAGGGCCATTGCCATCATCAACGCCCTGGCAGGGAATTGGGACCACGTGGGTGGAATGCTGCCGCCTTCGTCGGCGCGCCTCGGTTTCACGCTCATACCCCCCTTTCCGGACGTGGAGGCACCCCGAATCGACGGGCTTCCGGAATCCTATCCCCTGAACAACACCCGGGACGGGGTCTACCATGCGGGACGTGAGAACATGCTCCAGGGAAAACCATATCCTGTGAAGGGATGGATGGTCTACAAGCAGAATCCGATTCACGGCATGCCGGACCGGGCAAAGACCCAGAGGATGATCGACCAGATGGAATTCCTCTGTGTCATCGATATCCTCCCTACGGACATGGCCTGGCAGGCCGACGTGATCCTGCCGGAGGCAACCTATCTCGAGAGGGAAGACCCCCTGCACACCGAGAAGGCACTGGTGCCCCATGTCGCTTATAGACAGCAAGCCATCCAACCTCTCTTTGAGACGAAACCGAATTTCTGGATCATGAAAGAGCTTGCAGCACGGCTCGACTTGGGTGAGTACTTCGATTACGACGTCAAGACATACATCAACAACCAGATGAAGCGTTTTCCAGCAGAGGCCAAGAAAGCCCTTCAGGAACGCGGCGTCTGGGTGAAACCGGGCTATCCACGGTATGGAAAGCACCGGGCCAGGGGCAAGTTCCTCACACCCACGAAGAAGATCGAACTCTACTCCACCCGGTTCGAGAAGTACGGAAAGGATCCTTTACCGGTCTATCGATCCCTGCCGGAGCCCCCACAAGGGAAGTATCGCCTCCTGATGGGAAGAAACGCGTATTTCACGCACGCTGCGCTGCAGAACAACCGCTGGCTGCTCGCCTTATACCCGGAAAACCGATTGTGGATTCATCCAGAGGAAGCCACCCTGATCGGAATACGTCACGGCGACTCCGTGGAGGTGACGAGCCCGGTCGGCAAGGGAACCATGAAGGTCAACGTGACCGAGGCGATTCGAAGGGACAGTGTTTACATGGACCACGGTTTCGGCCATACCTCACAGGCGCTCGAGGCGGCACACGGGCGCGGGGTAAGCGATCAGGTTCTGATCGAAGACATTGCGGACGAGATTAGCGGAGGCGTCTGCTATCACGAAACCTTCGTCGAGGTGCGACCCGTGACCTGACGGGACGTTTTACTGTCCCGGCCGAACGCATCCTTTGAACAGGAGGTCTTTGACAAGAGATGAGACAGACGAACGGACAGGCCAAGAAACGATACGCCATGGTGGTGGAATTGAAGAAGTGTTTCAACTGCAAGGGGTGCGTGGTGGCATGCCGTGCCGAGAATCAGGTACCCCTGCCCATCTCCAGGAACTGGATCGAGGAATCCGGCCTCAGGGGGCGATATCCCTTTCTAGGGATGACCTTCGAGCCCGCGGCGTGCAATCACTGCGAGGACCCTCCCTGCGAGCGGGTATGTCCCACCGGAGCGACTTATCGGAGCCCCGACGGGATCGTTCTCGTAGACAATCGAAAGTGCATTGGCTGCAAGTACTGCATCCTGGCCTGCCCCTACGACGCCCGCAGCGTGAACCACCGGGACAGGGTCATCGAGAAGTGCACCTTCTGTCTCCACCGCCTACCCGATGGACGGGACCCGGCCTGTGTGGAGACCTGCATGGGACACGCAAGGCATTTTGGAGACATCCTTGACCCCAATTCCGAGGTGGCCCGGCTTGTGGCGCAGAAGGACCCATTCGTCAAGAAGAAGGAGGCGGGAACAAAACCCTCTTTCTATTACGTTTATTGAGACCGCAACACCCGGAAACCCTCCTGGAGGCATGAAACATGGAAACCTTTGAATGGGGTTGGCTGATCGTCCTCTACCTGTTTTTCGGCGGGGTGGGTGCGGGTGCGTATTTCGTATCCGGCCTTGCTATCTACCTCGGTGACGGGAATACCTATCGCACCATCGCACGGTGGGGCGCCTACTTGGCACCTTTTCCGATCATCGTCGGGTCCGGCATTCTGATCTTCGACTTGTTTCGTCCCTGGAATTTCTATCGGCTGTTCCTGACCATCCAGCCCACTTCCCCCATGTCGATCGGGTCCTGGATTCTCATGGCCTTCTCCGGGGCCAGCGTGATCAACGCTCTTCTCTGGATTCCTGCTGACACGCAGGAACGGTTCTTCTCCCAAAAGAGGTTGAAGAGGTGGAAGGGGCACTTCGAATGGCTCTGGGCACCGAAGACACAGGAAAGGTTGCGAAGGGCTTTCGGGGTCCTGGGTTTCCCCCTTTCCGTCGCTGTGGCACTCTACACCGGGATCCTCCTCGGGGCCATCCCGGCCCGACCCTTCTGGAACACCCCGATGCTGGCCCAGCTGTTCCTCTTCTCCGGGATTTCCACCGGCACCGCCGCCGTGATCGTACTCACGTCCTTTACGCGGAAACACGCCCTTACAGGGGACCAGGATGCCAAATTGCTCTACACCATGGACATCCTTCTGATCTGCCTCGAAATCCTGATCATCGTCCCCTTCCTGCTGCACGCTTACCTGGCAACCGCCAGCATCAAGGATTCCCTCCATCTGATCCTGGGCGGCCCGTACACCCTTCTCTTCTGGGGAGTCGTTGTACTGGGCGGCCTTTTGATCCCACTACTGGTAGAGATCTATGAAATCTACCCGATGCTGTTCAAAAAGCACATGCACCACAGCAGGGCCCTTGAGGTGGCCAGCGGGATCCTGGTTCTCGTGGGAGGGCTGACACTCCGGTATGTCTTCGTATTCGGAGGACAGGTCTCTTCGTTTGACCCAAAGGTAGCTATCTTGGGGCTGGGTATGCCTTAATCATTCCTGCACATAAGATTCAGGGAAGCAAGCAAGATGTCTGAACACAGCTCATGCCGTAACCAGAGAACAACGAGCTACCCGGTGGCACCCCCTGCCCTTCGCGTGCCGGGCAAGCGAGCCGAGCTCTATCAGGAACTGGCCCGCCTCTACCAGGTCCCCTCGTGGGAACAGGTGAAGAGCGCTCTCGATCAGGTCCTGCTCAAGTACCCGAAGTTCCTTCTCGACAACAAGGACGGGCATTTTCACCTTGCCAAGGAACTGGACCGACAGGAGAAAGAGTCCTACCGTTTTGGGTTAGAGTCCTTTCAGGAAGAATACGTCCGGCTGTTCGTGAACGCTCGTGAAGGGGTCCTGGCGCCTCCCTATGCTTCGTTCTACACCGAGGGCTGCCTGTTCGGAGAGGCTGCCCGTGAGGCCCTCGCCTTTTACGAGCAGTTCCTTCTGACTCTTGACACTTCCCAGAAGGAACCCCCGGACCATATTGTCTGCGAGCTCGAGTTTCTCTCGTTCCTATGCTCGATGGAACAAGAGGCCCTTGACCAGGGCAGGCAACCCGAGGCAGACGAACTCAGAAAGGCCCAGGCGGATTTCTTCTGTAACCACCTCTTCCCCTGGGCAAACCGGTTCTGCGATCGAATCGTCGAGAACAGCAGCCTTGCCTACTACCAGCTCGTTGGCGCCTTCACAAAGGGATTCCTCGCTCATGAGCGGACGTTGCTCGAGAGCAAGCTCGTCCCTTCATCCGGCGGACCCTAGCTCACAGGGTCAAGGGAACTAGGATAAGGCCGGATCCGTCAAAGTAGTTAGTCTTGATGGTTTTTTCAATTCATGGTGAGGCTCTAAGGAGATGGGAGAAACCAATGAAACGCACGCGTTTTTGGATGGCCGGAAATCTGATCCTCACTCTGGCTTTTGCGATCGGGTTGGCGGGGTGCGGCGACGAAACAGACGAAGTGACGATTGATGTAGTGCTGGCCTGCTCTCAGTCCCTGGGGGACTTCAACAGCGAGGGTTGCCAGGACACAGCCTATGATCGTGTCGACGATTTGAAGGATTGTATCATGGACTGCGGCCCGGCGGACGATGCCTGCCTGCAGGACTGTCTCAACACCCAGGGAAGCGCCTTCGAGGAATGCACCGGTGACGTCCAGTTTCTGTTCTCTGGAGCCTGCGGTGACTGTCCCATCAACTGTGCCTTTGACTTCGTGGGCGACGAGTCCGACCCCGGGTGTCTCATGGCCCCGGCTCAGTCAGGAGAAGAGTGCCTGGACGCTCTCTACGACTGTGTGAACGACTGCTGAGTGGGTCATATCTCCCCAAACTGCAGTCCCCACCGACTTGGATTCTTCCCGCGCGAGTTTCTCCCCTGCCAGGCGACGCAAGTGACGGCAACATCGGGATAGCCGGCAAGTATCGTCGAGGGAATCGGCAGTTCTACCGGTTTTGACAATACTGCTCCCACAAGAAGATCCGGGTGAGCTGGTTGATAATTCTCTAGAATAGAAAGCAAAGCTGACCCGTCCCGCGCCTACTCCCTCCCCTGGCATATTCCTTGCTCTTTGCCGGAACAACCACGAAGGACTCGGTCAAGTTCGTAGGCGAGAATCCTAACGCAAGGAGAGGGGAGGTGATCGCATGATGTTACTCGAATCTTCTTGAGAATTGGGCAGGAAAGCCTCTGAAGGGAACAGCCGAGAGATCCAGCTATAAACCGTATCCAGCAATCCTGCTAAAGACTGCCTTGGGGAAAGGAGAAAATGATCATGAGATTATCAAAGATCACGCTCGCTATCGGATGTTTCGTTCTCTTCTCTTTCTTGTTCTTCAGCCCGGCCACTTCTTACAGTGATCAGCCAATAATAGAAATAGAAATCGATGTAGCCCCGAATGTCCTCAACATTCAAAGCGAGGGGACTGTCGTAACCGTCCACACAAACATTTCTTATTCGCATGTGGAAGATCATTCTACTGTCACTTTGAACGACATAGAAATCAGTTGGTGGAAGGAGGACAATCGTGGAAACTTCGTCGCAAAATTCTCCATGGATGAGGTAAAGGCGTTGGACGATCTGACCAAAGGGGATTATCTACTCACATTACTAGGGCATACCATTGATGGAGCCTTGTTCGTGGGGAAACAAGAAATATTAGTAATCGATGTCACCCCTCAAGGACAGTAATTCTCGACATATTCATTCCGTATCTTCCATTATTGTAGTTAAAGGGGGCAGGCCCGTACTCGAGCCTGCCCCTTTTCTGTGTCCCAGGGGGCACACATAAGGAACAAGGCACACGAATTGCCTTTTGGACGACGGTGAAGTAGAAATCAAGGAAGCATGTGCTAAGAGGCATACCCTCTCGCTTTCAAGTCTGCAGTTCTTGATGGAGATTGCGTGAAGAGTCCGCTCTGGTACGTACGCCCCGGCTACCTGGCCGTGATCGGGGCGGTCCTGGCCGTGTTCATGGTGGCAGCTGCCCTGCTGGAAGGCCGTAACACTCGGGAAACTACACTGGCGTTGATCGCAGAGAAGGGGAAGATCACTGTCAACCAGCTCGAACAGGGGGCGATCCTGGCCCTGCGGGCGATGGAAGAGGCAGAGGGGAACCTCGCATCGAGGCTTCTCACAGTGGCTAGGACGGTATCGAGACTGGGGGAGGGAGCGCAGCTGGGGCGCAGTTCTCTCGCCGAGCTCGCCCTCGAAAACGGAATCGAGGCGATCCACATCGTAATGCCGGATGGCCGTATTCAGGCTTCCAGCCAGCCTTCAGCCTATTTCTTGAATCAAAAGCCTCCGGATTACCGTAAGCTCTTTCCCCGCCTCTTTTCCGGAGAGGACCGAGAATCCATCCTGGGGTTGCACGCCGGTTCCCCGGATGGAATCGCCCGGTTCACGGTAGGCGCCAGGAGGCGGGAGGGAGGGATCGTCGTGTGCAGCATCGACGCCTCGTTCCTCCTCGAACTGCGCAAGACCTTCGGCCTGGGACGCCTGATCCAGGATGTTGGAAAGGTTCACGGTGTCAGCTACGTCATGATCCAGGACAAAGACGGGATCCTGACCGCCACGCGGAACATAACAGGGGCCAGGCGAATCCTGGACGATCCTTTTCTGAACGCCCTCTGGGATAAAGGGGGAGAGGCCACCCGCAAGGTAGCCTTCGAGGGCCAGGACGTATTCGAAGTGGTGAAGGCGGTAACGACGGATGACGGGCAGCTGGGCCTACTCCGGGTTGCCTTTGATCTGCACGAGATCCGCGCCCTGGAGCAAGAGTGGCGCCGTCGTATGGTGATGACGATCGCCATTCTTTCCCTGCTCGGGATGATTGCTTTGAACGCCGTGGTGATCTACCAGAACATGAACTTGGCTGTTCGAGCCAGGAACGAAGTGGCCACCTTTTCGGGGAGCGTGCTTTCCGGAATGGCCGATGGCGTGCTCGTGGTTTCAGACCGAGGAAAGGTAGCCTTGGCAAACGACGTGGCACGGGCCATGTTCGGGCAGCGAATCGATCTGGTGCCGCAAGGGATCGAGCCACTCGTGGAGGAGGCGGTTCGAAAGGGCACTCCCGTGGTCCAGGGCCTGGAGATCAAAGGCCACGATGGGCGGGAACGAGCTTTGACCCTGTCTGCTTCCCGTGTAAGTGTGCCCGGAGAGGCGGCCCCATACACAGTCATCATCCTCAGGGATGTAACCGAAGAGAGCCGTTTGAGGGAACAGATTCAAAGGGCGGAGAAGATTACGGCCTTGGGAAGGCTTGCTGCAGGGGTTGCCCATGAGGTTCGCAATCCGTTGAACGCGATTGGCATGACGGCACAGCGGCTCCGGTCCGAATTCGAGCCAAGGGAAGGCACAGAAGAATATCGTAGCTTCCTGGATGTCATCCGCTCCGAGATAGCCCGTCTCGACGATATCATCACACAGTTCCTCCGATTTGCGAGCGAACCCCCGATCGAGTTGAGGCAAGAGGAAGTGGGTGAACTCGTGGACTCGGTGATGACCCAGGAAGCAGGTCACGCTGCCGGAAGAGGGATTCGACTTGAGTCCGAAGTGCCTGCCGGCCTCCGGGCTCTCATCGATGCAAAACAGATGAGACAGGTGCTCCTGAACCTGGTTTCGAATGCGATCGAGTCGATGGAGGGAGCAGGTGAGGTAAGAATCCGGGCAGAGCAGCAGGATGGCTGGGTGCATGTGATTGTCGAAGATGACGGCTCGGGCATGACCCCGGAAGAGCTGGAGCAAGCCTTTGATCTCCATTTCACGACCAAAGAGAGAGGGACAGGTCTCGGTCTTCCGATCAGTCAGAGGATCGTGGAGCGTCACGGGGGATTGCTGCGTGTCGAGAGCCGGAAGGGGATTGGAACCCGGGCAACGATTCGTGTTCCCCAGGGAGGGCTGGATGCATGAGGGGAAATATCCTTGTCGTAGACGACGAAGAGAACCAGAGGGAGATGATCGCGGGGTTCCTGCGCAAGAAAGGTCACGCAGTGACGGCTGCTCCGAGCGGGGACCGAGCGGTGGAGGTCTTTCGCAAGAAAGGCTATGACGTCGTCGTTACCGACTACCGTATGAAGGGTACGCACGGAGTGGGTGTGTTGAAAGCGGTCAAGGAGCTGAACCCTACGGTCGGTGTGATCCTGATTTCGGCATACGGCACGGTGGAGACAGCTGTGGAGGCGATGAAGGAAGGTGCCGAGGATTTCCTGGTCAAGCCGATCGATCTGGAGCAGCTGGAGGCTCTGCTCCAAAGGGCGCTTTCCCACCAGGCTGTGGTCCGCGAGAACCGGGAGCTCAAGGAGCGTCTCGCGGAACGGTACCGATTCGACCAGATCATCGGCGAAAGCGGTACGATGCAAGAGGCGATGAACCTGGCCGCCCGTGCGGCCAAGAGCAAGGCGACTGTCCTGATTCGGGGAGAGAGTGGCACCGGCAAGGGATTGCTGGCGAATGCCATCCACCTGACCAGTGACAGGGTGGATGGGCCTTTCGTCGAGACGAACTGTGCGGCCCTTTCCCCCGGGGTGCTGGAGAGCGAGTTGTTCGGCCACGAGAAAGGCGCCTTCACCGGTGCGGACCGGTTCCGGGTCGGAAGGTTCGAGCAGGCAGACGGCGGAACGCTCTTCATCGACGAAGTCGGGGACCTCCCGTTGGCCGTGCAGGTGAAACTGCTCAACGTGATCCAGGAGGAGGCCTTCCAGCGGGTGGGGGGCAACGAGACGGTCAACGTGGATGTGCGAATCATCGCAGCAACCCATCAGGATCTCGAAGTCATGTTAGAGGAGGGAAAGTTCCGGCAGGATCTCTATTTTCGGCTCAACGTTGTGTCCATCGCGATACCACCTCTCAGAGATCGACGCAGTGACATCCCTCTGCTCGTCGAGCATTTCGTCGAAAAGCACGCCCAGCGAAACCAGAAGAAGATGGATGGCGTGTCCAGGGACGCCCTCGATTGCATCATGAAGTATCCCTTCCCCGGAAACGTGAGGGAACTGGAAAACGCTCTCGAGAGGGCCGTCGTCCTGGGCCGGGGTACCCGCGTGGAGTTGGAGGACCTGCCTCCCTCGATACGGCATTGTGATCCCCTGACGGCCGGCCATGACGTGGACGTGGGGAAGGCGACCCTTCCGGAGATGGTCGAGGATCTGGAGAGAAGGGCCATTATCCGGGCGTTGGAGGCGACAGGGGGGGTCCGGACAAAGGCAGCAGAACGCTTGGGGATCAGTGAGCGGAATCTGCGGTACAAGATGGAGAAATACCAAGTAGAGGGCCGTTGACAGGTCGGAGGTCAGAGCAGGTAGGGATGGTCGAAGAATTCGGCAGGATTGCCGATCCTGACAGGAGACCGGTTCGAAGAAGGTTTCGAACATCTCGGGCAACCAACTGTTTTAGAAGCAAAAATCTCGATCCGTCTTTCTATATCGTTGCGTGGCATGCCCCTTGCTCCTCTGAGCCTACGGAAGGCATCAGGCAACCACACAAAGGAAGGGAGATCGAGATGAGAAGCTACAAGAGAGTATTCATCACACTCGCAATCGGGACGTTCATGGTGTTTCCGACGTTTTCGGTGCCGGCCTCGGCAGGTGAGCAAGGAGCAAGTAAGCCGGCCTCGGAGACCGCCCTGCAGGCAAAACCCACGGATGAGCAAGGCGGATACGAATACACGCACCGGAATACCTGGAAGCACCGGAACGTGAAACAGAACCAGTATGGGAACATGGGGGAAGATGCCCGGTTTGCGAAGGGAGGCGGGTTCGTCGATGAAGACGGTGACGGTGTGAACGATCTCGCCCCTGACCATGACGGAGATGGGATCCCGAACGGTCAGGATGCGGATTGGGTCAAGAACAAGGAGGACGGGACCGGCTACAAGCACGGAAAGGAGATATCGGAGGGCGGTAAGCGGTGTGAACGGTCTCAGTCTCGAGGAAGCAAAGGGGGCCGGGCTTCCCGCTGACAAGATACCGATGGTCCGGAAAGCAGGAGGGACGGTTCGGCGGGCTCCGCCGAATCGTCTCGGCCTGTAGAGGTTACCATGAAGAAACCATTCATCTTTTCGACCGCCATTTTCGTTCTCGTGCTCTGGGGAAGCGTGTTGTGTCCCCTGGACGTCCGGGCAGGTCCGCACTCTTCGGCTGAGCCGTCGATCATCAACGAAGATCCTGATTGGGTCGTGGCCCAAAGCGACAAGGGGTATGTGGACATGGAAGAGGGCGAGACGGGAGACCGTTTTGTGGATGAGGACGGTGACGGATTGGACGATCGACACATGCGGAGACACCAGAAGCGGAACCAGCAACGTTGGCACGAAGATGATCGGAGAGGAAGCGGCTCGGGTAATGGCTCAAAAGGGTCCTCGGGTGGACAGCAGGGGCACGGTTACGGTCCGGGCAGGGGTGGGAGGTAAAGGCCTCAGGTCGACCCTGTTCTGCGTGATCCTCCTCTTGAGTGTTCTGGGTGAAGCTTCGGCAGCTTTGGAGGGCGAAGTCGGTCTGCAGGGAACGTGGACGGACAACCTCTACCTGACGGCATCCTCTGTAGAGGATTTCGTCACCATGCCCTTCGGGTATCTGGAAACCGGTCTCGGAGAACACTTCGGCCTCCGTTACAGGCTGAATGGCTACCTTTACGGCACCAACAGTGAACTGAATGCCCTCTGGCAAAGAGCGGCGGCTCGGTACGGCACCAAGGTCGGAGGCCAACACGATCTCGAGGCGGAACTGGGATACGGCGGAATCCTTCACGCCTCCGACACAAAGAACTTGGACCACCACCAGTTTGGAGGAATCGTTGATCTGAACTTGCGTCCGGCCCCAAACACCCTCATCGTGCCGGGCATCGAAGGCTATTGGAGAACCTATCCCAATACGGAGAACCTGGATTACCTCGAAGCAATCGGCAACCTCCTGATGAACAGGTCCTTCGCAACGAGAACCACCCTCCGTTTGAGCGGCACCCTCTATTTCAAGAGATTCCTGGAGTCGATTCCGGAAGACGTGGAAACCGATGATCCGTTAAGCCTGACGGCGAGCAGTGCCCTTTCGCCGGGATCTGTCTCGACGCTGGGCAATGGCTCGGGCCCTGGTGGTGGAGGCCCCGGCAACGGTCCGGGCCAGCCTGGCGGAGATCAGGGGTATGGGAGAGGCCCCGGACCGCAGGGACCGCCCCCAGGTGCGACGATCCAAAGAAACCAGGAGTCCCAATCCGCCGGCCAGCTTCTGCTGGCTGCACGGCTGGCCCAGTCCCTGGGTTCCCGGGCGGGTATTTTCGTCGAAGGCACTTATCGGACGAATTTCCTCGATCCGCCCAGGTTTGAAGAGGGGTCGATTCCCGGCGTGGACAGGGAGTTCTTCGACGACCACTACGGATACGAAGGACCGGGAGCGTTCATGCAACTCTCCGTGCTTCTTCCGCTGAGTCTGCGCATGGAGCTAAGGGCCCTGATCGAAGAACGGCGGTTCGTTGGCCGCGAAGCACTGGACATGGACGGGAATCCCAAGGATCCTTCGGGTGAAGACCGGCGAGATGAGCGTTACGAGGTCGCCGTCCGGGGAGAGTTCTCCCGGGGGTTCGAAAGAGCTTTCC
>Ga0209536_100013926_pt1 | contig 11569 bp, 9 predicted proteins | sample DeeMarSeWOR28_12_FD_187461 | JGI IMG/M metagenome (GOLD analysis project Ga0209536, IMG submission 187461) | Marine sediment microbial communities from White Oak River estuary, North Carolina - WOR-2-8_12 (SPAdes) (version 2) | ecosystem: Environmental > Aquatic > Marine > Intertidal zone >... | reverse complement strand
ATAGGCCGGCTTGCCCATCTTGCGGTGCCGGTCGATGTTTTCGATGACCACGATGGCGTTGTCCACCAGCATGCCGACAGCAAAGGCGATGCCCGCCAGGCTGATGACGTTGAGGTTGCGGCCCATGATGTCGAGCAGGGTAAAGGTGCCGATGACGCTGATCGGGATGGCCAGCCCTACCACGGCCGTGGCCCTCAGGCTGCGCAGAAACAGCATGAGCACCGCCACGGCCAGCAGGCCGCCGAACACGATGTTCTGCTTGATCAGGTTGATGGCGCCGCCGATGTAGAAGCGCTGGTCATAGAGCCAGTGAAAGTAAAGGCCGTTGGGCTTGAGCTTCTCCTCGTTCAACCTCTTGACCGTCTCCTCCAAACGGTCGGTCATCTCCAGGATGTTAGTGCCCGGTTCGGGACGGATGCCTATCGCCATGCCGCCGGTGCCGTTGTGCAGCACCACGCCGTTTCTCTTGGCATAACCGAATTTCACGTCGGCAACGTCGCTTAAAAGCAACCGCTTCTGGCCGTCGGAGCGAAGCACCACTGATTTTATATCCTCCACCGAGTTGAACTCGGCCTTGGTTCTGATCCGGTACTTCTGCCTCCCCACCTCCAGGGTACCGGCCGACGTGTTGACATTCTCCTTCTGCAGGGCGCCTATCAGGTCGTATACCGTTAGACCCATAGCTGCCATACGGTCCGGTCTGATGATGACATGCATTTCCTGCTCGGTACCGGCCCCGATGAACAGGTCGGAGACGCCCTTGATACGCTCAAGGTGCTGGCGGATCTCATTCTCAAAAAAGGTGCGGTAGGTCTCCACATGCCGCGGGTTGGAATCCATGGTCTTCAGGATGATCCAGACAACCGGCGAGGTGGAGGCGCCGGAGGCGTTGACCACAGGCTTGTCCACGTCACTGGGATAGGATGGCACCTCGTTGAGCTTGTTTGAAACCCGGGTCAAAGCCTCCTCCACATCGGTGCCCACCTTGAACCGCAGGGTCACCGTGCCCCGGCTGTTCTGGGACTCGCTCTCCATCTCCACCAGGTTGGGCAGCCCCTTCAGGGTCTTCTCCTGCTCTTCGATGATCTCCCGCTCGATCTCGTAGGGGGTGGCTCCGCGCCAGGTGGTGGTGACGGTGATCTCGGGCTCGATCACCGTGGGACTGAGCTGGAAGGGCAGCCTCTTCAGGCTGATGAAGCCGAACATGATTACCAGGATAATCACCGAGATTATGGTGACAGGCTTTTCTATGGAATAACGGATGATGTCCATCGACTGCTGCTACCTGAACTGCAGAGGCAGGCCGTCTTCCAACCGTCTGCTGCCTTTGACCACGATCTCCTGGCCAGGCGCCAGACCGTCGCTGGTTACCACGGCCTGCAGCCCGACGTAGCCGCCGACTTGCACGGGCACCTCGACAGCCTTTCCGTCCACTGCCCGGTAAACCATGGTTTTGCCGTATTTGTCCACCACTGCATCACGTGGTACCAGCAACCCGACGGTCTTACTACCCTTGGGCAGGGAGATGAGAACTTCAAGCCCTTCGACGATGGATTCGGGATTCTTGAGGCTGAACCTGGCAGAGAACGTGCGGGTCGCCACATTACCCCGGGCAATATAGGAGACAAAGGTGCCAGTATATTCCCGGCTGCCAATCCTCATCTGCACCTCGCGTCCCTTTTCCAGGTTTTCCAAGATCTCCATGGGTACTTCAACCTCGACCTCTATCTCCGAGTCATCGGCGATTACCGCCACCCTGCCTCCCTTGGCAACCCACTCGCCGACCTCCACCGGCTGCAGGACAGCGATACCGTTAAAAGGGGCCCTGATGCTCTTTTTGTACTTGGCGATTAAAAGCCGGTTGTGCTCAGCCTCCAGCATGGCGGCGTGCTTTTCCAGCCGCAACTTCTTTGCCCGGTAGGAGTCGTAGTCGGTTTCCGAGATGGAGCCTTCCCGGTGCAGCCCCTCGATGCGCTCAAAGTCACGCTCCGCGTTTTCAAGGTCCACCTGGTTCTGCTCGTAGGCTGCTTTGGCCGCAGCTATCTCGGCCTCAAGGATCTGGGTGTCAAGCTGCACCAGCTCCTCGCCCTTCCCTAACCGGTCGCCTTCTGCAAAGTTTACCCTGGTGACCAGCCCCTCCAAGTCGGCGGCTACCTCGGACACCCTGGCAAAAAAGGTGGTGCCCACATAATCCGACATGGCCTGGATAGCCCCCTCCTCAACCTCCGCGGTGGTGACCAAAAGGGGAGGCAGCTTGGCTTTTGCAGATGCTTCCTTTTTTTCCTCTCCGAAACAATTGTCTGCCAAGAAAAGAATGCAGCAGGCCAGTAGAACAACAACTGTTCGTTTATATATGTGAAGATACATGACAAAGCCCTCGACTCTTCCTTTGCTTTCTTTTAGACATGGGTACATATCTGCCCGAATAATATACATGAGAACTGTAAAGAAAACCATCGGTGAAATACCTGATATTACGTTTCTAAATTCCCGATATTATATCTTTTTGTGCTAATGACTATCCTTTAGCCAGACTTCAGGATCACAGATCAAAAAGAACACTCAAATATGAGCACTCCCGCATTTTGCGCAACCTTGCAGCTGTCTGAACTCCTGCAGTCATGACTTTGCCGTCAGTATAGTGAAAACCGTATGACGACGGTTGGCTGCAATACGAGAAATCGTATATACAGATTTATTCGGCATGTGTTTTAACCAGTCTTACTAGCTCAACTATCTCTTTTGATTCATGAATGGTTCTTACTCTTTTCAGATGTTCGTTAAACATGTATATCGCATTACCTCTTTCAACCCACCATATTCTTGGGTTATTAATTTCTTGACTCTCAATCTTTTCAGATTTATTTGTTTAATAAAGTTGTAACCGAAACCTCTCTTCAATTTCAGGAGCAAGCAATTTATGAAAGGGGTTAATTAATAATATTTTCATACGGCCTCCGCTGGAATACTATATTCACTCGGAGGCCTTCAAGTTTTTACTGTAAGAAAACTAAAATATGATGCAGTGGGTGAATTGCTCATTGAGCCCATGCGGACCGCTGATCCGCCGTAAAATTTAAAGTACTATTCTATAAAAATGCCGAGTTCCCAGACATTACCAAAGCAGGCACGAAATCATACCGCCACGGCCTGGTTTTGAGGAGGTATCCATGAAGGTAAAGACCATGATCCATCTAGCCATCGGAGTGTTCATAATTCCTTTTCTTGTAACCTTCCTCGCCTTACCGCCTCATGGGGCTCAGGCCCAGGACAGTGACTACACGGAGCCTTCCGAAAAGTTTAGCAGAGAGGAACTCGCCCAGATGTTTGCACCAGTCGCCCTCTATCCCGATGCCCTCCTTGCCCAACTCCTGATGGCTTCAACCTATCCTATTGAAGTCATTGAAGCCGACCGCTGGGTCAGGAAAAATCCGGAATTGAAGGGGGATCCTCTTGATGAAGCACTGCTGGCGCAGGATTGGGACCCCAGTGTCAAGGCGATGTGTCATTTCCCGACAATTCTGGCCCTGATGAGCGAGCGGATTGCCCAGACCACCAACATAGGAAACGCCTTTCTTGCCCAGGAGGAGGAAGTCATGGACATGATCCAGGAGTTGCGGTCCAAGGCTCATACCCAGGGCAACCTTGCCACCACATCCGAACAGAAGGTTATTGTTGAGAAGGAGACAATCATAATCGAACCGGCAGACCCCAGGGTTGTCTATGTGCCGTATTATGACCCCTTTTATATATATGGCCCGTGGTGGTATCCAGCCTATCCGCCTTACTATTGGGGCCCCGCGAGCATCGGGATCGGCATATCATACTGGCCCGCTTTTTATTTCGGGTTTGCCTTCGGTAGCTGGAGCTATTTTGATTGGCACAACCACTATGTCTACATCAATGTGCACAGGCGCCCAAGATATGTCAGGCATGACCATTGGCCTGCAAAGCCCGGCCGCTGGAATCATGTGCCAAGGCACAGACGGGGTGTGGCCTACCGCGAGAAGTCAACTGCCAGGAAATACGGCCAGTATCCAAACCGTATCCGAAATTACAGGCCTGAGACACGAGGTTTCCCTGATCGTGGAGAGCAGGACCGGGACAGGGTCCGTCGCACCGACGACCGGGTCAGAGTTGGACGGGGTACTCCTGAAGATACTTGGAGGAGAATTAACCGGACGTCACAGGAAGCGCAACGTATTGAAAGTGATTTGAAGAGGCGTGAACGGACCAGGGTTGAAACAGAAACTCGGCAAAAGATTCGGAACAAGCCCGAGACCCTGGAGCGAGCCAGGGCTGTACCTGAGCGGCAGGGAGCGCAACGCGTTGAAAGTGATTTGAAGAGGCATGAGCGGATCAGGATTGAAACAGAGACCCAGCAAAGCCTTCGGATGAAGGCCGGGCCCCAGGAACGCGTAAGGACTATCCCTGAGCGACAGGAAAGACAACGAGTTGAACGTAATCTGCAGTCGCAACAGCGGGCTGCGCAGGAAAGGCAGACACGGGACAGGGCTGATTTCCAACAGCAGCAGAGAAGCCGCAACAATGTCTTCTACCCATTTGGAAATGGCTGGCAGGAAAAGCAATCAAGCGAGCGTGGCCGCAGCAGCCGTCAAGGCCCGGGGGCTGACCCTCGCAGCAGGGGCTGGTCAGGCTTCAATAATAGAGACGGGAACATCGGCCGGGACCGTAGCATGCGCTGAACCGGAGATCCAAGACATTATTCCATTTACACAGAGAGAGGAACCCAGATGCGGCTATTAAAAGCATATAACAACAGGATGATGCGCTTATTCCCCGGTATGATTGCAATACTCATAGTGATTCTCGCGCTTGGTTGCTCTTCGAGCGTAGACACTGAGCCAGCAGGGCAAAAAAGTTTTGCAACTCCGCAGCAGGCGGTGGCTGCCCTGGTTGCTGCTGTGCAGGATAACAACGAAGCCGAAATCTCGGCCATCCTGGGCCCTGGCTCTGAAGATCTTACTTCTTCCGGCGACAAGATTGCCGACGAGAACAGCAGAATGCGTTTTCTAAAGGCTTATGCTGAGAAAAACAGCCTTGCACAGGAGAGCGAAGCCCGTTTGGCACTCCTTATTATCGGCGAAATGGATTATCCTTTTCCTATCCCCATAGTGCGACAGGGTGACACCTGGCGCTTTGACACCCAGGCGGGCAGGGATGAAATCCTCAACCGGCGCATCGGCAGAAACGAATTGCATACTATTGAGGTAATGCAGGCCTATACAGATGCGCAGCGTGAATATGCATGTCAGGAACCCACGGGCAGCGGTACAGAGTTTGCCCAGAAGTTTTCCAGCAGCGAGGGCAAGAAGGATGGACTCTATTGGGAAGCAGGGGAGGATGAAGAAGAAAGTCCTTTTGGCCCGCTGATCGTCAGGGCTGCCGAGGAGGGCTATGAAGAGGGCAGCCTGGATAAGGTCCCGCCAGAACCATTTTACGGTTATTATTTCAAAATCCTCAAGAGTCAAGGCGAACATGCCAATGGCGGCCCGTATAACTATGTAGTCGACGGCAATATGGTACTTGGATTCGCCCTGATCGCCTATCCTGCCAAGTACGGGAATTCAGGCATCATGACCTTTATCATTAACCAGGAAGGTGTAATATATGAAAAAGACCTGGGTCAGGATACTTCCACAGCAGCTGCCGCGATAACTACCTTTGACCCAGACGATACCTGGCGTAAGTATGAAGAACCAGCAGAACACTAGTGCACTTGAGGAACTGACCAGATGTACCCGGACAGAACTGGGAATTATAAAATTGCATTACATATTTGGTATCATCCCATTAAAGCTGGCAGAATACGGCAGGGGCATTATGACTCTGCCTTTTACCAGCAGCCGCATGTTGAAATGTCATGAATTCTATCTAAGGAGATACAGCCAATGAAAACAATTTTGAAAGTATTTATTTTTGCTGCAGTCATGGTTTTAAGTGGCCCCGTTTTTTTGGAGGCAAGGGAGCTATCACTTGATCAGGTTAAACAGAATGTCATGAATCTGTACAACTCAGCGAAGGAGGCCCAACCAGCTGTCTCGGCAAAGGATTTAAAAAAAATCAGTGAGAGTGATAACGAATTCGTTTTACTGGACGTCCGCTCTGAGGCAGAATTTAACGCTGCACATTTACCTGGCGCCTTGAATGTTGAACGCGGCAGAATTGAATGGGTTGTGCCCAATATTATCAAGAAAACAGATAGGACAATTTATGTTTATTGCCAGGACGGAAGGCGTTCCGGTTTTGCTGCCGAACGGCTTATTCAGATGGGCTATACGAATACAATTCATGTCACCGATGGCTTCGAAGGGTGGGTTAAAGCCGGATACTATGTTTACAACATGCATGGTGAATTTATTTTAAGTACCGGCGGGTATTTCAAGCGAGAACCCATTCTTGGCAATATCAGTAAATAAAGGCTTCCTTACATCAAGCTATTCTCTGGGGTTACTCCCTTTGCGTGCCTGGTTTGCGGGTACCATTGGACAGCTGAACAATAAAGATTGCGGGCGGGAGGGAGTAATTCCCTCCGTGGTTTCTCGCTTGGCCGACTTTAACATGAAAGTGACGATGAGTGCGAGACACGGCAACATGCAGAGAGTCATCCATACATTTTTAGTGTCATAGAAGTGCAGATATAATTTCCTTACCACTATTGTTTCAATTCAATCAAGGCAGGTCAGAAATGGCCTGCTTTTTTATTCCGCCAGGTGAATTGGCTGTAATGCCTGGGGATTTGCACGGATTCCTAAAATTTTTAATAATCAAACTGTTCTACCCATTCAGTATCATTATAATATATTAAAATAATTATAATAAATAGTAAAATATTATAATAGTGCAATTTGCATGTTGACAAATGCAACATTATCTTGTTTTATAATTTATATATAATAATTCAAGTATGTTATCGAAAAATGGCACACAGGACAGAACTCAACACAAAAATTGCACACCTTACAGGTTTAAGCAAACATACAATTGACAGGATTGGAGTGAACCTGAATAAAGGTGGGCTTCTCCTTGCCGGAGGAAGGGGACGTCATGCCCCTGACATGGGGCCGGAAGACTTGAAAAACATCATTTTGGCGGTGTTGGGATCTGAATCAACTGGCGTGGTTTTTAAAACGGTATTGCAACTGCATGCACTCACAGCAAAAAACGGCCAAAATTTCGGGGATACACTCCTTGGCATCTGCTCTGATCCTAAAATTGCTGCAGAAGTTTTACAGATAAGCGTCCTGCGCAATTACCCCAGAGCGACCATTTACTGGAAAGATGAAGGTGATAATCGCAAAGGAAGGCGGCAGGATTTCAGAGATCTCACGGAGCGTGAGCAGCCCGGCATGAGAGTTGTTGCTTCCTTAAGAGGCAATGTTGTAAGAAAGCTAGTGCAACTTGTTATCGGTCCTGAAGTGTTGGAGGAAATACCCGGGGAGGTAATAAACAAAGCCGGTCAGAGGGAGGAACCTTGACCGGCTTGATATCAGCCTAACCAGAACTTTACTATGGTGATGTGTGGAAGGCTTTCTGCTTTACCTTCATGCACGATGAAGCTAACAGCCCTTGATGCCTCAGGTTCCGCCTTTACCGGCTTTACCGGTTGCTGCTGATTCATTCTCTGCGGTGACTGAGGCCTTGGAGCCGAGAATGTGCTGGCGTGAGACTTTGACTCGTATATTGTCTGCGATTTCAAGGGTGACTACCGTATCGGTTAGGCCGGTAATCAGGCCGTGCAGACCACCACTGGTTACGACAGCGTCCCCTTTTTTCAGATTACTCAGATAGGCCTGGTGTTCTTTTGCTTTTTTCTGCTGGGGTCGTATGAGCAGAAAATAAAAAATCACAAATATAAGGATCAGGGGTATGAACGAGACGATACCTCCCTGGGGGCTTGCCCCATTAGCAGCATATGCAATGCCTGTCATTTAGTTTCCTCCGTTTATTGGTTATATGTTTTTAGAGTTTCGTCCTTTTGACAATAAGTATATTAATCATGTTCTTCACGCAAAACATAAAAATTCTTCCTGAACTGCAGAAAGACATCATTTTTTATGGCTTCCCGCATTGACCGCATAAGCCTGACAAAATAATACAGGTTATGGATTGTATTCAGATGGTACGCCAAGATCTCCCGCGACATGTAAAGATGTCTCAGGTAGGCCCTTGAATAATTCCGGCAGGTATAACACCCGCAGTTTTCATCCAGCGGCCTGGGGTCATTGCAGTATCGGCTGTTTTTTATAACAACTCTGCCTCGGGAAGTAAAGAGCATTCCATTGCGTGCATTACGGGTCGGCATGACACAGTCAAACATGTCGACTCCGCGGTAAACACTTTCAACCAGGTCCTCGGGAGTTCCCACCCCCATGAGGTAGATGGGATGCTCCTGGGGCAGAAGTTTAGAAGTATGCTCAGTTATATCCAGCATGAGCTCATGAGGTTCGCCGACACTGAGGCCGCCCAGTGCATACCCGTCAAAACCTATTTCCAAGAGCTGCTCCACCGCCAAGGAACGCAGGTCAGGGTACATGCCGCCTTGCACAATACCAAATAACAGCTGCCCGGTTTCCTTTTGGGCTTTTCGTGAGCGCCGGGCCCACCTGGAGGTAAGTTCAGTAGCAGCAAGTGTTTGCTTCCTGTCAGCAGGAAATGGGATACAGGTATCAAGACACATCATGATATCTGAACCCAGTACTTCCTGCACGGCAACTGCATCCTCGGGGCTCAGAAAAAGAGAGGAACCGTCAAGATGGGACCTGAAGCCGGCGCCTTCTTCAGAAATTTTTGCCAGCTCATGCAGGCTGAAGATCTGGAATCCGCCGCTGTCAGTAAGTATGGGGTGGTCCCAGTTCATGAATTTGTGCAGGCCGCCGAGTTCACCGATCAACTCATGGCCCGGCCGCAGAAAAAGATGGTATGTATTGGCCAGGATGATTTCAGCTCCGATTTCAACCAGGTTTTCAGGGGTAACGGCTTTTACCGTTGCCTGGGTGCCTACCGGCATGAAAATCGGGGTTTGAAAGGTTCCGTGCTGGGTGCTGACTTCTCCACAGCGGGCCGCACACTCCGTTGATCTGGAGTGCAGCGTAAAAGGTGAAGATTGCTTAACACGGTTTGTCATGGCAAATATGAGGCTGCAATTATTGCATTTAGTCTGTTCTGTCCCATAATGAAAGCATTTGCCTGATACCATGGAAGGCCAGGTCAGACAACTGATCAAGTTCAGCTCTGCTGAAAGGGCTGCCTTCAGCTGAGCACTGCACTTCCACAAGGCGTCCATCTTTACACATGACAAAGTTGGCATCCACCTCTGCCTGAGAATCTTCCTCATAATCCAGGTCAAGCAGGGCGCGGCCATCAACAATACCTGCACTGATCGCTGCCAGTGGGTTTATTACGGGCAATTCATCCAGCTTCCCTTCTTCATATAAGGAGTTGATTACATCACGCACAACGAGTGCAGCACCGCTAATGGCGGCGGTTCGTGTACCTCCATCAGCGCGGATTACATCGCAATCAACCCTGAGGGTCCGTGGCCCCAGAGATTTAAGGTCAACCATCATACGCAGGGAACGTCCTATAAGGCGCTGAACCTCGTAGGTTCTACCAGAGCGGCCGCGGGCAGCTTCGCGCTGACCCCTGGTGTGCGTAGCCCATGGCAGCATGCCGTATTCAGCGGTTATCCAGCCCTGTTCTGATTCTTCCAGGAAACGAGGCACAGATTCCTCCACGGAAACGGCACAGGCTACATGGGTACCTCCCATTTTTATGAGCAGTGAGCCGGCGGCATGGGGCAGAAATCCTTTTTCTATGGAAACCTGGCGTAACTCATTATCCTGACGTCCATTTTTTCTCATTGTAGGCACCGATGTATGAATAAACTTTTCCCAAGGGCAAGACCCTGTTATTATTTCTGGGCAACCAATATAGTTGTTACAGAAAATTTTGCTACAGGGAAGAATCTTTTTTACTCTATTTAACGGCGTATCCTATTCTAGGCAGGAGAAAAAAATGAATTTTGATAATGCAGTGAAGTTCCACGGCCACGCATGTCCAGGCCTTGCCATTGGCTACAGGGTAGCCAACCTCGCTTTACAGGAACTTGGGGTGCGTGCCTCGGATGAAGAACTGGTGGCTATTGTGGAGAATGATTCCTGCGCAATTGATGCTATCCAGCTTATCTGCGGCTGCACTTTTGGCAAGGGCAATCTTATCTTTAAAGATTTTGGCAAGCAGGTCTATACCTTTATTAAAAGGCCAAGTACTGCGGCCATCCGTATAACAGTCAAGTGGGAGCCGCCGCCCGAGGATCCTGAAACTGAAGCCATGTGGCAGCGATACGCAGGCGGAGACCGGTCAAAGGAAGTAACAACTTTTGTGCAGGATAGAAAAAGCCGCAAGATGAAATCCATCCTGGAAGCAGATGATGCGGAGCTGTTTGCGGTCAAAAGAGTTCAGCTGGAAATACCGGAGCCGGCCAGGATCTATAAAAGTATGACCTGTGGCTCCTGCGGTGAGAAGGTCATGGAAACCAGGACAAGGGTAGTTGGAGGTAAAGTGATGTGTATACCATGCAGTGAAAAAGAATAGTATTCAGTCAGCAGAAGTGGGGACTGATTCTTGTTTTTTTCTGACTACTCTTTTTATTCCCACTCAATGGTGCTGGGCGGCTTTGAGGAAATATCATACACAACCCGGTTTACCCCCCTGACCTCATTGATGATCCGGTTGGCAATGCGGCCCATCAGTTCATAGGGAAGTTTTGACCAGGCAGCAGTCATGAAATCCTTGGTCTCCACAGCTCTGAGTGCGATAACATATTCATAGGTGCGGCCGTCCCCCATGACACCGACACTTTTTACCGGCAGGAAGACCGTCAAGGCCTGGCTGATTTTATTGTAGTAGCCGCTGGCATAAAGTTCATCAATGTAAATGGCATCTGCCTGCCTCAGGATATCGGCATATTCTTTTTTAACCTCACCGAGGATACGTACGCCGAGGCCTGGTCCTGGGAAAGGATGACGCCAGACCATTTGGTGCGGCAGTCCGAGCTCTTCACCAATGGCCCGCACCTCATCTTTGAACAGCTCTTTCAAGGGCTCTAACAGCTTGAGTTTCATGAATTCTGGCAGTCCGCCTACATTATGATGACTCTTGATGCTGTGGGCCTTGCCGGTTTTTCCTCCTGCAGATTCAATGACATCAGGATAAATGGTGCCCTGGGCAAGCCAAGTGGCATCAGTAATGCGGGCTGCCTCTTCCTCAAAAATTTCGATAAAGAGATTGCCAATGATCCTGCGTTTCTGTTCAGGGTCGGTCACGCCTTTTAATGCCTGCAGAAAGCGGTCTTCGCCGTTAACTCTCAGCACCTTTACCCCCATGTTTTCGGCAAATGTAGCCATCACCTGGTCACCCTCGGCAAGGCGCAGTAAACCATTATCAACAAAGACGCAGGTAAGTTGATTGCCGATGGCCCGGTTGATCAGGGCTGCTGCAACTGAAGAGTCGACGCCCCCTGAAAGACCGAGAACGACTTTGTCCG
>Ga0209536_100013925_pt1 | contig 11570 bp, 11 predicted proteins | sample DeeMarSeWOR28_12_FD_187461 | JGI IMG/M metagenome (GOLD analysis project Ga0209536, IMG submission 187461) | Marine sediment microbial communities from White Oak River estuary, North Carolina - WOR-2-8_12 (SPAdes) (version 2) | ecosystem: Environmental > Aquatic > Marine > Intertidal zone >... | reverse complement strand
TTCTAAAGGTGATGGTATGATCGTCTTTGGTAAATATTTCAATCACAAGAACAACTAAGGAACTATCATGGAACTTTGGCAGGAAATGGTAAGAGACAGTGTTCACACTGTAGACCACGTCGTAGAAAAATTCGGCACCGACCGCAAAACAGCGGAAGACCTGGATGAATTTTTCCAGGCCCGAATCAATCCTTACTATTTAAGTCTCATCCGTTATCCCGGTGATCCGATCTGGCTTCAATGCGTTCCGTCAAAAGTTGAATTGGAAGACATTGAAGCAGAAGAAGATCCGCTGCACGAGGACGAAATGAGTCCCGTTCCGAACATCACACACCGATATCCTGATCGTGCTCTTTTTCTTGTTACTAGTCAATGCGGTATCTACTGCCGTTTCTGCACGCGTAAAAGAAAAGTTGGCGACTATGAAAAGATATCAATGAAAGGTCTCGAAAGTGCATTCAATTATCTCGAGCAGCACACCGAGATTAGAGACGTGATTCTTTCCGGCGGCGATCCCTTGATGTTGACCGATACAATGCTGGAAAAAATTCTCCAACGGTTACGTCAAATCAAACACATCGAAATCATCAGGCTTGGAACAAGAATGCCGGTTGTTCTCCCCCATAGAATTACAACAAAGCTAGTAAATATGATAAAGAAGTATCACCCAATATATGTGAATACACATTTCAATCACCCATGGGAAATAACGGAAGAGAGTTCCAAAGCTTGCACGATGCTTGCAGATGCTGGGATTCCTGTCGGCAACCAGATGGTTATTATGAAAGGTGTAAATGATGATCCTGCAGTAGTAAAAGAGTTAATGCAGAAATTGCTGAAAATAAGAGTCCGTCCGTATTACATGTATATGGCAGATGAAACAAAAGGCGCAAATCATTTCAGAACTTCTATTGAAACCGGTTTAAGGATTGCAGAAGCACTACGCGGACACACAAGTGGATTGGCTATTCCACACTTTGTAATAGATGCACCAGGCGGCGGTGGAAAGATTCCAATTCTTCCAAATTATGTTCTGCATATGGATGAAGAGGAAATAATCCTCCGCAACTTCCAGAATAAAGTATATAGATATAAAAACTATTCTGATAAGAATAATCCCGAAGGCTTTGGAAGCAAACGCAAGAAAACAAACGGAAAGAAGAAACAGGAGAAGAAAAGAATTGAAGAGCCTGTATTAGAAGAAGCCTAAAAGATGTTTGGTTGAATGATTGTATGATTTTTTAAATGCCATCCTAGTGATGGCATTTTTTATTAAAAAAATTATTTTTCTTCAGAATTTAATTTGTTAATTCTCACATCAATTCCCCAGAGAAGCTTTTTTCGGAGAGTTTCAAAATACGTTGTTAAAGAAGTCTTAATAAGCTTTAATGGACGATCACTTTTCTTTATAACAACCTCAAGCGGTGGTGGTAATTTGTAAACACGCTGACCATCCGAGCTAACCTGAACATCCTTGTAAGGAGAATTTGCCCGTAATTTTATTACTTGCTCACTTGATAAAACTATTGGCTTGACTGTTAAGCTGTGGGGTGAAATTGGGGAAAGTGTTATTGCTCTAGTTGTTGGTGCGACAATAGGTCCGCCCGTGGAGAGAGAATAACCAGTTGATCCTGTTGGAGTTGCAATAATCAATCCATCTGCAGAGAATGTTGTTACATACTCATCATCAACCCATACAGTAAGCTCAATCATTTTTGCCCAGCCGCCTTTTTCAATTACAAGATCATTAACTGCTATTAGTTTACAGGATTGATCATCATTACATATACCTGAAAGAACCATACGCTCTTCAATTTTATATTTTTTCTTTTTTATAAGATCAATTACACTATCCATCTGTCCTATATCTGTTTCAACTAAAAAGCCGAGTTTACCCAAATTCAAACCAAGTACTGGTTTATCATAAATGAGAGCTTTGTATGCTGTAGAAAGCATTGTTCCGTCTCCACCGAAAGAAAGTATGATATCACTCTGGCGAAATATTTCATCGTCATCAGAAGTTTGACTTTGACTAATTTTTAGATTTAGCTTTTCACTTTCTTCAAGAATAGAATTTGTGAGGAGGTATTCAATTTTCTCTTTCTTCAGTTTAGCAATGAAAGAGGCCACTACATTAAGAACGTTTTCTTTGGTGATATTTGCAATTATGCCGACGAGCATGGATTACTTTTTTTCTTCCGTCGTTTTTTCTTTAACATTTTCGGATTTGTGTTTATCCTTATCCATTTCATCAACATAATTTAACTTGAGATCTTTCAGAGTTTCAGTCAAAAATTTTTCTTCGTACTCTGAAAGATTGCCTTTTGTTTTTGCCAGAAGCATATCAAGAGTGTCAATATAGATTTTTGCATGTTCCAGATTGCGCTCAATTTTATCTGTAACCGGATTTTTAATTTTGCCCATTGCCATCATGGCAATCTGCTGGTTTTGAATAATAAGCTGCATAAAGAGGATATTGTGATTAGGATCAGTCATAATTTCCCTCACTGATTTTTTTTGTTATTCAAACTTACAACATTTTAGGAAAAGAAACTTTGCAACAAATTTTCATTTAATCTGAATAATTCGTCCAGTATTTTTTTATTCAAGGTTGAAAACATAAAGATTTCCGGTAATATCCGAGACAATGTAAATCTTTGTTCGATCTTTATTTAAAGTAATTCCTTCAGGCTGTTTTACTTTTATCCTGTATTCCCTTATTACTTTTCCAGAAAGGTCAGTTTTATAAATCTTCTGATTCTCATCACTTAAAAGCCAAAGCGTGTTATCATTTCCATCAAAGAATAATCCTGAAAAATCTTTAGCAAAATTAAGTGTGTCCCTTTTTTGTTCAACTAAATTTTCATCAAGAGTTAACAGCAGACGAGGTTTCTTTTCATTTAAAACATAGAAGTTTTTCTTCTTAGGATTATAAGTTATTCCTTCCAAACCGGAATTCAAATCACCATCGAGATTTAATGATGCTCTTTTAAGCTCATTCCCTGCAGTATCCAAAATGACAACTTCCCTGGTTCTTTCTAAAACAATAGCTATAGTGCTGTCAGTAACAACAGTTATTCCCTCAAGATCTTCACCTTCAACTTCAAAACTTTTGCTCTTTCTTCCCCAACTATCAATAAGGTATACCTTACTATCTTGATCGCTAACAATCCAAAATGCTTTTTCATCAAAGCTGAGGTCAAGCCCTGATGGTTCGGGAACCGGAATTGGTTCAGAGATATAAAAAGTAAGTAGTTCGGGAGAATTTTCGTTTTTTACTTCTTTGCACGTAATAGCAATAAAAGCAGTAAAAAAAACATATAAAAAAACCTTTTTTGACATTAATACGCTCGAGTTGACGATATAATTAAATTAAATATGGAAATATAACCTATAATTTTTCAATTTATGAGGGGCATAAACGGGCATAAAAAATGTGGTTGAGCACTTGAGTACTTTAATGTTTTTGAATTAAAACAGTATAGTGGTGTTAGTAAAATAATAGTTAAAGAGTCAGGAAGGGAGCCTTTCAAATGTTATCTAAAATATCTACGTTTTTCGGGATATTAGTTGTTCTGTGTATAATAGTTTTCGGATTTGTTTTCTTCGAGCCTTTCTTTACAGAAAAGGTTATAGATATAACAGTTATAAATAAAGCTAAATGGGCTGGAGAAAAAGGAAGATATTTTATCTTCACAGACAAGGAAGTACTCCTGAACGAAAACAATTATTACCATAACAACAAGACAAATGCAGACGATTTGTACACAATCTTCAAAGAAGGAAGTTCATATAAAGTAAAGGTTGTTGGTCTTTATATTCCATTCATTCCGCGATTTCGAAACATACTAACCGTCTTAGAGAAAAAGGAAACTAATTTCCCACTTAATGAAAAATAGTAACTAACCATTCTGATTAGTTAAGGCAATGTAGTTAAGTTAAATCAAGTTTGAACTTAGGCACTTTTAAGTTTATTCACTTGAAGACTTGGGCAAATGTTCCTGCAGAAAAAAATGTCTTAAAGAAGAAACTTATGTTAGGCTACTCATTAGTCATTTGACTCAATTAATAATCAATCCCTTAAAAGTATCTATAATCAATTAATAGAAAAGTATTTTCATTATTGAGAACAAGTCAAACTTTCCTTACTCGCTTTTCAACCAAATATAAAAAATTCAATAATTCGATTGAAAATTCAAACTGACGATCGTTGGAATTATAGGCATAAAATTTGTCATTTGGCTGTCGCTATTTAATTCGAACAATAATAAACAGGAAATTATCAATGGCTTATTTAATAACAGACGACTGCATCGATTGCAATGCTTGTGAAATTGAATGTCCTAATAATGCTATTTATGCAGGCGGAGCTCCATATGAAATTCATGATCAGGAATATCCGGCTTTGCACGATACTCATACTTACATTGCTTATGATAAATGTACTGAATGTGTCGGCTACTATGATGAACCGCAGTGTGTAGCTGCTTGCCCGAGTGAAGCGATAATTAAAGATCTGGATCGTAACGAAACTCAGGAAGAACTTTTAGCAAAGAAAGAAAAACTGGGAACGATTCTCAAATAATTTTTACAGGTGGGCTGTTTCAGCAATCCAGTATAGCTAGCTTACTCTTACAGTGCCTCAAACATTTCATCAGTTGGGGAGGGGGAAAATTGGGACCACTATCACTGGGGCGGCACTGGTAAAAGGATTATGAAACAGCCTTTACCATTTTAAAAAAATTCAGATAAAGAATTGATTCACTTCTTAGTTTTTTGTTCTTCTTCAGTCTGACAATAGTCTTTAATTACCGGATATGCTTCAAACAACCCAAGATCCCCTGCACGTCTAAAATCATCACAAGCACTTACTTTCATATCCAGGTTAGCGTAACATATCCCTCTATTGTAATAAGCGGTTGCATCAGAAGAATCAAGCGCAATTATATAAGTATAATCCACAGCTGCGCTTAAAAATTCATTCATCACTATTTTAGCTTCTGCTCTCAGGTAATATAACTCGGTGTTCTCGGGTTCAATGTCAATTGCAGATGAATAATCGTTAATTGCCTGGCCAAAACTTCCCTGGCTGAAATATTCATTACCTCTATTCTTAAATATAAGTTCGTCATCAGGATTAATTAAAATTGCTGATGTAAAATCCCCGATCGCTTTTTCCTTCTCGCCCAGAGATGAATAAAGGAGTCCACGGTTCATAAAAAATTTATAGTTTGCTGAATCGAGACTTATGGCGATTCTATAATCTTCTAACGCACCAGGGTAGTCCTCAATAGATTCTTTAACATATGCCCGGTCAAAATAAACAAGCGCATTAGTAGAATCCAGAAATTCAGCGTAATCAAAATCAAGTATAGCTTCGTAATAACGCCGGCAGGCAATTTTTGCAAGACCACGGTTGATGAAGTAATCATATTTAGTCTTATCAAGTGTAATCGCTTTTGAATAGTCTTCAATTGCATCATTGCAGCTGTCAAGTTTCATTTTAGCCCGGCCACGAAAAAAATATAGTTCAGCGTTACCCGGATTAGCTTCCAACGCCTCACTGAAGTATGTTATTGCTGTTCTATATTGCTGATCATCATAACTTTCTAACCCTTTAATGAGAAGTTCATTCTCCTGCAGTGAACACGAATAAGTATGTAAAAACAAAATCAACACAAATATGATCTGTATAATATGTAAGCGATTTAAACTCATATTATAACTCATCTTTAGAATTATAGTTCACCTCAGGAAATTTAACCTATTCTTTCAAACATATAAAAGTAAATTATACTATTTTTTACAAGAACTTTTAATAAAGTTCGATAAATCCTCAATCATTAATTAGAACTGAGGCTAAAATGGACATTATATTACTTATAACCGGCATTGTTCAGGTTGTGTTGTCATTGATAATTGCTGTAACACTTGTTTATCTAGCTTCCAAAATTTTCAGAAAGTTAATAAGCGGTATTAATGAAACCGAAGAGTTAAAGAAAAATAATGTAGCTGTTGCCATCCTGAATGGCTCCATTGTGCTTGCATTAATATTGGTAGTAAAAAAATCCATCGAGTCCTCGATAACTATTTTTGCTAACACCCTCCGCAACCCGGATTCTGTGATTTCAAGTTATTTTGAATCTGCCCTGATAATGCTAGGACATATCATTCTCGGAGGTATAATCGCATTCACGGCAATATTCATAGCATTACAAATATTTATCGGACTCACCAAAGACCTGGATGAATTAAAAGAAATAAAAGAAAGCAACACGGCTGTCGGTATCTTGCTCGGAATTATCATAGTTTCAATTGCACTTTTGCTTCAGCCGGGAGTCGACACGATTTTGAACTCATTGATTCCATTTCCGGAAGTTTCGTTAATTGATATCGGATAAGATTTTTTAATTAATTTTATTATTAAATGAGATCCGGCTGCATAAAAAAATCTTTCTTTGGCTGCTCAGCAATATTTCTCTTCTTTTTTGTTGTGATTATTTTATTACTCCTTTCTTCAAATCTTCCTGAATTTGATTTTACTTCTCCCAAACCTGAAAAAAAAGAATATGTAATTGAGTTTGATGCTCTTACGAATGAAAATGTTGTTAATTCAAGTTTTTCATGGAGTCTTGTTAATAACCGGTTGAGAAAAACTAAATTTAAAATAAGTTTCAAACTTTTAGAAAAAGATGTTAAGGAAGCGATGGCATACATTGATGAACTTGCCAATACGAGTTATAAAGAACTCGGTTTAGAAAGAAATTATCCTGATCCAATTACGGAATCCAGAATTGTATGGGCTGAAGTTTATCGACGTGTATTTTATAACTCATTCACAAATATGAGTACTGTGTTTGAAGGATTTAATAAGATTTTCAGAGAGGAAAATTTTGATGATAGAGATAAAATTTATTTTATAATAACTTTTGTTCAGAATATTAGATATGACAGACCGGGAGGGTTGCTGGATTTGTTTCCTCCACTCGGTACAATTGCTTATCGTTTTGGTGACTGTGATTCCAAAACAATGCTGCTTTATGTTATTCTTGAAAAAATGGGAGTTGATTGTGCTATGTTATGGAGTTACAATTACAAACACGCAATGCTGGGAATAAGAGTAAACGGTAGAGGAAATTTTCTTGTAGCTAATGGTAAAAAATATTATTTCCTTGAAACCACTTATCCAAACTGGGAGGTGGGAGTGATCCCTCCTGAGTTCAACAACATACAATTCTGGTTCATTGCAGAGATTGATGCGGACAAAGTTAATCTGGAAACGAACGAAATAGACTCGGGTAACCGAAAACAGAGACCTTCTCCCTCAAATACAAAATAATTTTACTTACTTAAAACGGATTTGTAGCCCATACAGTGACCTCGGGAATGAATCCTCTGTCATCCATTTCCAAAGTTGAAACGATTGTGTGTGCTATTTCAAAACTTCTCAGTTTGTTTGGAACTTCGCTTCTTTCTTTTCCTTTCTCATTACCAAAAGCAGTAATTACTTCACTTGGATTTATTAGTATAACTCTGACATTGTATTTTCTAAGTTCAGCCTGCCAGCATTGCGTCATTCCACGTAGTGCAAATTTTGAAGACGAATAAACAGTCCCATTTGCATAGCCTTTTGTAGCAGCTGTTGATGCGATATTAACTATGTTACCGTAGTTCTGTTTTTTAAATATGTTTGCAGCATACTTTGCCATCATTGCCGCACCAAAGACATTTACTGAATACACATTCATAAAATCATCAAGCTCAAGCTCAGTAAGCTGATTCCATCTTCCTCCAATACCCGCGTTGTTAACAAGGCAATCAAGTTTTTTAAATTGGTTCAAAAATTCATCATAAGTGCTTTTTATATCTTCCTGTTTACCAGCATCAGCATTAATTGGAAAGGCACCGATTTCCTTAGCAGCTTTTTCAAGTCTTGATTTGTTTCTTCCTGTAATCGCAACCTTTCCTCCCATTTCAATGAGCAGTTTTGCCGTTGCGTTTCCAATTCCAAGGCTGCCGCCGGTTACCAGGAATGTTGAATTCTTAATTTGCATTTTACACCTTTGATTTTAATTTGAGATTTTTAATAAGATATAAATAAATATTTAAACCTTTTAGTCACAAAATAAATTCCATTCATCAAAATTAAATTGTAATACTTGACAACTATCCTTTATTTTTGCTGTATAGTTTCACAAGAAAATCAAAATCGAATCAATTCTTTCCATAAAAAATATTCAGGTGTCGCAATGATTAATAAATTACTTCTCGTCCTTTTCATCATTTCATTATTAGCTTATCCTATTTTTTCACAGGAAAAAGAAGAAGATAAAAGTCCATATAAATCTTCCACATTTAATGGACTGAAGTTCAGGTCGATAGGTCCCGCAGTTACTTCAGGCAGACTTATTGATGTTGCAGTTAATCCGGAAAATATTCACGAGTTTTATATTGCAGCAGCTGGCGGAAACGTATGGAAGACTTCAAACTCAGGAACAACATGGAATCCAATTTTTGATAACTATGGATCTTACTCAATTGGTTGTGTAACTATTGATCCGAACAATTCACATGTTGTTTATGTTGGAACTGGAGAAAACAATAGTCAAAGAAGTGTGTCCTGGGGAGACGGAATCTATCGATCCGAAGATGGTGGAAAAAGCTTTAAGAATATTGGTCTCAAAAAATCAGAACACATCGCAAAAATTCTGATCGATCCAAGAGATTCAAAAGTTATTTATGTTGCAGCTCAAGGACCACTTTGGGGACCCGGAGGTAATAGAGGTCTTTACAAATCCACTGACTACGGCGCAACATGGGACTCTGTTCTTTATATTAGCGAAAATACTGGTGTGACGGATCTCGTTATGGATCCAAGAGATCCCGATGTTCTTTATGCTGCTTCATACCAGAGAAGAAGACACGTCTGGACTTTAGTAAACGGCGGACCAGAAGGTGCGATCTATAAATCGACAAATGCCGGGAAAACCTGGGATAAACTAAAAAGCGGATTGCCGTCAGGCGATGTTGGAAGAATTGGTTTGGCAATCTCTCCGGTCAATCCGGATTATATTTATGCAATAGTAGAAGCTGCGAACGATGGAACAGGTTTCTACAGAACGACAAATCGCGGTGCATCGTGGGAAAAGATGAGTGATTATAAAAATAGAAGCGCACAATATTACTCAGAAATATTTTGTGATCCGGTGGATTTGAATAGAATTTATCTGCTTGATACTTTCTCACAAATTACTTCTGATGGTGGAAAAACATTCACCCCAATCTCAACTAAAAACAGACACGTTGATGATCACCTCTTCTGGATAAATCCGCAAAATCCAGATCATTTTTTAATTGGTGGCGACGGCGGTCTTTATGAAACATTCGACGCTGGTCAGACATTTTTATTTAAAGAAAACTTGCCTGTAACACAATTCTACAGAGTGAGCGTGGATAATTTTGAACCTTTTTATCGTGTAATGGGCGGCACACAGGATAACAATAGTATGATTGTTCCTTCCCAGACAATAAATGAAGAAGGAATTGTGAACGCTGATTACATTCCTCTTGTTGGCGGCGATGGTTATGAAGCAGTTGCCGATCCTGAAAATCCTTATATAATTTATTGTGAGTGGCAGTATGGAGGATTAACGAGACACGACTTACAATCAGGAGAAACAGTAAGCATAAAACCGCAGGAAGGAAATGGAGAGCCACCATATAGATGGAATTGGGATACTCCACTAATCATTAGTCCTCACGGCAACAGAATTTATGCTGCAGCTAATAAAGTTTTCAGAAGTGATGATAAGGGAAATACCTGGACGGTAATCAGTCCGGATCTGACAAGACAGGTTGATAGAAATAAACTTCCTGTTATGGATAAGGTCTGGAGTGTTGATGCTGTTTCGAAGAACGCATCTACATCATTTTATGGAAATATTGTTTCATTAACTGAATCACCTTTAGTTGAAGGATTGATTTATGCAGGAACAGATGATGGACTTGTTCAGGTTACTGAAGATGGCGGAACTAGCTGGAGAAAAATTGAATCATTCCCGGATGTGCCTGAGATGACTTATGTAAGTTGCCTATATGCATCAAGGTTTGATGCGAATATAGTTTATGCAACTTTTGATAATCATAAGAGAGCCGACTTTAAACCTTACATTCTTGTAAGCAGAGATAAAGGAAATAGCTGGGAATCAATCAGCGGTGATTTGAAGGAACCTCAGGTAGTATATTCAATTGTTCAAGATAATATTAAACCTGATATTCTTTTTGCCGGAACCGAATATGGAGTATTCTTTACTATCAACGGAGGAAAGAAGTGGATAGAATTAAAAGGCGGATTACCGACAGCTGCTGTAAGAGATATGGATATTCAAACCAGGGAAAATGATCTTGTGCTTGCTACTTTCGGTCGGGGATTTTATATACTTGATAACTACTCGTCTATAAGAGATGTTGATGAATCAAACCTAGAGAATGAAAATTATAAACTGTTTCCGGTTAAAGATGCGCTAATGTTTATTAAAAGAACTGCAACATTTGATTCCCAAGGCTCATCATTCTTTAAAGCTGACAATCCTCCTTTCGGAGCCACGTTCACATATTACATTAAAGAGGTTCCCAAAAGTTTGAAAGAAGCGAGGCAGGAAAAAGAGAAAGAGCTGATAAAAGATAATAAACCTGTTTACTACCCAACATGGGATGAACTTCGTTTTGAAGACAGGGAGGAAAAATCCTATTTGCTTTTTGTTATATCGGACGCTCAGGGAAATGTTGTAAGAAAACTCAAAGATCCAATTAAAAAAGGGATTAACAGAATGACCTGGGATCTGAGATATGCTAATACTAATCCTGTTAAAACTGTAACAGATAAAAACGAAAGCGGGACACCTGTGCTACCGGGTAAATATTCTGTTGAAATGTACACAAGCATTGATGGTGAGCTCACAATGGTTGCAGGGCCTCAGAAATTTGAAGCGAAAGTATTAAATAACACTACACTTCCAGCAGAAGATAGAGCTGCACTTGTTGCATTCCACAAAGAGTTTTGGGAATTCAACCGCGCAGTTGAAGGGGCGCTCAACAGTGCACGAGATCTTTTAGCTCAGACGGATGTTTTAATTTATGCAATAAAACAAGCTCCTGAAGCACCAAATTCTTTAATGGACAATGCATTAAAAATAAAGGAAGATACTCAGGATATTCTACAGCATCTGTATCAGGATGAAACTGTTGCTGAAAGAAATGAGCCTACCTCACCAACTGTGTATGACAGATTGAACGAGCTTGCCTGGGGAATGTGGAATACAACCTCTGCACCAACGCAAACCCAAAAGGATGCTTTTAAAGCTGCGACTGAAGAGTTTGAACCACTGCTCAAAGAATTGCAAACATTACTCGAAGTTAATTTGCAAAATCTTGAAGCTGATATGGAAAAATATGGTGCACCTTGGACGCCGGGAAGAGTTCCTGGTTGGAATAAGTAGTAATTTACCTCACCCTGTTCCCTCTCCTTATTAAGGAGAGGGACTTGGGGAAAAGTATTTATTCATTAAAAA
>Ga0209536_100013924_pt1 | contig 11570 bp, 7 predicted proteins | sample DeeMarSeWOR28_12_FD_187461 | JGI IMG/M metagenome (GOLD analysis project Ga0209536, IMG submission 187461) | Marine sediment microbial communities from White Oak River estuary, North Carolina - WOR-2-8_12 (SPAdes) (version 2) | ecosystem: Environmental > Aquatic > Marine > Intertidal zone >... | reverse complement strand
TGGAATTCCGGCTACAAGATCGATTTCTAGTTCATCTTCCTTTCGTAAATACGAGCCGCATCTATACCGTACAGCCTCGACATTTATCCCTTCATAATTGGAAGCGGGATAACCATAATAAACCCATAAAAATGAACAAATTTGTAATCTATCACCTGCGGGAACTAACTGCTTTATTCCAGTATCATCAATGAAGATAATTTCACCAGGTCCCATGTATTTTGTAATCTCAAAACCAAGGTTAGGAAACGCACAAGACTCCATCGCGACAGCATAAGAGCCTGGTTTTTGACCGATCACTAGGGGTGTTCTTCCAAATTTATCTCTCGCAGCATAAATTCCCTCGTCGGTAAGGATTAATATTGTGCATGAGCCTTCAATCTTATTCTGGACATTTTTAATACCCTCTTTAAAAGTATTACATTGGCTGATTATTGTAGCCACCATTTCAGTAGGGTTTATTTCACTCCCATGCATTTCTGAGAAATGAGTCCCATTTTGTAACGCTTCACTTGCGAGTTCTTCTAAATTGTTAATTTTACCCACAGTTGAAATTGCAAAAACTCCTAGGCGCGAACTAATTATTAATGGTTGATCTTCATAGTCGCTTATTACTCCTATCCCTTTATTGCCATGCATTTTTTTAATGTCTCTATCAAATTTGGATCGAAACTGGCTAGTAGTGATATCCTTGATAAATCGTTGAAACCCACCAGCGTTTTTTATAGCTAAACCCCCTCTCTTAGTTCCCAAATGACTATGATAATCTGTACCGTAAAAAATATCTTCTACACAATCAGTGTTAGAAAAAACGCCAAATAATCCTCCCATAATTCAACTCAACTCCAATATATATCTTATCCGATTAAAATTTTTAAATAGAATTATTAATATGATAAGATTTGACATGAAAGTCTTACCGTAGAAAAAAGTTGCATAACGGTTTTTATTTACTGTTTTTCTCTATCTTTATATCGATTTGAGAAGGAGTGTGAGTCTTAATTGGTTTTGATTCATCAAGCGAACCTTCACAAGCCCAACATATATTTTCTAAATCCATAATTGCTGTTGCACAATTGCTACAGTAAAATGCCTCGCAATTAGGACAAATAAAACAAAATCTCAAGACGTTTCCTTTACAGACTAAACAAATTTTCTTTTCTTTAGAGATGGTTACCTCCTCTTCAGTTATTGTATCAGGCCGTTTTGACAACCGAAATAGTCCTCCTTCTACTTTTATCTCTTTTTCTATTTTTGCTTTTTCTTTTTTAATAGGGTCTTCTCTTAACGCATAATAAATAAATGCAAATGTTCCCATAATCAAGAAATTTATAACAATTAAGAGCTCACTTGGAGGTATAATAGCAGTAATTGTCCCCAAAAGTTTGATAAGAAAATAAGATAATGAGAACAAGAAATATTTCCTTCTGATTATTCCTTTAGTTTTAATTCCTTTTATTAAACCTCCGATTACGCAGAAAATAATGATTGAAGCAAAATAGAAAAGAAAAAGATAATATAAGGGATGATTTTCCGCAAAATTATAATAGATGATTCTCTCTCCGGAATATGAAGGATTATCATAAATAATCGCATTCTTGAGGTCAAAAATGATAAATAGTTCAAAAATGACACCTACCGTAATATAGGTTATCTTTATCAACTGTTTCTTTTTCAATTCAAATATTTCCGTTGCTAGAAATATTCCCATCAAGTACATAAAGGGTAACCATAACCATCCAAAAGCGCCTAGGAATCCTGATGAGTTATCAATGTTTTCGCCTGTGATTAATATTGTTAAAAAATCACACAATTCAGGTAAAAACGCGAGTCCAAAAAAAATAAGAGCAAAACTAGCATAAATTAACAGTTTAGCATGAGTTTTTTTAGCTTTAATAAAAAAAGTTATTCCAAAGCTCCAACAAATAGTCAACATAGCTACTATGGACACTCCAAATATTAATCCAAATTCAGAGAGAGCCATAAAGATTCATCCTCCTTCGTTTCTAATGATGACTAATTTAGATTTGCCATGTGATGAGATTATCTTCATTATATTAATTAAGGATTTTATAAAAATTAATAGTATAAAAATTTGATATATTTAGATGTGTTTGATAGTAAGTAAAGAAATTTACAACTATAACATATGTTGATATAAACCGCTGACTAATTGTCCTATGCTGATTCCTGCATCGCCTGGAGGAATTTTATTATGCTCTAAAAAAGTGAGTCCATTTTCTTGAAGATAGTCTTTAATAGAATTTGAGAATAAGTGATTGTATGCAACACCTCCTGATAAACCAATTTTATCAATTTTATAGAGATCTGCAATTATTATAGCTAGATCTGCAAATGATTCGGCAAGAGCCTTATGAAACTTTGCTGCGATATCATATTTATCATTTTTTGGGTTTTCAAGGAGGTTTATTATGTTTAATATTATTTCTGATGTATTTATGAAGAAGCGATCATTTTTTTTGTAATACTTGATTTCAAAATCAATTTTATCAGAATTACCTTTTGAAGCAAATGCTTCTAGTCTCATAGCGGGTTCGCCTCTATATGTTTTAATCTTGGAAACTCCTAGAAGATAGGATACTGTATCGAAAATTCTTCCTGTAGAACTTGTTAATGGAATGTTTTGACTTAATGAAGATTTGTCAATATTTTCAAATTGAGAAACAATAGCATTTAATTCGACATCTCCATATTCTAGATCATTTTTTAACCCAATTTCTTCGAATATCTTCTTACTTTCCTCTATACTCATCGAATTGAGAATAATAGACGCCGCCATACGAGCAGGAAACTTGGTACAACGATCTCCTCCAATCATAGGTTGATATTGTAACTGACCCAATCGTTTATAAGTGTTATAACTGCTTAGGAGAATCTCTCCACCCCAAATATTCCCATCATCCCCATATCCTACTCCATCTACGCTTATTCCAACAATCTTTTCGTTAGGAAGAACCTTATTTTCCACCATTAAACTAAGAATGTGAGCATAATGGTGTTGAACATTATTAACCTCAATCTTATATTGATCTCCTAACTCGTGCGCTAGTTTGGTTGTTGTGAAGCCTGGATGAAGGTCACAAGCAATAAATTCAATTTCATTATCTTTTATTTGGAGTAGTTTTTTCATGTGGACTAAAGATTCTTTTAAAAATTCATATGTTTCTAGATGAGTTACGTTTCCAATATGTTGGGTAGGGAAGATTCGATTATTTCGAAGCACAGCACCGGTAACGGATAATTCTGGTCCTGTAGAAATTGCTCCAGGAATGTTAACTTCAAATGGTAATGATAAATATTCTGGGACATAACCGCGCGATCGTCTTATTAGTTTCACTTTATCGTTATGAATTCTTAAAACACTGTCATCTGCTCTTTGGTATATTGGTCTATTATGTAGCAAGAAAAAATCGGCTAAATTGCTAATTTGGTCAAAAATTTTATTGTTATCAATGGCCATTGGAATATTTGATTTATTTCCACTTGTATACACTAAAGGTTGATCTCCAATACGATCGAATAATAAATGATGAATTCCCGAATACGGAAGCATAATACCTATATTATTCAAACCAGGTGCCACGAACTCGCTAATAATAGAGTTTTGAAAATTCTGATCTTTTTCAAGAAGAACGATGGGTCTTCGAAAAGAAGTCAATAATTCTCTCTCTTTATCTGAAATCTTCAGAGAATTTTTTAAAATTTCTAAGTTTGGAACCATTACTGCAAACGGTTTAAATTTACGTTTACCCTTTTTTTTGCGTAATTTTACAATTGCTTTATCATCGTTAGCAAGGCAAACTAAATGAACTCCTCCTATACCTTTTATTGCTGCAATTTCTCCTCCTTGTATTCGTTCCGTAGTAATCTTTAATATGTTATCAATCGATTCTGTCACGATAAGATTTCGTTTTCTATCGTATAGTTGATAATTAGGTCCACAAATGGAGCAAGCAAATGTTTGAGCGTGAAAGCGTCTGTTTTGAAAGTCGGTATATTCTATGATACACGATTCTGGTTCTGCCTTTTTGCAGAGAGGAAAATTGATCATTGTACTCCGTTCTCTATCGTAAGGCAAATCAATAACGGTTGTATAACGTGGACCGCAAACTGCACAAGCAATAAATGGATAATTATGATATTTTTCTAATTCTGGATTTCGCATGTCTCTCAAACAATCATCGCAAATCGCGATATCTGGGGGTAGAGTTAGACTTATACCCCTTCCTTCTTCACTTTTTTCAATCCTTAAATCATTGTAAATCTCACTTGATTTAAATTCTTTAAAAGATAATTTTTCGATGTAAGATATACTGGGTTTCTTATTCTTTATGTCACCTATAAATTCATCTAAATTCTCTCGATTACCTTGTAATTTTAGATTAACACCTGCATTCCCTCTATTTAAAATGATTCCTTTTAAATCGTGATTCCGTGCTAAATTGTATAAAAAAGGACGAAATCCTACTCCCTGAACGATACCCGTTATTTCTAGTTCATAAGTTATATGCTTCAAGTAAAAACGCAAAAATCCATCTATAATTTGAAACTAATCTAATAAAGTATCCCTTAAAAATAAAATTAATATTTTATTTTAATAAGAATTATAGAATAATCATCAAACTTCATATTATTTAACATAATTTAATACAAAATGGCAAATAACAATTTAAATTGGGATGTTCCCTATCATCAAGCGTTTTTTAAAACAAGCCACAATTCCTTCAATATATCAATACGAAAACAACTCAACAACGGTGTTAGAGGTTTGGAATATGATATTCACGATGATAAGATTCTAGAACTAGATGAATTTGAAGTTTATCATTTGCCAAAGCATATCGATGTGGCTATTAATGTAGATGGAAATCCCGGAGATCTATTGCTATCGAGCTGGCTCGCAACATTAAAGGACTGGTCAGATGAAAATAATAATGAACATGCGCCTATAACTCTTTTTATAGAATTAAAGGACTCTATCGTCGATGAGAATAACGAACCAAGCGAATTATATGGAATTAAGAGATTGAATAAAATAATACTTGATACATTATCACCTAAATACCTCTATTCACATACCGATTTTAGGAAGTACAAAAAACAATGGCCAACTGTAAGAGAATTAAAAGGACGAATAATTATTGTATTAACCAGTTATTGGGGCGGATATTGGGCCTCTAGTGAAGGCGGTTTTGAATCTCGTTTACAATATTTAAATAATTGTATGACGGGTAAGGATGATGTGTGCTTCGTATCATGGATAGAAGAAGATAGAGGAAAACAAAAATTATTTATGAAAGAAAAAGCTACATTTTGGAAGTGTAGCCTAGAATTAAGTACCGAGCATTATGAACAGAACTTAAAGCTGCAAAGACCCACCAGAGTTGATTACGATAAAATAAGAATGGGACGCCATTTAAAAACATATTATGAAAAAAATTATGAAAGTGGTTTTAAAGCAAACTTTTTAGCTACAGATTCATGGATGGAAGAAAAATATGACATGGTTTTTCCTTGGTCGGTTTAACTTATCTGTGATATTTATAAAATATTGAACAGGTACCTTCTTGGGAAACCATACATGGCCCGACTGGATTAAGAGGAGTGCATTTTTCAGCAAACAATTTACACTCATTAGGATAGAGTTTACCAACCATCACCAAGTGACATGAACATCCAGGAGGAATGTCTTGAGATTTTCCAATTTTTATATTGAATTTCTTATCCGCGTCAAATTCTCCGTATTTAGCGCGTATAGCTAAACCTCCATCGAGAACTCTCCCAATTCCTCTCCAAGGGCTTGATACCGATTCAAAAACATCGGCTATAATATTTTGAGCTATTTTGTTTCCTTCGGGTTTCACAACTCTCGAATATTCGTTTAAAGTTTCAAACATCTTACTCTTAATTTGTCGAAGGAGCATAAGGATACCCAATAAAACATCGTTAGGTTCAAAACCAGCAATAACATTTGGAATTCTATAAGCGTCTGAAAATATTTTAAAGGGCTTTAAACCGATGATTGTGGAAACATGACCTGGAGATATAAATCCATCAATTCTAAGTTGAGATTGACTAATTAAGAGCTCTAATGCTGCAGGAATCAATTTATAAGCACAAATTACAGAAAAGTTGTTGGGAGGACCAGTTTGAATCTCGTAACCGATTAAAGGCGCAGTCGTTTCAAATCCTATTGCAAAAAAAATGATTTCTTTATTAGGATTTTCTTTCGCAATTTTAATTGCATCGTGTGGACCGTATACTATTCTTACATCGGCACCTTCAGCTTTCAATTCGGCTAAGGATAGATTAGTAGCTGGAACGCGTATCATGTCGCCAAATGTGGTAATTATCGTATCATCTCGTCTTCCAATTTCAATTGCTTTATCTATATCTGCAGATGGACATACACAAACAGGGCACCCGGGACCAGATAAAATCTCTAAGTTTTTCGGTAATAAAGTTCTTAAACCAAACTTTGAAATCGTATGCTCGTGAGTCCCGCACACGTGCATCAGTTTAATGGGTTTATTAATTTCTTCTAATATCTTACTTATCTCTCGTGTTAGCTTTGCAGTAAAATCTTTATCTCTCAGATGTTGAGTTCCAGGAATTATCATAATTTCAATCTATTTTAATCAATTATTATATGCTTCAAAATTCGACCGGAAGCATCAAAACACTTTATATTGGTAGAAAGATTATAAGGGTGTGCCAAAAGCATTGTAAACCTCCGTTTTTTAAAAATTTCTTTTAATTTTTCGTTAGTTGAGAGGTCACCTGAGGGGCGTGATATGAATGTTCCCTCATATGAAAAATCTAACGGAATAGTACAACTCGTTCCTAAAAATTCAAAATCTTTTGAAGTATCAGTGCAAGCTCTTGATGGAACAATATATTCAGATACAACACCTTTTTTTACTCCTAAGATTCCTCTCATCTTTAATGGATGTTTTTTTTGACAAATATCAATTAAGCCATCAAGAAATTCTTTTTTTATCATGATTTGATCTAATTTCAAATTGTCGATTAGTAATAATATCTCTTCTATTACTTCTACAACTGTAACTACTGATTTTTGGTTCCAATATCGTAAAGAAGAAACAATTCGACTGAGTTTAAATTTGTGTCCTTTCCTATTGATTAAATTGGCCTTCATCTTTCTTGGATACTTTCTAAAATCAAGTTCTAAAAGATTATTATGATTGATTTTAAGAAGTAGGTGACAATTATCTCCTTCTAAGGAAATAACTTCTGGAAATTTTTCAATAACTTTTTGGTATTCTTCATTTCTTATTTCCATAGTTATCTCAAATTGTTATAATTTATTTTATTTACGGTTAAAATTTCAACTTTCATAATTATTTTAACAAATTCTGGGTATATTTTCTCCAATAGGCATATCTACGAATCGTGTGCCTCCTACTAAAGTTTTTAAAAGGACTTTTTTAGGATGATTTGAATTTACTTCTCCAATAATAACTGCTTCTTTTCCAATTTCTGTAGATCTAATTTTTTTTAGAATTTCTTCAGCTTTGGTTGAACTTACAGACATTAAAGCTCTACCCTCACTCGCGATTGCAAAAGGATCAAGGCCTAACATTTCGCAAATAGCTTTAACTTGTTTTTTCAAAGGAATTTTTTCTTCATCAAGGAGGATGCCAACAATTGATTTATTTGCCCAATCGTTCAATGCTGCTGCTATTCCACCTCGTGTAGGATCTTTCATGGCATGGATATAATTATTATTTAAGTCGTCTTTTAGAACATTGTATATATCCAATAAATGTGCCACATCAGAAATTAAATCTGTAGAAATATTTAATCCCTCACGGCTAGCCATTAACGCTGTACCATGATCGCCTATGCTCCCCGTTATAATGATTTTATCTCCAAGTTGTAAATTGCTATCTAATACCTTAATCTTTTTTTCCTTTAGTCCTATTCCTGTGGTTGTTATTATCATGTCATTGAGCGTTCCTTTTGGCATAATTTTTGTATCACCCGCAATAATAGCTACATTTGCTTCTTTTGCTTTAAAGTTTAATGCATTAATTATTTTTTCCAACTTATCAAATTTAAAACCTTCCTCGATTATGAGAATTGAAGTTAAGGCAATAGGTTGCGCGCCCATCATTATTAAATCGTTTACAGTGCCGCAAACGCTTAATGTTCCTAAGTTTCCACCTGGAAAAAACAGAGGATAAACGGTGTGACCATCAGCTGTAATAACAATTTCTTTTTCATAGGCATCTAGAGGAATTGTTGCTCCATCGTCGAGCTCTTTTACGCCTATTCCCTTATTCACATTTTTATATGTAATATTTTTAGTAACAAAAGAGATTAGTTCTTCTTGTAATACTCCTCCGGCACCATGAGCTAATCTAATTACATTTGAGCTCATTTTTTTCATATTCATACTAGAAAATAAGTAGTAAAAATTAAAAGCATTTAGATTATAAATTCGTTGCGTTCTTGAGAATTACAATTTTATTCCATAAGCATCAATAATGTTAGGAAATTTCTTGAGTTCGTTAATATCTTCGTTAGATACAGCTTCATCTAGCGTGATTATTGAAATTGCGACATCTCCTTTTTCTTTTCTTCCGCATTGTAGTCCTGCGATATTTATTCCTTTATCTCCTAAGAAAGTCCCTATTTTCCCTAACACTCCTGGAACATCATTATTTCTTAAAGCGAGCATATAGTTTGTAGGGGCGAGATCGTAAAAAAGTCCGTTTATTTCAACTATCCTTGGATTTTCTGAAAATACTGTTCCCGCAATTTTAGTTAAGGCTCCATCTTCAGTCAGGATTGAGATTTTTATGTAATTTTCATAGTTAATTGGTTTTTCATATTTTTCTATAATAACCTTAATCTCATTTTCTCTTAAAATTTCTTCCAAGTTAACATAAGTTATTATTTCTACTAACCTTCCATCGAAAAGAGATTGTAATATTACAGCTTTAATTGGTTCGAAATTTGTAAATATCTCTCCCTTATATTTAATCTTCACACTAATTATTTTTGAAAGGTTAAATTGTGTTATAAATTTACTTAAAGAAGCGCCTAATTCTATATAAGGTCGATATAAATCAGCCATTTCTTCTGACATGTTGAATGAAATATTAACTGCGTCTATGAATATTTTGGAATTAAGGGCTTGACCTATCCTTTCTGCTGCTAATTTTGAAACCTCAATTTGCGCCTCATATGTGCTGGCCCCTAAGTGAGGCGTTGTAATACAATTATCTAATTCGATAAAGGGTGCATCCTTAGGATCAACGGGTTCTTTAGAAAAAACATCAATACAGGCACCTCTAATTTTTTTGTTTATTAGAGCATCATATAATGCTTCTTCATTTACAACTCCTCCTCTAGCAACATTAACAATTACAGCAGTAGATTTCATCTTTTCTATCTCAGCATAACTAATTAAATCTTTTGTTTGTATGGTTAAAGGAACATGAATTGTAATATAATCTGATTGAGCTAAAAAATCATTAAAATCATCTAATAAATCTACTCCTAAATCCTGACCGCGTTTTTTTGGAACAAATCTATCGAAAGCCACAACATTCATATTGAATGCTTGACACTTTTTTACCACAGCGGCACCAATATTCCCCAATCCAATAACTCCTACCGTCTTTCCTTGTAATTCTGAACCTCTCAAAGAATTTTTTTCCCATTTGCCTTCACGCATAGAAGAGCTCGCTTTATAAATATTTCGTGCAAAATTCAGCATTAGTCCGATGGTTAACTCCACTACTGCATTAGTGTTTCCTAAGGGTGTAATTAAGACAACTATTCCATGTTTATTACATTCTTCTATATCTATATTATCGTAACCTGTACCAGCTCGAACAATAACTTTCAATTTTTTCCCAGCATTAATTACTTCAGGAGTAATTTTAGTAGCACTCCTAATAATAATTCCATCGTATTGTGAAATAATTTCTAAAAGTTCCTCTTTATTGGTTTTATCATTAATGGTGAGTTCAAAATTTTTAAACTTCCTTAAAATCTCAACTCCTTCTTGAGCTAAACCGTCCGATATCAAAATTTTGTAATTTTTCAATTCCATAATCGTTTACACCTATTATACCAATAAAAATCTAATAATACGCTCATTAGTAGAAATAAATACCGTAAATTTATTATCTTTTCGCTTCGATAAGTTAGTTATATTGATGCTTGGTCTATTTATTTGAAGAATGAAAAAGAATAATAATTAAAAATAAAATATTGTTTAATTATAAAAAAAGAATTAATAAAATTCGCAATCCTCAAGGATTTGTGAAAGATCTACAACTGGAAGGTCTGGTTTTGTTTGGCTAGCAGCAAGATACAAATTATTCTTACAAAATACACATGCGCTAACCAAAACTTCAGCATCTGTCTCGATTGCTTCCTTTAAGCGATTTTCATTTATGTTTTCCCAACAAGCTACAGTTTCATCTAATCGGTTACTAGCAATATCTGTCGAAATTTCTCCGTAAAGTGCACGCACTCCTCCGCCAGCACCGCAACACCATGACATATCTCTATTGTGCTTCATTTCAATTAACTTTACACCTTCGATCATGTCTATAAGTTCTCTAGGCTCGTCATATACGTCACAATATCTTCCCAAATGGCATGGATCGTGATATGTAACTAATAAGGGATCTTCTTTAGTGCGTTTTGTGTATCTGATTTTGAGGCCCTTTTGTTTGGCGACTTTTGGTACAAATTGAACCATGTGAGAAAGTTCGAAACCGAGATCTCCTTTCGTAAATTTTGGATATTCCGTTGTGAATGTAGAAAAACAACCAGCGCAAGAGAATACGATCTCTTTAACGCCTAAATTGCGAATCATTTCAACATTATACTTAACCAATTCAATAGCATCATCTTCTAGTCCCGTTCGGAATAAAACTGACCCACAACAATATTCATCCGGAAAAACAATGAATTTTACTCCCATTTTATCGAGTATTCTACAGGTGGCGGTACTCAGTTCATTATTCCTATAAGCAGAGGTACATCCGACAAAATAACCGACTAAGTGTTCATCAATATCACTTGCTTTTAATTCCCCAGCTGCGATTTTTCTTGTATGTTCTGCTCCACGTTCGTATGCCATATATCCTTCATCACATGATTGGGAATCACACCATTTGAAACGATCGGTTCCGCTTTCAAGAAAAGGATTTTTGTTCGTCAAGATCGAGTTTTTTAAGACCTGCAGTTTCTCGGGCATTACACCTTTCCTAACAGCAGTTCTTCTATAAGTTTGGAAGACTTCTAAAGTATCGATTCCCGAAGGACAAACAGTTCTACAATTACCACATAGCATACACTGGTATATAGCATCAATAATTTTTTCTTTATCGAAATCTATTTCTTTTTTCCTCAAGGACTTAAGGATTCTATTTCGACCACCCGCATAGTCTCTTTCAGCATAGGTTGTGTTATAAACCCTACATACAAGGCGACAATAACCACATTGAGTGCAACGCTCAAAATCTAATTCTGAAAGAGATTCTGGATCGACTAGATTTTCT
>Ga0209536_100013923_pt1 | contig 11571 bp, 11 predicted proteins | sample DeeMarSeWOR28_12_FD_187461 | JGI IMG/M metagenome (GOLD analysis project Ga0209536, IMG submission 187461) | Marine sediment microbial communities from White Oak River estuary, North Carolina - WOR-2-8_12 (SPAdes) (version 2) | ecosystem: Environmental > Aquatic > Marine > Intertidal zone >... | reverse complement strand
CAGCTGTTTGCGGAAGTGGACCGCATCCTGGAGGACGGCCGCGGCGACGAGGCCTGGTTGCTGCAGACGCTGGACGAGGAAAACACCAAGGTTCCGCTGCCGGCCGACGTGCACCAGGCAGTGAGAAACCGTATCGAACAGGCCGCCGAACTCAAGCAGCGTGATCACAAACAGGCTCCGGGCGGGGCTGGCGACGCGTTTGTCGATCCCGATGCCAGCCGCACGCGGCTGGCCACCCAGTTCTTCGCGGGCGGTTCCGAGGCGCCCCAGGCGGGCAATGTAGCGGCGCTGTCCAACGTCGCTGCGGCGGTGCCACCCGTCGGCCGGGCGGTGCCGGAGGTCGAACGTATCAAGGGACTGGGCGACGTTCTCAACGATCGCTTCGTGCTGGAAGAACGGGTCGGTTCCGGCGGTATGAGCACCGTTTACAAGGCGCTGGATCGCCGCAAACTGGAAGCCGATGACCGCAACCCCTACGTCGCGGTCAAGGTTCTGAACCTGGAGTTTCGCTCCCACCCGCAGTCGCTGATGGCATTGCAGCGCGAAGCCAAGAAGTCGCAGAGCCTTGCGCATCCCAATATCGTGCGAGTGTACGATTTCGACCGCGACGGCGCCACGGTGTACATGACCATGGAGTACCTGTCGGGCAAGTCACTGGCCCAGATCCTGCGTGCTCCCGATTTCAAGGGCATGCCCCAGGACCAGGCGGTGGCGGTCCTGGAGCAGATCGCGGATGCGCTGAAATTCGCCCACGATAACGGTATCGTGCACGCTGACTTCAAGCCTGCCAACGTGTTCCTCACCGACAGCGGCCAGGTGAAAGTCATAGACTTCGGTATTGCGCGCGCCTTCCAGCGACCCGACCAGGTGGACATGGAAGCGACGCGTTTCGATCCCGGTTCACTGGGCGCGCTGACGCCCACTTATGCAAGTCCGGAAATGCTGGAGCACCAGGAAGTCGACCCGCGCGATGACGTGTACGCGCTCGGCTGCATCGCCTACGAGATGCTCACCGGTCGTCATCCTTTCGGTCGCATGCAGGCTACCGAGGCGCGTGACGGCGGATTGCGGCCGGAACGCAGGAAGGGGATGACGCGCAGGCAGTGGAAGGCGATCAGGTCGGCGCTTGCGTTCGATCGCGAAAGACGCACGCCGACGGTCAGGCAGTTCTGTGACGACGTGCGTTGCGGCGGGGTCCTGTCGTCGCCGCTTGCACGCGTGGCCGGCGCCGCGGCGTCAGTGCTGGTGGTGGTGGGCGCTACGGTTTATTACTACAGCACCGCGTCCGAACCGGCATTGCAGGTTGCCGCGCTGAACGAACCCGCCGTGCCCGACAGCGACTTCGGTACCGTGGAGATTCCCGAGCCACTGCAGGCTGCGGCAGAGGAAAAAACTCCCAGGGTGGCGCCCTCGTTGCCGACCAGCGTTGCTGTAGCGGCCGTGGAGAAACAGCCGGCTGGTGACCGCGACGATACGCTTGTCAGAGCAACACAGCGGGAACCGATCAAACCCGCACCGGCCGATCTGCGCGCACTGTCGATCGGGGCGGTGCTGCCGGTGCTCGACCGGCTACCCTGTGCCGCTCTCAACGCCACGCTCAGCGATGGGAACCTGAGTGTGCAGGGCTACGTTTCGCCGCAATTCGATGTGAAACGCCTGGAGCGCGAGTTGCTTTCGCTGCCGGGTGCCCGGCAGGTGGATACAAGCCTGACCCGGGTCAGCGAAGACAAGTGCGCGGTGCTGGACCTGTATGAACCGTACTGGCGCGTCAACAAAGCGAGCAAGCAGGGGGCCTCGATACGCACCCGCAGCGACAGCGGTGAACTCACCGAGGGCGATCCGCTGGTGGTGCAGATCACCACGCCGCCCTACGAATCGTTTGTCAATGTCGATTACTATTCGCTGGATGGCGGTGTGGTGCACCTGGTGCCGGGGCCGCGCGTGCAGGCCAACCAGGCGCCCGCCAACTACGCAGCCACCATCGGTGACCTGGGCGAGTGGATCATCGCGGAACCTTTCGGAACCGAACTGGTCGTGCTGCTGACCACGCCCCGGCCGCTGTTCGACGAGCTGCGCGAAGAAGCCGAACCCGGCGCCGATTACCTGCTGGCGTTACGCGAACGGCTGGAGCGGATGGGCAGGGAATCCGGCGCCGACAAGATCACGGCCGACTTTGTGATGATCAATACCAAATCCAAACCGCTGCTGGAGCGCATTCGCGACAAGGCGCTGGGGCAGTGATAGGACCGCTAAAAGCCTTCACATCAGAGGGCACAGAGCACGCAGAGAGCGCAACGACTCAAGCGTTTTGTTCAACAATCAAGTTCGGTGTGAGCTCTGTGCACTCGAGATGCGTAACAGTCCCCATTATTCACCCGGAAGTCTGCGGAGTGGGCACAGAACCGAAGAGATTCAGGGGGGTATTCCAGAGGGAATTTCTCCGCGTTCTCTGCGCGCTCGATGTGAGTGAACAGCTGCGGCGCAATGGCTGACAACCGCGCGCAGGTACTCCCCCGGTGGTCCGGTTAGTCCGCGAACTCCAGTTCCTCCTGCACGGCTGCGACGCCGGCGCGTGCGCAGGCTTCGTCGAGGTCGCCGCCCGGGGCGCCGCTGACACCGACCGCACCCACCAGCGAGCCGGCTACCTGCACCGGCACGCCGCCTGCCAGCACCATGACCCCGTCGAGCAGGTTCAGCTCGTTGACCATATCAGGACGGTTGCGACGCAGGTCGGCGGAGGTCGTATTGGCCATGACGACGGCGTTGGTCTTGCCGAGCGCCAGCTGGGTAAAGTAGCGGTTCGAGTAGATATCACGCATGACCACCAGCGGTTCGCCGCCGCGGTCGGTTACCACTACCGACACCTGGTAGCCGTCCTTACGGCAGGCTTCGAGTGCCGCCTCGGCGATGGTACGGGCCATGTCCAGCGACAGCAGCTTCACCTTCACCAGGCCCGTCGAGTATAACGGACCGGCCGTCGTCAGCAGCAGTCCTGCCAGCACAACTGTGAGTTTCTTCATTGCATTGCCTCCTGCAGCCGCTTATTTGAGCGACTTGGCTACCCGGAAACCGTTGAGGATATAACGAACGCCGGTATCGTAGGTGAAACGGCTGGCCGAGTGTGCGTAGGTCTTGTCGTTGCGCCAGGAGCCGCCGCGGATGACATTTTCGCGGCAATCGGATTTGCTCCAGACACTGCCGTCCTTGGGCGCGCCGGCGTACGACTTGTTCCAGCAGTCGGCCACCCATTCCCAAACACCGCCGCTGGTACCGTACAGGCCGAAGGGATTGGCGGGAAAGTCATCGACGTCGGCCGGCGCTTCGTTGCTCCAGTCGCCGCCGCAACCCTTGCAGTTGGCCTTGCCGCTCTGCATATCGTCGCCCCACCAGTAACGCGAGCTGGTACCGGCGCGTGCCGCGTATTCCCACTCTGCTTCACTCGGCAGGCGGTAGTTCTGCCCGGTCAGCTTGGACAGCCAGCGCACGTACTGCTGGGCATCGTTCCAGCTCAGGTCTTTGGCCGGCGAGCTTTCAGACAGTCCCGCTGCGTTGGCGATGGCACGGCAGCTGCCGGCCTCCACGCAGGCATTCCACTGTCCCAGTGTGACCTCGTACTTGCCGATGGCGAACGGATGGGCAATGTTGACGCGGTGCGCCGGGCGTTCACTGCGGTCGCCCCGCTCATCGCCCATCACAAACGACCCCGGTTGCAGCACCACAAGTTCCGGACAGGTGTCGCAGTCCTTGCTGCCGGGGGCGCCGGTTGATGCTGCTGGCGGCGCCGCTACCGGTGGCGTCGGCGTAGCGGCGGGGGCTGGTGGCGCTTTTGGCTTCGGTTGTGGTGCTGGCGGGCTTGCCTTGGGCGGTTCACGCAGCAATTCTGCGAACACGAAACCGCTGCTGCCGCCGGCCAGGTCGATGCGGTACCAGTTCTTGTCGCGCACCCGGCCGGTCACGTGTACGCGTTGCCCTTTGTCGAGTTCGCCAATCCGCTCGGAGCGCGGGGTCGGCTGGCTGCGCACATTGGCATTGGTGGTTGCGACATAATAGATGTCCATGTCCTCGACACTCGGCGCCGGCGTCTGCGCCGGTTCCGGGCTGCTGTCCTTGTAGCGCTCCGCGCGTGCGCGCGCCAGCGGCGCAAAGCGGCCGTTCGGGTAGGCCTTCAGATAGGCCTCGTAATCCTCGGCGTGGGTGCTGTTCTTGATCGACTCCCAGAACTGGAGCTCGTATTGCGCCTCGCCGTCTTTGGGCAGTATGCCGGCGGTCGCTGCGCCCATACCCGAGAGGCCCAGGGACAAGCTCAATACACACACTGCAAGGAATGCTTTTATCATGACTTCGGTCCGGCACTGGAGTTTTGTTATCAGTTTAGCAACTCTGGCCCACAGGCTAGACGAGCGGGCAGCCATGTGCAAGCCGCGCGGCTCCGGCCGCATCACTTGATTTCGCGAATCGGTCATCTATGCTTGGGTTGCGAGCGGAGCGTGTAGCTTTACCTGCACGCCGGTTGCCGATCGAGCGAATAACGAACCGGCTCAGCAACACCAGCGGGCCGCTTTTCAGACACCGGTCCCGGGAGAAAATCAACGGCGCAGAGACTGCAGCTGCAGGGCCGGCACACGGGACACGCAGGAGGACTTGGACATGCTGATACGAGCAGTTGCGGCGCTGGCGATGCTGGTGGTCTTCGGTACTCTAGCGGTTGCGGGGGAACGCACGCCGGCACCCAAGGACGCAAAGGTCTACATCATCTGGCCGCCGGATGGGGCCGTCATCAGGGGGGGCAAGCTGTGGGTGCGCATGGGCATCCGCAGCGGGGGAGTTGCACCCAAGGGTGTCGATATGGCGAACGTGGGCCACCATCACCTGCTGATCGATACCGATCTGCCGCCGTTTGACCAGGAAATTCCCTCCGACCGCAACCATCTGCATTTCGGCGGCGGACAGACCGAGGCGCGGCTGGAAGACCTGCCGCCCGGTAAGCATACGCTGCAGCTGCTGATGGGTGATCATCAGCATATGCCGCATGATCCGCCGCTGTACTCTGAGAAGATAACGATTATCGTGCCACCATATTAGCGACTGGCGCGGCCCGCTTTCCGGATAACGATGAATGAGGAGGGGAAGAGACCATGACGAGCATGCTCAGACAGCTGGCGGCCTGCCTTGTCGCCATGACGCTGTGCTCCGGTATCGCAGCCGCGGCTGGGGCAACGGCGCCGGACAATGCCTATCTGTACATCGGCTGGCCTAACGACGGCGAAGTACTGCCGGCCAACCGGCCGTTCCGGGTCTGGTTCGGTTTGCGCAACATGGGCGTAGCGCCTAAGGGTGCGGCGATGCCCAACACCGGGCATCATCACCTGCTGATCGACGCCGATCTGCCGCCGCTGGATCAGGAGATCCCTTCGGATCGCAACCACATTCACTTCGGCGCAGGACAGACTGAGACCATGATCGAGTTGCCGCCCGGAACCCATACCCTGCAGCTGCTGATGGGTGACCATAACCACATGCCGCACAATCCGCCGGTGTATTCCAGGAAAATCACCGTTTATGTGAAGTGACTGGCGGTGCAGGGTCGTAGCTGCCGTCAAGGTTGTTCGCGGCTCGCCAGTGCGATGGCCTTCGCTGTGCCCGAGGTGCGTGCCTGCTGGTAAACCGCGCCGAGAAACTCGCTGACAAACCGTTTCTTGTAGGGGCGCGTTAGAGCGTCCGGAAAACCCACATCGATGACCGCCCGGTAATCGATGTGCGCAGCGCCGCTGCGAGTGCTGAAGGCAATGCGGCCCTGGTTCGCCTTCAGGCTGCCTTCAATCTGGTGCCATTCGATCGTAGTGCCGCCACGGCGGCGAACCTCCACCCGCGACCACTGTTTTCCCACCGGCCAGGGAAACTCGAACTCGACCAGGAATTCCTCGCCCTGCGCGGTCTTGCGCACCAGTTGCGTGGCGCGGATCCAGTCGTGCAGTTCGGGATAAGCGCTGATGGCGGCGAACACCCGCTGGACGTCGGCGCCCGGGGCTGGGAACAGTGCCTCGGCGCGGATCAGACTGTGAGCAGAGGTGCCGTCGCGTTCAAAGCTGATCTCGATGTCCGGCTCGGCCAGCACCGGCCGGACTGTGCCGCTCAGGCTGGCTGCTACCGCGAGCAGCGACAGCAGGCGCCCCAGCCGTTTCACGACAGCCCACCCGGGACGATATCTTCGAAGTCGGACAGCGACCAGGACTCGATCGGTTCCGGTACCTCGTGGTCGCCCAGGTTGAAGTTTGCCTGTACAACGGCTTCAACGTGGCGGTCCTGTTCGAAGCGGGGTGTGCTGCTGTACATGGTCGAGCCTCCGGCTGTGTCCGTCTGGTTGACAGGTGCTTTATGGAGGGCTATCGCATCAGTCGTGCCAGTTGCGCGGCGAGGCCAGCAAGTGCCTGGCAACTAATTGACATAATGTTTGTTTTTGCTGTGCTGCGCCGGCGGGGCAAGACCCGAGGGCAGCGCGCGAGAAGGGGAAATGTTTCGCGTAAGCCAACAGAAAACGCGTCCGGGTTTGATGGCCGGCAACACCTGCATGCGGCCCGCCGAGCCATGCGGGGCAGCGCTGCCAGGGGGCACGGCGTGGCAGATTATTGCGTCTCGCCTCGTGCGGGTCAGGCCGCTAGAATGGCGCCCACCCGAACCGATGCAGAGGCCGCTCCGCGCGTGGCGACACCAGAGCAAACCATCCTACAGCTGCAAGGCATCTCCAAGTCCTTCGATGACAAGCGCGTCGTTTTCCCGCTCGACCTCGACGTTCGCCATGGAGAATTCATTACCCTGCTGGGTCCCTCGGGATGCGGCAAGACCACTTTGCTGCGCCTGATCGGCGGCTTTGAACGCCCCGACAGCGGTACCATCCTGCTGGCCGGCCAGGACATCACCCGCCTGCCGCCCAACCAGCGCCCGGTCAACACCGTGTTCCAGAGCTACGCGCTGTTTCCGCACATGAGCGTATTCGACAACGTCGCCTACGGTCTGCGCGCCGAGCGACGGCCGCGCGCCGAAGTGGAGGCGCGGGTGCGCGAGGTGCTGGATATGGTGCAGCTGCAAGCGCTTGCCGGGCGCCGGCCGGACCAACTCTCCGGTGGGCAGCAGCAGCGCGTGGCCATTGCGCGCGCGGTGATCAAGAAGCCGCGTCTCTTGCTGCTCGACGAACCCTTGAGCGCACTCGACTACAAGCTGCGCAGGCAGATGCAGATCGAACTCAAGCGCCTGCAGCGCGAGCTCGGCATTACTTTCCTGTTCGTGACCCACGACCAGGAGGAGGCGCTGTCCATGTCGGACCGGGTGGTGGTGATGCGCGAAGGTCATGTGGAGCAGGTCGGCACGCCGCGCGACGTGTACGAGAGTCCCAGCAACCTGTTCGTGGCGCGCTTCGTCGGCGAGATCAACGTATTCGACGTCGAGGTGACCGAGGTGCTCGGCGACGGCCGGCTGGTGGGTGAGATCGAGGGCCAGTGTGTCACGCTACCGGGACGTGACCGAGGCTTCGCGGTGGGTGACGCCCTGCACGTGTTGCTGCGCCCGGAAGACCTGCGCCTGCTGCCGCCGGATCGCGAGCAGGGCTTCAGTGGTGAGGTGGTGGAACGCAACTACAAGGGTATGACGCTGGAATCAGTGATCCGCCTGGACTCCGGACACCAGTTGCTGGCCAGCGAGTTTTTCGATGAGGACGATCCCGACTTCGATTACCGGCTGGGCGAAAAGATCAAGGTCACCTGGGTGCCCAACTGGGAAATTCTGCTGCCCCGTGAAACTGCGCGCGCCGTTTAGAACCGGTGTCGTGGCCCTGATCTGGGCCTGGATGCTGCTGTTCGTGTTTCTGCCCAACCTGCTGGTGATCGCGGCCAGTTTTCTGGTGCGCGACGACGTGCACTTCGTGCGCCTGGAAGGGTCCCTGCAGAGCTATGCGCGCCTGCTCGACCCGGTGTATGCCAGCGTGTTCCTCGATTCGCTGGGCATGGCCTTGACCACCACCCTGGCGTGTCTGCTGATCGGCTATCCCTTCGCCTACGCGGTGAGTCGCTTGCCGGCACGCGTCAAGCCGCTGCTGATCTTTCTGGTGATTCTGCCGTTCTGGACCAACTCGCTGGTGCGTACTTACGCCATGAAGCTGCTGCTGGCCACCAACGGGCTGGTCAACCAGGCGTTGCTGGGCGTGGGTATTGTCGAGCAGCCGCTGCGCATGCTGTATACCGAGGGTGCGGTGATCGCCGGGCTGGTGTACGTGCTGCTGCCGTTCATGATTCTGCCGCTGTACGCGGTCTTCGAACAGTTGCGTGCCGACCTGCTGGAAGTGTCCAGCGATCTGGGCGCACAGCCCTGGCGCACCTTCCGCTACGTGGTGCTGCCGCTCACCATGCCCGGGGTGCTGGCCGGCTGCCTGCTGGTACTGATACCGGCGGTGGGCATGTTCTATGTGGCCGACGTGCTGGGCGGTGCCAAGCACCTGCTGATCGGCAATGTCATCAAGAACCAGTTTCTGGATGCTCGCGACTGGCCGTTCGGGGCCGCTGCCAGCATCCTGCTGACGCTGGCCATGGCGTTGCTGTTGTATGCATATTATCTCAGCGCCCGCATGGTGCGCAGGCGGAGTGGCGACGATGCGTTGGCTTAAGCACGGCTACCTCGGTCTGGTATACCTGCTGCTGTACCTGCCCATCGCGGTGCTGGTGGTGTTTTCGTTCAATGCATCGCGCAACCCCTACCGCTGGCAGGGCCTGAGCCTGGAGTGGTACGCCAGGCTGTGGGACAACGATGCCCTGATCCAGGCCGCCGCCAACTCGCTGCTGCTGGCCAGCAGCGCGGCCACGCTGTCCGCCCTGATCGGCACGCTCACGGCGATTGCGCTGCACCGCTACCGGTTTCGCGGCAAGCGGGTGCTGAACGGTATGCTGTTCGTGGTGATGATGTCACCCGATATCGTGCTGGCGATCTCGCTGCTGGTGCTGTTCATTCTGCTCGGCGTCAAGCTGGGGTACCTGTCGCTGCTGCTGGCGCACGTGACCTTCTGTCTGCCGTTCGTCGTGGTGACCGTGTATGCGCGCCTGAGCGGTTTCAATGCCCAGATCATCGAGGCGGCGCGCGACCTGGGCGCCAGCGAGTGGCAGATGTTGCGCACCGTTCTGGTGCCGATTATTTTCCCCGCCGTGATGGCCGGCTGGCTGCTGGGTTTTACGCTGTCGCTGGACGACGTAGTGGTGAGCATTTTCGTCACCGGTCCGACCTTCGAAGTGCTGCCGCTGCGTATCTATTCCATGGTACGCTTGGGCGTCAAGCCGGAGGTCAATGCGCTCGCCACGGTGTTGCTGACGCTGTCGCTGCTCGCCCTGCTGGCGTCGCAGTATTTTCTCGCCAGGAAATAGTGCAACTCATGACTCACATTGACCCATTCATCGCACCTCGCCTTGAGCGCCTACGGTTCGTGCACTGCCCCCGTGGGGGCACTCCGAATGGGCTGATATGAGGCACGAGGTACACTACTAGAGGAGATCGAAATCCATGAGACTGCTTGGAACCGCGCTGCGGATTTGCATGCTGGGCCTGGTTGCGACTGCGCTGAATGCTGCGGAAAAGGTGCTGTATGTCTATAACTGGTCGGAGTACCTGCCGGAGGCGGTGCTGGAGCAGTTCGAAGACGAGACCGGCATCAAGGTAGTGTATGCCACGTTCGACAGCAACGAGGCGATGTACGCCAAGCTCAGGCTGGTGGATGACAAGAACAGCTACGATATCGCCGTGCCCTCGACCTATTACGTCAGCAAGATGCGCCGCGAAGGCCTGCTGGCGCCGATCGACAAGAGCCGGCTGAAGAACTTCAAGCATCTCGATACCAAGCTGGTCAACCAGCCGTTCGATCCCGACAACCAGTTCAGCGTGCCCTACCTGTGGGGCAGCACCGGTATCGCGGTCAACGCCGATACGGTGAAGCCCGACGCGGTCAGCAGTTGGGCGGATCTGTGGAAGCCGGAATTCAAGGACCGGCTGATGATGACCAACGACATGCGTGAAGTGTTTCACGTCGGTCTGCGCGTGCTCGGCTACTCGGGCAACGACACGGACCCCGCACACCTCGAGGCCGCCTATGAGAAGCTGAAAGACCTCATGCCCAACGTGCGGGTGTTCAACTCCGAGGCACCGCGCATGCCCTACCTGGAAGGGGAGACCGATGCCGGCATGATCTGGAACGGCGAGGCGTTCATGGCGCAGGAGGAGAACCCGGCCATCCGTTACATCTACCCGGAGGAGGGTGCCGCCCTGTGGATGGACAACCTGGTCATTCCCAAAACCGCGCGTAACATCGACAACGCGTACCTGTTCATCGACTTCCTGCTGCGCCCGGAGATCGGCAGGCTGATCAGCGAAGATATCGGCTACGCCTCGCCCAACGCCGAGTCGGTCGCCATGCTGGACGAACAGGTGCGTTCCAACCGCACCGTGTACCCCATCGAGGCGGATCTGAAGAACGCCGAATTCCAGACCGATGTGGGCGCGGCCATCACGGTGTATGAAAAGTACTGGGAGCTGCTCAAGGCCGGGCGGGACTGACCAGCGACGGCTCCCGAGCGCTGTCCGGTAGCGCCGCGAGCAGCTGATCGGCTGCATCGAACCTGACCTCGATGCCAGGCGGTTCCAGTTCGTCGATCAGCTGCTTCCACAGGCCTTCGCCGCCATTCTCGAACACCACCTCGGCGTTGCCGCTAACCAGGTGCCAGCTGCCGCGCGCCAGTTCGTGCGCCAGCTGACCACTCATCCAGCTGGCGTAGCCGATGTAGAAATGCAGTTCGTTGCCCGGAGTCTTGTTCTGCAGCGCATGGTCGAGCACTTCGCGTTCAGCACTGAAATAGATGTCCGCCGCGATATGCTGCGTTTGCGGCACCGGTTTGTCGTTGCGCAACAGCATGAATACCTGGTGGGAGCCGAGCGGGCCGCCGAAAAACACCGGGTGCCTGTCGGCCTCCGGTTGCTCGAGGTCGGGCATCGCGTCGGCCAGCGTGGCCTGAAAGCGGCGGTTGACGATCAGTCCCAGACTGCCGCCGTCATCGTGGTCCAGCAACAGCACCACGGATTGCCCGAACCAGGGGTCCATCAGATCGCGCGTCGCCACCAGGAACATGCCGGCCGCCGGACCGCCGTCCAGCGGCTGCGGGGCGAGCGCTGGAATCAGCAGTCCCATAGCGCCGGGCGCGGCTCCACCCGGGCCGCCGCGCAGCGCGACCATCAGCAGCAGGGCGCTCACAAAGCCCAGCGCGAATACCTGAACACGACTCATGCGCCCGCCTCCTGTGGCGGCGACAGCCAAACCTGAAGCTCCCTTACACTATAGCAGGTGCTGTGGACGTCCGACGGTGGCGTCTGCAGAGCGTCCGGCCGCGACGCAGGTTGGTCCGGCTCCGTCCGCGCCATCTGCGCGTGGGGCTGAGTCGGCGGTGCCGTGGCCCAGTCGCTAAACTGGTGTAAGCCTGCTATAGCTAATTTACGCACCGGGCTTCGCTGACGAACGTCGCCGCGGATACTCGGGCAACAGAATCCGGA
>Ga0209536_100013922_pt1 | contig 11571 bp, 8 predicted proteins | sample DeeMarSeWOR28_12_FD_187461 | JGI IMG/M metagenome (GOLD analysis project Ga0209536, IMG submission 187461) | Marine sediment microbial communities from White Oak River estuary, North Carolina - WOR-2-8_12 (SPAdes) (version 2) | ecosystem: Environmental > Aquatic > Marine > Intertidal zone >... | reverse complement strand
CCGGTTGTTCCGATTTTTGATTCACCACTTTCGCTTATAGAGTCTAATAATTTATGGTATGGCATAATAAGGTGAGCGTTATGACTTATATAAAGTCTGCCTTCCACCTTTATTCCGTTTTTTTCGAGCAAAGTAATTTCATCGAGTAATGCCGTGGGATCAATGACGACACCATTTCCGATTACACAAATTACATCTTCCCTTAAAATTCCGGACGGTATTAAATGAAGAATATATTTATTATCACCGATGATAACTGTATGACCAGCATTAGCGCCGCCCTGATATCTTGCAACTATTTTAAACTTTTCACTAAGTATATCAACGATTTTACCTTTGCCTTCATCGCCCCATTGACTTCCGACAAGTACTGTAACACTCATAAATTAATTTTTTATTTGAAATGATTTTTGTTTTTACAAATAAAAACTCCGAATTTTTCAATCCGGAGTTTCTATTAGAAAATAAATTGGTTAAACTTATTTTGGTAATGACTCAATCGCTTCATCAACAGAATCATAGTGTTCAAATATTGTTATAAGTTTTGTAATAATCAGCAGGCTTTCAATTTTATCCGTCACATTCGCAAGCTTATAGAACCCATTTGCTTTTTTCATGGTTGTTAAACCGCCAATTAACATACCTAATCCGGAGCTGTTCATAAATTTAACATCGCTTAAATCTATTATAACCCTGACTTTGCCTTCTTCTATTAGCTTATGCAATAAATCATTGAAATCCTTGGTGTCATCACCGCCCATCACATTTCCTTTTAATTCTACGATTACGGCTCCATATTTTTCGGTGGTTTTGATTTTCATGAATGACTCCTTTAAATTTTCATCGAAATTTAATCAGTTGTGTATACTTTTGCAAACTATTGATACATTTTAATTAGGTTTAGTTTAAGTTTGAATTGTCGATTTTTATGTTGGAACATCATAGTAAATATTGCGTCTAAAAAATGAATTCAAAAGATAAAGAACAGGACTTGCAGCAGCCCCAAATAGTTTCATTTGATGATGATTATTCAATAATCAGAAGATTTATTGATGGTGATAAATCAGCGTTCCAGGTTCTTGTTAAAAGACATAAAGAAAAAGTAAGAAATATCGTTTACCTCACAATGAATAATAGCGCATTGGTTGATGACATAGCCCAGGAAGTTTTTATAACTGTTTACAGGAATCTTAAAAATTTCAGATTTGAATCTCAGTTTACAACGTGGCTTTACAGGATTACCGTAAACAGATGTAAAGATTATTTGAGAAGAATGAATGTAAGAAAAATATTTTCACCGCTTGATGAAAGTTTTGAAGTCTCTGAGTACTCTACACCGATTGAAAATAATGATATTTCAAAAATAGTGATGGACGCAATTTCCAAATTGCCGGCAAAACTCAGGATGCCATTAATTTTAAAAGATATAGAAGGATTCAGTTACCAGGAAATTTCAGAGACATTAAATTGTGAAATGGGAACGGTCAAGTCAAGAATTTTCAGAGGAAGAGAAAAGTTAAAAGAAATTTTACAGCCTCTGGAAAAGGAGTTATTGTAATGAAAAAAGACACGCGGATACTAGAATTACTTTCTGCTTATTTAGATGATGAGCTTACGGCACCGGAAAAAGCTGAAGTTGAAAAAATTCTATCTACCTCACTTGAAATGCAAAAGAAGCTTGAGGACCTAAAGAAAACAAAACAACTTTCATCAAGAGTTAAAAAGCTTCCCGAGTCGCCTTTCTTTGAAACAAGACTAATGGGAGCTATTGAAGGACAAAAGCGGAAAACTTCCGGTTCAAGAAAATGGCTTCCTGCTGCAAGTCTAGCAGTAATTACTTTAATTGTTATGATCGTTATGAAATTAAACCCGCATCTTTTAGATCAAGTATGGGAAGGCCAAAAAGTTGCTTTAGCTGGTTTCTACAAAGAAAATCTTCAGCCGGTTTTGACTGCGGCAAATCTTTCTAATGAAGATATTTTTAACTTTGCCTTTAATAATGAACTTCCGCTGGACGACTCCCGTAGACAATACTTGCTTTTAGGTTATGATGATTCCGGTAAAGAATATTTTGAAATCAGGTCAAGTGATCAGAAACTAGATAGAGGAAGTTATAAGGAATTTGTTACTGCAATGAATCTTGATGACAAGCAAAAGGAAACAGTCGATTCTATTATTAATAGTTACAGTAAGGCACTGGAAGCTCAGGTTCTGGTCAATGATAAAAATACAGTTGCAATCAACCCGAACGTCTGGAATATGAGGAAAGCCTTATTTGCAGATCTGCTTGTTGCCTCAGAAAAAATGAACAAAACAAAATTTGACAGAATAGTGCCAAAAGGTATTGATGAAAATGAAAGAGTTGTAGTTGTGAATGCTGTATCAAAACTTAAAAACTCAACTGGAGATCAATATATTTTTATTACACCTGATTCTGTGTTCGAAGATAAATATGTCTTTGATCCGAAAATAGTAGAGAAAGAATTGAAAAAGGTTGAACGTCAGCTAAAGAAACATGAAGAAAAAATGCAGCAGTTTACTTTTCAGATGAAATTTGATTCTGCCTTTAAAAAATATGCTGAAGCTGAAAACAGGCATTCGTTCAAGATTGTTTTAGATTCAAATATTTGCAGAGTCGATATTCCGAATTTTGACCAAACAGAAAATCAAATTCTTGAAATAGCTACCTTAGATCCATTGATTGAACAAGCAACAAATAATATTCATTTTTATGCGTACAAAATTCCAAAGATTGAAAAATCAAAAAGTGAAATTAAAATTGAATATTATAACGATGATTCAATTTACAGTTATGTAGTTAACTACAACACATTGAATATTGATTCTTTAGTGCAGGTAAACGGAGGTACCGACCTTTATAATCTTGAAAATTTCAAACCGGTAAAACCATCAGATGATACAATGCTAATCAAATACCAGTTTGACAAAAATTATTATCACCGGTATTATTCTGATGAAGAGTTCAAAAGGCAAATGGAGGAACTGCAAAAACAACTGCAGGATCTAAGTAAAGAACTTAAAAACAAGAAAATCAGGGTGCATTCAGAGGTAACGAAGTCACCGGCTAAATAAACTTTAATAGTTTTTCTAAACCGTTTACTTGTTTGATATTTGACCTCATTTAAGCACTAACCTGCAAATTGGTCAGCCATCCAAGAAATAGTCCGTTTATAACGCAAATCTTTAATATTTAAACAGTTTCACTTAATTTTAATCAGCATTAATTTAGCGTTGAAGTAGTATGTTGAAACGGGGTAATCTTTTTAGATGAATAATCTGTCCAAAAATATTATGAACAGGCAAATGCAGCTGTTTTTTATTGCTGCAACAATTCTATTAATTTTAAAAATTTTTTATGGAAACCCGGATACTTACTATTTAAAGTTATTCTTTGATCTGATTATTGCATTCGCAGTTTACTTTTTAATATTAGCGTTAATCAGATTTGAAAACAGCCGACCTTCTTCACCTTTATCTTTAGTGTTGAATGTTGGTATACTGCTAGCGATAATGTTCTTTATTATTTTATTCTCGGACTACCTGCTAACAAATGTTTTTGAAAACATTAATCAGCAGATAAATAATCCGAGTCTTGTTTATAATGTTATATCAGTCCTGTACTTGCTTGTAGTAGTATCATTAGTCTCATTCTTTTTTGTAATACTCAGGCATTTATTCTACAGGAATCAAGCAAAAAATACAAGAATATATTTTAATACAATGCTTGTGTTCTTTATCCTTGCCAGCTTATCAAAGAATTTTTTTGATTCAGAACATCTGTCATTTTTGATAACCACGTTCTTTGTTATTTCAATACTTCTGATGATTTTCAATTCAATCAGAATATCCTGGATCGCTTTCCTTACTAAAAAAGAAAAATTGTATTTGCTTCTCTTATCATTCTTTATTACTTCACTATTTATTGTGAATATCAGCAATAGTTCAGGTGAAAATGTTTACAGCCAGATAATCATGGGGTTTTCTCCTTCGTTGAAGCAGTTTAACAAGGTTGTTATGATTTATGGATCGATATATTTTATGTTTCTTTTCTTTACCACACTTTTCCATTTGCCAACAGCTGAAGCTTATGACAGGAAAGCTCAGGAAGTAACTTCGCTGCAATATTTCAGCAAATTGATTACAGAGGTTTTAGATTTTAATGACCTTGCTGAAACAGTCACAGACATAACTCAAAAACTCAGCGACTCAAAAGCATCCTGGATAATTTGGAGGAACGGCTCAAGACACAATTCAGTTGCAGCAAAGAATATCGGCTATGTTGAATCTGACAAAATCTCGAATAAAATTCTCGAAAAAATTAGTATAGAAGATTTAACGTCTACAAAAACTTTAAATCTCAGAGAAAAAGTTGTTGGAAGCGATCCGGATAATTCGTATTCAGTCGTTTCGGTTTCACCAATAAAAACCAAGGGAATAACTCACGGAATTCTTGTTGCAGCAAAAGCATCCGGACAAATGTTTACTCTTGATGATTTGAATGCAATTGAAACTTTTTCTGATTATGCATCTGTGGCAATAGAAAACTCAAGATTACTTGAGGAATCAATTGAAAAAGAAAGACTTGAAAAAGAACTTGATGTTGCCAGAGAAATACAGAAAAAAATTCTTCCTCTCAAAGCTCCTGCCGTTCCAAATCTTCAAATTGCTTCAGTATTTATTCCGGCATTTGAAGTCGGAGGCGATTACTATGACTTCTTCAAAATCAATGATTCCAAACTCGGTTTCGTAATAGCAGATGTTTCAGGTAAAGGTATTTCAGCTGCATTTATTATGGCTGAAATAAAAGGAATATTTGAGACACTTTCAAAAACAATAGAAACACCGAAAGAGATATTGATTAAAGCTAACGAGATTCTCTGGCATACTCTGGACAGTAAAACTTTTGTAAGTGCTGCATATGGTTATTTCAACTTGAATGAGAAGAAACTTACTTTTGCACGGGCCGGACATTGTCCGTTGTATTTATTCAGAAATGATCAATCGAAAATAATGAAACCTTCCGGTTTGGGTTTAGGTTTAAGTGAAAGAGATTATTTTATTGATAATCTTGAAGAATATTCAATTGATTTAGAAAACAATGATACTATTGTATTGTACACAGACGGTGTAACGGAAGCTAAAAATGATTTATTGGAAGATTTTGGCGACAAACAATTTCTGAAGGTTCTTCATAATAACATTAATCTTAACGCTGAAGAGCTTTCAAATAAAATAATTCACGAAATCTCGGTGTTTTCCAGCGGTCATGAGCAGTATGATGATATTACTTTAGTTATTTTTAAGTGGCAACAATAATTAAAATTTGACGGAGATTAAGGATGGCAGATTTTAGCACATCAGTAAAAGAGAAGGGGGATATAAGTATTATTAATCTTAAGGGATACCTGGATGCACATACTGCTCCAACTCTTGAGAATAATTTTACGCAGCTAATAGGTGAAAACAAATTCAAAATAATAGTTAACTTCGAAGATCTTGCTTATATCAGCAGCGCGGGGCTTGGTGTTTTTATGGCTTATATTGAGAACATCAGAGACAATCAAGGGGATATTAAACTTACCAACATGAGTAACAAAGTCTTTAACATTTTCGACTTACTCGGTTTCCCACTTCTCTATGAAATTTATAAAAATGAAGATGAAGCAATAAGAAAGTTTAGCGGGAGTTAATGTTGTCTTTCCCTAATAAAAATACTAATGGTGAATTGAAAGTTAAGAGTAAAACAGAAAATCTTTCGGAGATTAGAGATTTTGTTAGCTCTAATGCTACCAAAGCAGGTATCTCTTCTGCTATCATTGATAATATTATTCTTGCTGTTGATGAAGCTTGTACTAACATTATTAAGCATGCTTACAAACTCTCGCCAAACGGGGAAATAATTATCAAGATTGACTACGATGCAGATAAATTTACAATTTCAATAATAGACTATGGTAAATCTTTTGACCCAAATCTTGTTCCTCGTCCTGATTTGCAAAAATATTACCGTGAACATCGGGTGGGAGGCCTCGGAATGTATCTGATGAAATCATTAATGGATGATGTTAAGTACACAAGCATTCCCGGAAAATATAATCTGGTGCTGCTTTCAAAAAATATCAGGAGTGGTTAGTTAAATGCTGGAGGCCAAGACGCTAAAAGTAAAAAGGAATCTGACTGCACTTGTTGATTTTAGCAGAATAATAAATTCCAGCATTGACCTAGATTTCATTCTTAATAATGTATTACTTACGTGCCTTGGAAAATTTTTAGCTACTAGAGGACTGATTGCACTTAATGAAAATAATAAAATAATTCTTCGTGGCTTCAAAGGACTTACAAATGATTTAATTGAAAAGTTTCCTGATATTGATGCAACCGATGACTGCATTGATCATCCTGAATTAATCTCGTATATGCAAATGGCAAATCTCAAGGTTGCAGAAAAAATAAGTTCTTCAGATGGCTGCATTGGTCTGGTTTGCCTTGGAGAGAAGCTTAATAAATCGAATTATACTGAAGATGATGTAGAATTCCTTGCAACAATATTAAATATCTCAGCGACTGCTGTTCAGAACTCGATGATGATAAATGAACTTCAGAAAGTAAACCGGCAGCTCGATTCAAGAGTCCAGCGTTTAAGTTCGCTGTTTGAATTGAGCAAGGAGTTTGGTTCATTTGCAGAATCTTTCAGAGTAATTAAACTGCTTGTTTATTCACTTCTTGGTCAATTCATGATTCAGAAATATGCAATTGTTTTGTTTGAAAATGACGAGGTGGATATTCTTGACTCAAAATTTGATAATGAAAAGATATTTTCCTTGCTGAAAAATTATAAACTTCATAATGTGAATGATTCTTTAAGAAAAGAATCATTGAGAACTAGTTTTCCTGAAGTATCTGAACTTGGAGTTGAATTGATTGTACCGATGCAGCTTCAGGGAAAAACTCGAGGTCTGATATTACTTGGCAGCCGGGCAGGCAATAAAAGTTTTCAAAGCAGCGATATTGAGTACATTTATTCAGTAGGGAATCTTGCAATAATTTCACTAGAAAATAACAGGCTTTTCCTGGAAGCTCTGGAAAAACAAAAAATGGAAGAAGACCTTTTAATTGCAAGAGACATTCAAAGAAATCTTCTTCCTTCAAGTTTGCCGGAATATGATAAATTTGATATTGCAGCATTGAATGTTTCATCGAAACAAGTTGGCGGCGATTATTATGATGTCATCCCGATTGATAACGAAAAATTTTACATAGCTATTGCAGACGTAGCAGGTAAAGGCGTACCCGCTTCACTTATGATGGCAAACATACAGGCTTTTCTTCAGGTTATATGTCGTCAGGATTTAAGGATAGCTGAAGCAACTGCAATGATTAATGATCTCGTTACAGCAAATTCCTCCGAAGGCAGATTTATTACTTTCTTCTGGGGCTTTATAAACACCAGAACAAATACTCTAACGTATGTCAATGCCGGGCATAATCCGCCTTACATCCTTCGTAATGATAGTATTATCAAACTTACGAAAGGCGGGATGATTTTTGGGGTGATGAAAACAATCGTTCCTTATATCTTTGAGGAAATTAAGCTTGAAAAAGATGACGTTATTATTCTTTATACGGATGGGGTCTCAGAAGCGTTAAATCTGGACTTCGAAGAATACTCTGAAGAACGGTTGGAAAAAATTGCAAAAAGTCTGAAGGATAAATCGGCAAAAGAAATATTAAACGGGATTAAGGAAGACGTGCAGATATTTACGCAAGGTAACATACAATCTGATGATATAACAATGATTGTAATTAAGGTAAGGTGATTTATGAGACCATTAAAATCAATATTACTAAAATACCGAACAAAACTGATAATCATTTTTTCTTTAACGCTTATAGCTGTCGCGGTTATAAATATCTACTATTCAGTTGAAGTAAATGTAAGAAGCAATGATGAATGTCTCTGGTTGGGAAAAAAAGAAATAGAAGACAGCACTGTAGTTTATTTCGATTTTGTAAAAGTAGGCGGAGTTGCATGGGATGCAGGCATAAGAGACGGCGATCAATTGTTAGAGATTGATGGTAAGCCGATTCGCGGTACATTTCAAGCACAAGGTATACTTGACAAATTCAATTATGGTGAATATGCGGATTATAAATATGCCAGGGATGGTAAAATTTTTAATACTAAAGTTTATGTAAAAAAACTTGTTGAATTTGATTGGCTGGCAGGTGCTTTGAGTGCACTTTTTTGGATCCTGATTGGATTTATTGTCCTTACTTCAAAACCGGATGGAAGAATTCATCGATTATTTTATTTAATTGGTGTGGTGTTCGTTTTCATTTCGCTTAATGTTCATCTGCCTATGTACGGTGATTATATTAAGTTTTTTAATGACAATGGTTTGATTTCTGCATTAATAATTTGTTTCTGGCTATTGGGACTTTCCTTTGCTCCATTTTTATTTAACTATTTCTTTTGGAATTTCCCTAACCAGTTCATATTTGCACAAAAAAGTTGGGTGAAGAAAGCTATTGTTATTACTCCTTCTATAATCTTTATTTCATTTTCAACATTATTTATTCTTCTGTACTTTAATATCGTTAGCCTGAGTGCACTTATGGTAGTTTATAACTACCGGTACTTTTACATCGGGGCTAACATTACTGCGTTAATCGCTTTGATAGTTCAATACAGAAGAATTAAAAGTGCCGATAAAAGGAAACCAATCTTTCTAATGGTAATTGCAGTAGCCTTTGGACTCGCAATTAATTTTTATGTTGGTCAGATTGCACCGGCGATATCCGATACAATATTTAATTCTCCTGAATACTATACTCCTATAATTCTTATTGTTTTTGTCCCGCTAATTTTTGCTTATGCGATTTTTAAATATCAACTAATGGATGTGAGTGTTGTTGTTAAGAACACGATTATATATGGAACCGCTACAGCAAGTGTTGCTGCTATTTATTTCTTCGTAATTTATGTTGCCGGACAGAGCATTAGTTCCTTTTTTGGAGTTGAGAACCAGGGAATAATAGCAGGAATTTTCTTTATTATTTTTGCTCTGGTGTTCCAGTCTACTAAGGATAGATTTCAGGATTTTATAACAAAAAGATTTTATCCCGAGCAATTTGCATATCAGAAAGTTTTAATCGACTTAAGTAATGAGTTGGCTATTGTAGCTGGTCTCGATAACATACTGAAACTGATGAAAAAAACTTTCGTTGATGCACTTAAAATAAATACTTTCGGAATATTGGTGAGAGATAAAGAAGGTAATCTGATTTTAGTCGATAGTGTCGGAATGCGAAATGAGCAATGTGTTATAACGGAATCTAGGATTATACAGTTCTTAAAAGATAAGTTTTTAATTACAAAGTATCCTGCTATTGAGCAAACAGATTTTAAAACGGTATTTCCAGATGAAAAAGCTGAACGTCTAATCTCTGAGGGTATTTATACAATTATCCCGATGATGGTTAAGTCAAAAATTGTTGGATTATTGCTATTCGGGTTGAAACATTCCGGTTCGCACTTCGCAGGGAAAGATCTTGAGCTGCTATGGGCTGCGGCAAACCAAGCAGCTATATCAATTGAAAATGCACGGCTTTATAAAACAGAAGTTGAAAAGCAAAAGATAGAACGCGATCTTGATCTTGCAAGAAAAATTCAACAGGGATTATTACCTCAATGTATTCCAAATATGAATGGACTGGACATATGCGGAGAAATGATTCCTGCTATGCAGGTTGGGGGAGATTATTATGATTTGATACAACTTTCGGATACTAAGTTGTTTGTTGTTGTAGGAGATGTTTCCGGTAAAGGACTCTCTGCATCACTTTATATGACCAAACTCCAGACGATGATAAAACTAAATTGTTCAGATGGCAAATCACCAAAAGAAATTCTAACGGATATCAATAGAAGAATCTATTCGGAAATGGACAAGAGCTGGTTTGTAACCATAACGCTTGCTCTGTTTGATCTTGAGAAAGAGACAGTAACATTCTGCCGTGCAGGGCATATGCCGGTTCTCCAGGCAACGAATGGAACAGTTCAAGCTTACAGAACGCAGGGACTGGGAGTTGGATTAGAAGCCGGAATTGTCTTTGATAAATCTCTTGTTGAAGAAGAAATTAAACTCTCGCCCGGTCAGATTTATGCTTTCTTCACAGATGGTATTACTGAAGCGATGAATGAACAGAACGAGCTTTTTGGTGATGATAATTTAAACGCAATTCTTAAAAATAAAACTACTGCCCGCTCGACTGATATAGTTAATGAAATATGGACCTCAGTGAAAAATTTCAGAGGCGAAGCTGAAGTTAATGACGATATGACAATGGTTGTAGTGAAAGTAAAGTGATAACATCTGCAAAGAAAAGTTAGATTAGAAGCTAAAATCAAAACATTCCTCTTGACTCTTTTCTCATTTTTGCCTACGTTCGTATAAAATTTGTTACTCCATTGTTACTCCACATTTATTAGAATTAGTAAATGTCCATAATACTTCGAAAGAAAAAATTAAAAAATGGTGAACTCAGTCTATACCTGGATTACTACACTAATGGGAAAAGAATTTACGAATTTCTAAATCTTAGGTTGGGGAAGAATAAGGAAACTAGGTTTTAATTATACTATTTAGAATAACTGTTCAAATAAACCAAAGAATAAGATAAATCTAAAAGAAATATTTGATTATTACTCGATAATTTCAAGATAATTGAAAAGAAGTATTTAAGAATTAAATCGAATTAAAAATTTTAATTATTGTGAACTTTGTTACTCCATAATTACTCAGTAGTTCTAAAGGATTATTATATAACGATTAAAACTATCTTAATATAATCATTGACAGTTAAATATATTGGGAAAATTCTTAATGCGCATAATTATTCTTACTCGATATTAGATGTAAGTATAGTTAAAATCAATCAAATCCAATTAATGAAGTAGGTAGGAAATAATAGCTAATAGGTGTGAGTTTTTGGAAATAGAATTTTAGGAAGCAAGTGCTTCATACTTAATGATTTAGCTCCTAATTTTTTGATGCCCTTTATGGAAAAAAGGCGTCAGTTGTTAAGAAAAAAATAAAGTTATTTTGACAGGAGAAGAAGTATTGATAAAAAATAATTCTCAACTACTTGAGAATGATAAAACTTCGGTAACTTTGTTTTTTCTTAAAACCGAAGATAAAAGCTCATAGCGATTATACTTTGTTGTTTTTATTCGCAATAAATGATTTTGTGCTGTAAATAAATAATGATCTCAGCTTATCCCAGAAGTCTCCGCCAAGAACAAATAAGCTTGTTATTAAAACAACATCACCAGCAACGCTAATTAAATATTTGTTTTGTTCGTAAGAAGGAATTAGTTGAGTAAAATATGGAAGTAGCCAGCCTATAATTATCGGTATTAAAAATAGAATTAAGCCTATCCTATATCTTATTTTACTAACAGTATCCGGTGGACCGTGTTTTTTCAGGAAACTAAATATTTTACTTTTTATGTATTTGAATCCTTCTTTACCTGCCACAGCAGCTGCG
>Ga0209536_100013921_pt1 | contig 11572 bp, 8 predicted proteins | sample DeeMarSeWOR28_12_FD_187461 | JGI IMG/M metagenome (GOLD analysis project Ga0209536, IMG submission 187461) | Marine sediment microbial communities from White Oak River estuary, North Carolina - WOR-2-8_12 (SPAdes) (version 2) | ecosystem: Environmental > Aquatic > Marine > Intertidal zone >... | reverse complement strand
TACAGCCCGGAGACGATTTCGGTGGGCGAACTGTTCGCCGGCGCCCTGGTGCCCGGGCTGGTGCTGGTCGCTTGTTACCTCCTGTACCTGGCCGTCCTGGCTCGGATCAAGCCGGCCGCGATGCCTGCGGGGCGGGAGGCCGAGGGCCCCCCGGTCAGCGTGCTCCGCCTGCTGCTGCTCGTGTCGGGCCCGCTGCTGCTGATCGTGGCCGTTCTGGGCTCGATCCTGAAGGGCATCGCGACGCCGACCGAGGCGGCCGCCGTCGGCGCCGTCGGCGCGATGCTGCTGGCGCTGCTCGGCAGGCAGCTGCGCCTGGCGACGCTCAAGGACGTCGTTTACCGGACGACGCGCATTACCGCGATGGTGTTCATGATCCTGGTCGGCGCGTCGCTCTTCAGCCTGGTGTTTCGCGGGTTCGGCGGTGACGAGATGATTGCAGATTTCTTGACGGCTCTGCCGGGCGGCGCCGTCACCGCCATGGTGCTGGTCATGCTGGTCATGTTCCTGCTCGGCTTCGTGCTCGATTTTATCGAGATCACCTTCGTGGTGGTGCCCATCGTCGGGCCGGTGCTGATGGCGATGGGTTTCGATCCCCTGTGGCTCGGGGTGATGATCGCGCTGAACCTGCAGACCTCATTCCTGACGCCGCCGTTCGGTTTTTCACTTTTTTATCTGCGCGGCGTTTGCCCGGAGACGGTGCCGACGTCGGCCATCTACCGCGGCGTGATCCCGTTTATCGCGATCCAGCTTTTGGTGCTGGTCCTGCTGGCGCTGTGGCCGGCGCTGGTCACCTGGTTGCCCGGGGTCGTCTACCCGGGGTGACCGCTCCGGGCAAGGGCAGCCGCCGGCATGCTCGCGCTATGTCGGGGAACGCCCGAAGATCGCTCAGATGGGGCGCTCCCCCGGCGGGCGCGGTTATCAGCGGTGGTTGACGAAGTACTGTGAACCCACCGCCGTCGAGGCGCGTGCGTTTTCCATGTAGGCTTTGTAGGACGCCCATACCTTGCCCGAAACGGGATCGCTTGCCGCCTGTTCCTCGATAATTTCGGCTGCGGCCCGCTTCAGTTCGGCCAGCACTTCGTCCGGGAAAGCCCGCAGCTCGACGCCGTGCTCGTTGACCAGGGTCTTCAGGGCTTCGCCGTTACGGGCTTCGAAATCGGCGAACATGTCCATGTTGGCCGCCTGGCAGGCGTACTTGACGATGGCCTGCAGGTCCGCGGGCAGCGCGGCGTAGGCCTCCGCGTTGACCAGGCCTTCGAGGGCCGTGCCCGGCTCGTGCCAGCCCGGGTAGTAATAGTATTTCGCCGCGCGGAACAGGCCGAAAGCCAGGTCGTTCATCGGGCCCACCCACTCGGTCGCGTCGATCGTGCCGCTCTGCAGGGCGGTGAACAACTCCGCGCCCGGTATGTTCACCGGCGTGCCGCCTACCCGCATCAGTACCTCGCCGCCGAAGCCGGGGATGCGCATTTTCAGTCCCTTGAGGTCGTCGATGCTATTGATTTCCTTGTTGAACCAGCCCCCCATCTGGGTGCCCGAGTTGCCGATAGGCCAGGGGATGACACCGAAGGGCGCATAGGCTTCGTGATAAACGTCCAGGCCGCCGCCATGATAAAACCAGCCATTGATCTCGCTGCCGGTCAGTCCGAACGGCACGCCCGAGAAGAACGGCGAGGCGGGGATCTTGCCTTTCCAGTAGTAAGCGCCGCCGTGCCCCATTTCGGCGGTGCCGCGCTGGACGGCGTCGAACACCTCGAAGGGCGGCACCAACTCGTTGCCGCCGTAGACCTTCACGGTCAGGCGGCCGCCGCTCATCTCGCCGATGATCTGGGCCAGGTAGCTGGCCCCGGTGCCCAGGCCGGGAAAGTCGCGGGGCCAGGTGGTCACCATCTTCCACTCGAACGTCTCGGCCGGAGCGGCCGTGGCGCCCTCGGCACAGTCGCCGGCTTCGGGCCGGCTGTTGCAGGCGGCCAGCAGTCCGGCCGTACCGGCCAGGCCGGCAGCCCCTGCGGTCTTGACGAATTTTCTTCTGTCCATGGCTCTCTCCTCGGTCAAACGATGTGCAGGCGCTCCTCTTGGTCGCCTGCGCGTGTCAGCCAGTCCGGCGCCGAATCGCCGGCGGGGCCGCCGCCAAGGCTGACGAAATCGAACAACTCACGGTCCGCCAGTTGCGAAGGCGAAACGTTGGCGATGGCCCGAAAGATGTTTTCGATGCGGCCCGGATGGCGCTTTTGCCACTCCGACAGCATCTGCTTGATCGCCTGGCGCTGCAGGTTCGGCTGGGACCCGCACAGGTCACAGGGTATCAGCGGGAATTGGCGCAGGTCGGCGTAGCGCGCAATGTCCTCCTCGCGGCAGTACGCCAGCGGCCGGATCACGACGTGCCGGCCGTCGTCGGAAAGCAGCTTGGGCGGCATGGCTTTCAGGCGGCCGCCGTTGAAAAGGTTCAGGAACAGCGTCTCGATGATGTCGTTGCGGTGATGGCCGAGCGCGATGCGCGTGACGCCATTCTTCGCGGCGAAGTTGTAGAGCGCACCGCGGCGCAGGCGTGAACACAGCCCGCAGGTGGTCTTGCCCTCCGGGATGACCCGCTTGACGACGCTGTAGGTATCCTGTTCGATCAGGTGGAAAGGAACACCCAGTTCACGCGCATAGCCGGGCAGGACGTCGGCCGGAAAGCCGGGTTGCTTCTGGTCCAGGTTGACGGCGATGAGTTCGAACGCCACCGGCGCACGCTGCTGTAGTGTCATCAGCAGGTCGAGCAGCGTATAGGAGTCCTTGCCGCCCGACAGGCAGACCATGACGCGGTCGCCTTCGCCGATCATGTTGAAGTCGGTGATGGCCCGGCCGGCGTCGCGCAACAGGCGTTTTACCAGCTTGTTGTCGGAGTAGCGCTGTTTTTCGTAAGGTTTCATGCCGCAAAGGTTCGCACAATGCACGCATTCTACGTCAATTCTGTACTATCCTTGTAACGTGACCACCTACAGCAACGACACGAGCGAGACGGTGAGGCTGATCGCGGAGCTTCGAATCGAGCACCGTGATCTCGACGAGGCCATCGCCCGGCTGTCCGAAGACCCCTCGGTCGACCAGTTGCGGCTGACCCGCCTGAAAAAACGGAAGCTCAAGCTCAAGGACTGGATCGCCAATCTGGAATCGCAGCTGATCCCGGATCTCGACGCCTGAACCGGAACTAGCCCTGAGCTTCGGGGTCCGGTTGCAGAACCTGTGGCGCGACCCGCATGATCACGTTCCGGATGTCCGCGCTCAGCACGAACCTGGCGTCTTCGCCCACCCGTCCGATCTGTTCGTCGAATTCGAGTTTGTCGTCCGCGTTGGCGGTCAATATGCCGTCTTCGCGCAGCAAGGCGATAAACTGCCGGAACAGGTTGCGGTCCGAGAATTCCGGGGCGGCGATTTCGTGAAGCTGGGAAATCCGCTGCGCAGTCAGGTGGCAGAGATGCTCGAGTTCTCCGCGGGACAGGGTGCCGGAACCGTTCTTCGCCAGTATGGCCATCGTGATGTAATAGCGCTCGAACGTCTGATGCAGGGCGTGGCCCAGGATCCGCAGTTGCAGTTCTTCGTGGGTGCCGCCTTCCGGGCGTTTGAGCGGGCCGGTGCCGGGGTCGCCTACCAGCAACCCTTTTTCCACCAGCCAAACGATCTGCTTGTCGATGGCCGCTCCGAATTCCGCCGGATCCCAGGGCAGGAACAGCTCGGCCCTGAGAAACGGGAATACCGCGATGGCCAGGCGCTTGATGCGCTCGGCCCGTATCGACCGCACGTTCAGAAAGCAGCTGGCCACCAGTGAGGGGACTGCCAGCAGATGGGACACGTTGTTACGGAAATAGGCCAGCAGCACCGAGTGTTCGGGGCGAACGGCCACAATTTCGCCCAGGGGGTGTTCGCGGTTTTCGATGACGCCGAGATCGATGCCGTACGCGATGACTTCGTCCGGCGACATTTGGGTGTAACTGACCCGCTCGGAATAGCGGCAATCGCGGAGCATTTCGAGGTACAGGGCCAGTTGCCGGCCCAGCTCCACGCGGTCCATGGCCAGCTTGCGCGTGGTCAGAAGGATGGCGGCCAGCAGGTTGATCGGATTTACGTGCGCAGCCTGGTTCATGCCGGTCATGATGCGGTTGCCGAGCCGCTCGATCAGCGGGTTGATCCACGTGGGCCTCTGGTCCTCGTCCCGGCCCGCCTCGCGCCAGCCGGGCGAGGCTTCGTCCAGCATCTCGTCGAGGAACACCGGCTCCGCGAAGCTCACATGGACCTTGCCGTAACGCTGCTTGAGGATGCCGAATACCTTGAACAGGTCGCGTAGCGATTCGCCCTTCTTCTGCTGGCCGGACAACTCGGCCGTGTAGCTGCTGCCCTCGACCAGCCGTTCGTAGCCGACGTAGATCGGCTGGAACATGATGGGCCGCTCCGGTGAGCGCAGGTAGCTGCGCACCGTCATCGACAGCATGCCGCCCTTGGGCTGAAGCAGTCTTCCGGTCCGGCTGCGCGTGCCCTCGATGAAGTACTCGATGGCCGTGCCGTTCGACAGGATGCGTGACAGGTACTCGTAGAAAACCGCCGAGTAGAGCTTCTGCGAGCGGAAGCTGCGGCGCAGGAAGAAAGCGCCGCCCATTCGCAGGAACCGCCCGAGAACCGGCAGGTTCAGGTTGACGCCGGCGGCTATGTGCGGGGGCACGAAACCGTTGTGGTACACGAAGTAGGAAACCAGGAGGTAGTCGATGTGGCTGCGGTGGCACGGGACGTAGATGATTTCGTAATCGGGCGCGAGCTTCTGGAAGCTGCGGAAGTGCTCCAGCTCGACGCCGTCATAGATCCGGTTCCAGAACCAGGTCAGCGCGAGCGAGGCCACGCGCACGAAGGCATAGGAATAATTTGCAGCGATTTCGAAGCCGTACTTTCGCGCCTGCTTCCAGGCCTTGTATTCCGTGGTTTTGTCCCGGCGCGCCTGCTCCTCGATGGCTGCCCTCACGGCCTGGCTCCCCAGCACCTCGTCGATGACGGTGCGGCGGTGCGACAGGTCGGGGCCGATGGCTGCGGCGCGCACGCGCTGGAAATGAACCCGCAGGATCCGCGCCACCTTGCGCAGGCTGCGCGCCTGGCCAAGCTCTTCGTCAGCCAGCGTCCGCAGGGATACCGGGGTGCTGAACTGCACCATGGTGTGACGGCCGTTGATGAGGGAATTGAAAAACCGCCAGATGCGCCCGCCGATATCCCAGGACTCGGTGAAAAAGATCTTGGCCAGCCCGGTTTCCTTGTCCGGGGCGCGACCGATCAGAACGGTCACCGGCACCAGGTGGATGTCCTCTTCCCGGCCATCGCAGACATGTTCGACCAGTCGTTTGAGGGTGTCGGAGTGGCTTCTGACCTCGGTTCGCCGAACGACCAGGCCCTTCCTGCGGCGCAGCGCGAGGTAGGATCTCGGCTCGTCCCCGGATTTCAGTTGCAGGGGCATGGTGGGCCGGGGCAGGCCCATTTGCTCGCAGGCCTGGTCGAGGATCAGCAGGTCGCTCAGGCTGTAGGAGTCGATGACATAGCAAAGCGGCTTGCTGCGGTCGAGTTCGAGGCCCTCGAAGGGCTGCGGCAGGATCCTGGCCTTGACCCAGATATGAAGAATGGAGCGCAGCAAGTGGAACCAGAGCAGCTTCAGCCTGGCGAAGAATCCGATGTGGGGGCTGTCGGCACTCATGGTGGCTCATGCATTTTAATGGAAACGCGCCGGATGGCGGGCAAAAAAATCCGGGCCGGCAAGGCGCCCGCCCGGAAATCCGGCAGAGCCGGAGAGGATCGTCAAACTGCTTGGCTGGAATTTGGTTTTTTGTTCTCCAAACTGTTTTCATTCATTATTATGCAGTTACGGCGCTATCGTAATGCAAGATATTAAGTTTTGCAAGCGGCAATTCGGGGCCGGGAAATCACTCAAGGCGGCGGCATTTGTGGGAGAGGCTTCAGCCTCGATTCTTTTTGTGCCAGGAAGACCTATCGCGGCTAAAGCCGCTCCCACAAAAGCCGCTTCGACAATGGGTGGTGTTGGTGGGAGAGGCTTCAGCCTCGATTCTTTTTGTGCCAGGAAGACCTGTCGCGGCTAAAGCCGCTCCCACAAGAGCCGCTCCTGCAGATCCGGATTTACAGGGCCGAGGCGATCTGGCGCTGGATTTCTTCCGCCGCCGCTCGCGGGTCGGCCGCATCGCGGATGGGCCGCCCCACGACGAGGTAGTCGGCACCGCTGGCGATGGCGCGGGCGGGCGTCACGATGCGCTGCTGGTCGTCGGCCGCCGGGGCTTCGTCGTTGAAGACAGGCCGGATACCCGGACAGACCGTGATCAGGGCCTGGTCGACCGAGGCGCGCAGGGCGGGCACCTCGAGGCCCGAGGAGACCACGCCGTCGCAGCCGACCTCGAGCGCCCGGCGGGCGCGCGACAGGACCAGGGCGGCCGCGTCGCACTGGAAACCCAGATCGTCGAGATCGCCCTGGTCCAGGCTGGTCAACGCTGTGACGGCCAGCACGCCCATGTCGCCCTTGGCTTCGGCGGCCGCTCTCAGCATGCCGTCATTGCCATGTACCGTGCAGAAGTCCACCCGGCGCCGGGCCAGTTGGCGGACGGCCGAGGCGACCGTCGCCGGGATGTCGAAAAATTTGAGGTCGGCGAAGATCTTCTTGCCCCGGCCCTGAAGTTCCTCGGCGAGCGCGAAATAGTCGCCGGAGAGGAACATCTCCAGTCCGAGTTTGTAGAAAACAATCGAGTCGCCGAGCCGATCGATCAGCATTCGGGCGCGCTCCAGGTCGGGCACGTCGAGGGCGAAGATCAGCCGTTCGCGCGCGGGAATGTCGCGCTTGATGATGACGGGCGGGTGGTCGCTCATGTTTGTTCTCCCATTCTTGCGGCCGCATCGTTTTCCAGTATGAAGCCCTGGATGGTGTCGGCAATGACTTCCGGATCGTCCATGTGGAAATGGTGATGGCCCTCGACCTGCACATGCCGCCCATGCGCGATGGCCTGCTTGCGCGCGGCTATCCGTTCGGGTGAGAACCACGTCGACTCAGGCGTTGCCTGGAACGTCAGCGTGGGCGCTTCGATATGCCGCAGCATGTCCAGCACCTGTTCCTCGGTGAGCAGCGCCGGCGTCACCCAGTTGAGCGCCGGGTCGCTGCGCCACCGGAACCGGCCATCCTCCTCGCGGGCAGAGCGCTGGCAGATCAACCGGGCGGCCGCTTCCGACAGGTCGGAAACCTCGCGGCGCGCCTGAACCATCTCGTCAATCGAGCCGTAACGCCGCGCCGCGCTGGGGGCTTGCCGAAACCGGGCCAGGCTGCGCCGCAGCCGCTCGCCCGACTTCGCCGGGTCGCCCGTCATCGGCCCGAGCCCGTCGAGCAGCGTGAGGCTCAGCACGCGCTCCGGGGCGGCGGCTGCGAAAACGGCGGCGATCGCCGCGCCCAGCGAGTGGCCGACAAGATGGCAGGCGGTCCAGCCGAGGGTGTCCAGCGCCGCGTCCAGGTTGAACAGATAGTCGATGAAGTGATAGCGGGTCGTGGGGTGCCGGTGTTCGGAGTGGCCGTGGCCTGGCAGGTCCAGCGCGACGAGGTCGCAGCGGCCCAGCCGGGGCGCCAGCGGCAGAAAAGACGCGGCATTGTCCAGCCAGCCGTGCAGGCACAACACGCGGGGGGCGCCGTCCCGGCGCCAGGCAAGCGCGGCCAGGCGGCCTTGCCGCGTGTCGAGCCGGATGTCGTGCGGTTCGCCCATGCCTGCTTCGTCAGGCGGATTGGAGGTTTGCATAGGCCAGCACCAGCCATTTCGCGCCGACGGCGGGGAAGTTGACATGAACGCGTGTGTGCTCGCCGGAACCCTCGAACGCCAGCACCGTGCCCTCGCCGAATTTCGGGTGGTGCACCCGCTGTCCGAGCCTGAACGGCCAACTGTCGTCGATCACCGCCGCCGACCGGGCCATCTGCCCAGGGCGCGCCTGGCGCGCCGGCTGGTACGGCCTGCTGGTCGCGATCCTCGGCCGGATTTCCTCGAGCAGCCCCGCCGGCATCTCGTCGATGAAACGGGAAGGGCGGCAGTAATTCTCCGAACCGTGCATGCGGCGTATTTCGGCATAGGAGAGGTACAGCTCTTCCCGGGCCCGGGTCATGCCCACGTAACACAGGCGGCGTTCCTCCTCGAGCCGGCCGCCGGCTTCGTCGACGGAACGCTTGTGCGGAAACAGGCCGTCCTCCATGCCTGCAATGAACACCAGCGGAAACTCCAGGCCCTTGGCCGAGTGCATGGTCATCAGCTGCACACAGTCGTCCCAGCTTTCGCCCTGGGTTTCGCCGGCCTCGAGCGCAGCGTGGCTGAGGAACGACTGCAGATCGCTGAGCCCGGCGTCGGCGTCTTCGGGCGGCAGGATGAAAGCGTCCGCTGCGTTGACGAGTTCGCGCAGGTTCTCGATGCGCGTTTCCATGCGCTCCAGGGGTTCCTTCGCATAGTGGTCCGCCAGGCGGCTCTCGTCGATCACGCCCTGCATCTGGTTGCCCAGGGTCCAGTCCTGCATGCGCTCGCGCATGGTTTCGACCAGCCGGACGAAGTTCGCGACCGCCGTGCCGGCGCGCGCCGCGAAGGCGCCTTGCGCGAGGCATGCCCCGGCCGCCTGCCACAGCGTCAGGCCCGCCGCCCGCGCCTGTTCCCGAATCTGCGCCACGGTCTTCTCGCCGATGGCGCGGGTCGGCTTGTTGATGACGCGCTCCAGCGCCGCATCGTCGTTTGGATTGTGCAGGAGGCGCAGGTAGGCGAGCGCGTCCTTGACCTCGGTGCGTTCGAAAAAGCGCTGCCCCCCGTACACCCGGTAAGGAATGCCGGCCCGCAGCAGGTATTCCTCGAACAGCCGCGACTGGGCGGTGGTTCGGTACAGAATGGCCGCCCCGTCGGCACGCCGCCCGGCGTCTATCCACTCCTCGATGCGATCCACGACAAAGCGAGCCTCGTCCTGCTCGTTGAAGGCCGCGTACAGCCGGATGGGCGTGCCGGGCGGGCCGTCCGTCCACAGGTCCTTGCCCATGCGCGCCTGGTTGTTGGCGATCAGGGCATTGGCGGCTTTCAGGATGGTGCCGGTCGAACGGTAGTTCTGTTCCAGCCGCACGGTGCGGACGTCGGGGAAGTCGCGCACGAAATGCCGTACATTCTCAACGCGGGCGCCGCGCCAGCCGTAAATCGACTGGTCATCGTCGCCGACCACGAAAACCCGGCCGGTCTCTCCGGCCAGCATCCGCAGCCAGGCGTACTGGATGGCATTGGTGTCCTGGAACTCGTCGATCAGCAGGTGCCCCAGGCGCTTGCGGTAGTGGTCCAGCAGCGGCGGGTGCTCCAGCCACAGTTCATGTGCCCTCAGCAGCAGTTCGGCGAAGTCGACCAGGCCGCCGCGGTTGCAGTAGTCCTGGTAGCGGCGGTAGACCTGCACCCAGGCAGCCGTCGCCGGATGGTCCAGGTGGTCGATGTGTTGCGGCCGCTCACCTTCGTCCTTGCGCGCGTTGATGAACCATTGAGCCTGCCGGGCCGGCCACTGGGTTTCGTCCATGCCTTCGTCCCGGATGATGCGGCGCAGCAATCGCTGCTGGTCCTCGGAGTCCAGTATCTGAAACTCCTCCGGCAGGCCGGCCTCTTTCCAGTGCATGCGCAGCAAGCGATGCGCGATTCCGTGGAAGGTGCCGATCCACAATGGCCGGGTCGAGACCCGGAGCAGGTTGCCGGTGCGCTCGCGCATTTCGCCCGCGGCCTTGTTGGTGAAGGTGACCGCCATGACGCCCAGCGGCGAGACGTGCTCCACCTGTATCAGCCACGCCAGGCGGTGGACCAGCACGCGGGTCTTGCCGCTGCCGGCCCCGGCCAGCACGAGGACATGCCCGTCGCTGGCGGTCACGGCCTCGCGTTGCGGCTCGTTGAGCTCTTCCAGCAGGTAGGAGACGTCCATTCAGTGAATGCTACGCGCCACGGCCACCGGCCTGCTCGCGCCGGATGGCGCGGTAGCCGATGTCGCCGCGCCGCCAGGCGCCGTCCCAGTGGATCCGGCCGCAAGCCTCGTAGGCCGCCGCCTGCGCCGCGCCCACGGTGTCGCCCAGCGCACAAACGCAGAGCACGCGGCCGCCGGCGGTCACCGCGGAGTCGTTGGCCAGCGCGGTACCGGCGTGGAAGACCTTGACCGCCTCCGGAAAGCCGCCGTCAAGGCCACTGATGACCTGGCCCTTTTCGTAATGGCCCGGATAGCCACCAGCCGCCATGACCACGCCCAGGCTCGCTCGCGGGTCCCAGTCGGCTCGTGCCTGGTCCAGGCGCCCCTCCAGTGCTGCGAGGCAGAGGTGCGGCAGATCGGATTGCAGCCGCATCAGGATCGGCTGGGTCTCGGGGTCTCCGAAGCGCACGTTGTATTCCAGCACGTTGACCTCGCCCTGTGGCGAAATCATCAGGCCGGCGTAGAGGAAACCGGTGAAGGGCGCGCCGTCGGCGGCCATGCCGTCGATGGTCGGCCGGATGACCTTCTCCATCACCTGCCGGTGCATGGCTTCATCGACGACCGGCGCAGGTGAGTAGGCGCCCATGCCTCCGGTGTTGGGTCCGGTGTCGCCGTCGCCGGCGGCCTTGTGATCCTGCGAAGTCGCCAGCGGCAGGACGTTCCGGCCGTCCGCCATCACGATGAAACTGGCTTCCTCGCCCTCCAGGAACTCCTCGACGACGACGCGGTGGCCGGCTTCGCCGAAGGCGTTACCTGCCAGCATGTCCAGCACCGCGGCTTCGGCTTCGGCGGTGGTCCGCGCCACGATCACGCCCTTGCCGGCCGCCAGTCCGTCCGCCTTGACGACAATGGGGGCGCCCTGCTGACGGATGAAGTCGATGGCCGGGGCGACCTCGCTGAACTTGCCGTAGGCAGCCGTGGGAATTCCGTGGCGGGCCATGAAATCCTTGGCGAAGGCCTTCGACCCTTCCAGTTGCGCGGCAGCGGCCCGCGGCCCGAAGCATTTCAGCCCGGCCTCGGCGAAACGGTCGACGATGCCGTTGACCAGCGGGTCTTCGGGCCCGGCGATCGTCAGTTCAATGCCCTGCTCGCGGGCAAATCCGACCAGCCCGTCGAGGTCATTGGCGGAGATGGCGACATTCTCGCAGCCAGGCTCCGTGGCGGTGCCTGCATTGCCCGGCGCAACGAATACCTTTTCCACCTGCGCCGACTTCGCCGCCGCCCAGGCCAGGGCGTGCTCGCGGCCGCCGCCTCCTACGATCAATACCTTCATTTCAATTTCCTGTCCTATCTGCTTTAGCGTGCATACCTGCTATCGATAGCCGTTGGCAAACAGCCATTGGCTCAAAGGCTGTGCCGGGTACCCTTTGGCGGGACATCCGGCTGTCGGGAACAGCCGAATAGCGCACAGGGATGTCCTGAGCGCAGGCAATGGAGCGAGTGCGGTTTCGCCGCAGGCGAAGAAGCGCTCGTGGAATGCCGTTGCGCGTGTGTCCTGGAAAGGGGTGCACGACACCTCTCCCGCCACGATGCCAGTTCATGATCGAACATGAGCGTGTAATTACAA
>Ga0209536_100013920_pt1 | contig 11573 bp, 9 predicted proteins | sample DeeMarSeWOR28_12_FD_187461 | JGI IMG/M metagenome (GOLD analysis project Ga0209536, IMG submission 187461) | Marine sediment microbial communities from White Oak River estuary, North Carolina - WOR-2-8_12 (SPAdes) (version 2) | ecosystem: Environmental > Aquatic > Marine > Intertidal zone >... | reverse complement strand
CCCGCAGGCCGACGCCCTGCGAGATCCCGGAGTTGGCCCGGCTGACGATGCCGTCCTCCATGGCGAGATTGTTCGTCCGCTGGTGCTGAAAATAGAGATCGGCCGTATCGGCGCCATTGGCGGTCAGTTCGGCCATAACCCGCGCGATGGTGGCTTCATCGATGCCGAACCAGGTCATGAACGGGTTGTCCGGCGTCGGCGCCGCAACCTGCGCCGCCTGCTGCACGCCGCAGCCGGACAGGAATGCCGGCATGGACACTATCGCGGATCCCGCGGCCACGTGGCCGAGGAAGTCTCGTCGCTTGATCGTCATTGGAGCTCCCGAAAGGTCAGATATTGTCTTATGCACGTATAGATACGGTAATAGATGCAACCAGTCTGTGAATCGTTGCAAGAAATACTCATCAAGTTGCCGCCGTCGCGGCAATGATCGCGAGGAACATTGACACGAGCCTTACCGTCTCGCCGCCGCCTTCCAGCGCTGGATCAGGAGGAAACCGAACAGCATGCCGCCGAGATGGGCGAAGTTCGCAATTCCGGGCGACCGTCCGCTGACGCCGAGATAGAGCTCGAGCAGGCCGAAGACAATCACCATGTACTTCGCCTTCATCGGGATCGGCGGAAACAGCAGCATGATCATCCGATTCGGGAAGGTCATGCCGAAAAGAAGCAGCAGGCCGAATACGCCGCCCGATGCGCCGACGGTCGGATAGATCCCGCCCTGTGTCGCGGCGACGATCAGCTGCACGACGCCCGCGCCGAGGACACAGGTCAGGTAGTACGTGAGAAACCGTCGCGGTCCGTAGACGAGTTCCAGCTCCCGCCCGAACATCCACAGCATGAACATGTTGAAGGCGATGTGCATGAGGCTGCCGTGCAGGAAACCATAGGTCAGGAGCTGCCAGGGCATGAACGACGGGAAAGTCGATGCCAGCGGCCACAGCGCGAAATTGAAATAGAGGAACTGGTCGAACTGCGGCGCCTGCTGCGCGGCGAATGCCAGCCCGTTGATGACCAGCAGGATGAAGATGACGTTCGGTATCGAGCCGCTGTCGACCGGTCGCCTGGAATAGAGTTGTCGGTTCAAGATCGCTAGTTCCTTGCGCTACCAGCCGCCGCCTCCGCCGCCACCGCCGCCGCCGCCGGAAAAGCCGCCACCGCCGCCGCTGGACGACGATCCGGGCGGCGTCACCGACGAACTGATCGCGCTTCCGAGGCTGCTCGACACGCTGCTGGTCGAGCGACTGACGTCGAAGCTGTTCCACGAAGCGCCGTTGTACCAGGACGGCTGCCATTCAGTATTGTTTGGACCGCGTATTGTCGCAAAGATTCGGGCGAAGCGCTCCGCCCACTGCTGCTCGACGCCGAGCGCCAGCGCGAACGGCAGGTAGGCTTCGAACAGCTGCGGCGTCTTCTCCGGTGGGTTACGCAGGTTCAGCTCGTCCTTTTCCGCGATCTCCAGGTATTCACGGAAGCCGGCGGACTGGTCCATCACGGACCTTCCCGGGCCGGTCGGGCGTTTCAGCAGGATCGCGAACACGGCCAGCGTGCCGAGCATCAGCCCGATGGTCAGGAACACCGTGAAGCTCGGACCGACGCGCAGCGCGACGACGGCAGAAATGATAGCGATCAGCAGCGGCGGCAGGTTGAGCAGTCCGTTGGTGCGAAAATAGCGCCGGTGATAGTCCTTCTTGAGCGATTTCTCATGCGCCTTGCGTGCGCCGCCAATAAGCTCGTGATTGTCGTCGACGAGTTCCACCGAATCGCCGTCCTCGAACAGCGCGCCCAGCAACTCCTTTTCGCCGGCCGCAAGCGGCGGCTCGTCGCCGACCAGGTGCCTGCGCACCAGCGTATGCTCGCCATCATCCTCTTCGATCCTCAGGTATCCCTTGACCGCCAGGCTGACGACGCCGGCGGTCATCGTTTCGTTGTCGTAACCCATGTTCTCGATGTAACGCAGCGACGCCGGTGAAAAGCCGGCAGGTGGCTCGTAGCGGGTGAAAATGACGCCGGGATCGGGATCCTTGCCATAGCTGCGCCATACCGGGATGTAGTAAGCGAGCATCGCGGCCAGCCCGGCGAGCGCGACCAGCAGGTTGACGTTGTCACTCAGCAGCCAGACCAGTCGCTGCATGTCACTCGGCTCTGCCACCAGTCCCTTGGGCCAGCGTACCGACAGCGACAGGCCCTCGCCGGCTGCCAGCGCACGGGTGGCACGATAGGCAGGCAGGCCGTCGTCGCCAATCGCCGCCGCCGCACTCGCCCTGCTGCCGAACCGGCCTTGCCATGCGTCGACATCCAGGAAATCCGGGTCGACATCGAAGGCAAAGCGGATCACGGCGCTGGCCTCGTCGATCGGAAATGCCCAGCCATTACCCGTGACGTTCCACCAGAGCTCGTCCTTGTCGTCGAAGAAGCCGATCATCCGCCCCGCATGGTACGCATAGACATAGGTGTGCTCGCCCGCCTCCAGCAAACGGTCGGCACGCCCGAAATAGGTGCGTACGCCGTTCCTGTAGTCCTCGGAGGTCATCGTTTCCGGCTCGCCGTTGCGGGTGACGAAACGGGGCTCGTAGATCACCTCGTGGTCGTTGCCAAAGCTGTCTTCGTAGTCGGTGGGATAGTCCCGATAGATGCCGCGCCGGATCTGGTTGCCCTCGGCGCGCACGCGGATCGTTTCCGTCACTTCTATCCAGCCGTCGGCGCGCACGAGGATGTCGCTGTGATAGAACAGGATGCGCTCGTCGGCGGCACCGTTGGCGGCAGCGAGAAACAGCAGCAGGCACGCGATGCGCTTCATTCCACCGACCCCAGGTCGACCAGCGGCACGTTGGCGGCGTCGTCCGATTCCTTCTGGTAGAACTCCCGCTGCCGGAAGTCGAACATACCCGCCACCAGGTTACTGGGCACGGTTTCGACCCGCGTGTTGAACTGGCGCACCGCGCCATTGTAGAAACGGCGGGCAAACTGCAGGTAGTTCTCGGTTTCGGCGAGCGCTTCCTGCAGGTTCAGGAAATTCTCGTTTGCTTTGAGGTCCGGGTAGTTCTCGGCGACTGCGATCAGTCGGTGCACGCCCTCGTCCAGCGCCTGCTCCTTGCGGCCGAGTTCACCGGGGCTGTGGCCGCCAGTCAGCTGCATGGCTTCCGCGCGCAGCGTCGTTACCGCCTCGAGCGTGGCTTTCTCGTAGCCTGCGTACTGGTCGACCGCCTTGACCAGCTGCGGGATCAGGTCGTGGCGACGCTGCAGCTGCACGTCGATGTCGCTCCACGCTGCATCGACGCGGTTGCGATCCCTGATCAACCGGTTGTAGATGACGGCAAGCAGTAGCGCCAGCGCAGCAGCGGAGACAATCATCCAGGTCATTGGACGATTGTATCTGGTTCGGGGAGAGAGGGCCTCGCGCCCGCCGACCGGCTAGTACCAGAAGGAGAAAAACACCTGCAGCACCGCCGCATCCATGGAAAAGAGCGGCTCGCTGCCAAGTGGCTGCCCCACCGAGATGTCGCGGAACTCGTCATAGTCGATGCGAAGGAAGTCCAGGGAAACGTTGACGCTGCCCTTGTCGATGAAGTTCCAGCCGTCCTCGATGAATTCGTAAGCCGCGGACAGCTTGACGGTCTGGCTGGTCAGCGGACTGAGTTCCTTGTCCCGGCCGCGGAAGTTCGTCGCCTCGGAGCGCAGGAAGATATCGCGGAAGAAGTGCGCGCCCGTCTGCGAATGGTGGCGATACTTGGCCGTGAACGTAAAGTCACCCCACGGATGCACATAGGCAATCGAACCGGTGTGCGACTCGATGTTCCAGGTGTCCGAAAAATACCGGTACTGGGTCTCCAACGCCGCCCGGTACGGGAGGTAGTACTTGGCGCGGATGCCGATTGCTGTCGACGTTCGCGTTCTTGGGTAGAGTTCGGGTTCGAAGCTGAAGCCTACGGCACTGTTGGGATCCAGGTAGCGGACCGACCGATAGGGGTTATTGAGGAAGCCCTCGTCGGTAATGACTTCGAAATTCAGCGCTGCAATCATGTTGCGGGTCAGGATCTGGGTCAGGCCGACGCCGTACTGCTGCCTCTTGTTGTCTTCCGCGAAGGTGGGGTCGTCTGAGCGACCCACGGTGTCGTCGCCGAAGGAGTAGCTGAGCGTCAGCGTCGTCAGCTGGCCGAACATATCCTGGCTGACGGCGAAGCTGTAGGTATTGGCGTCGAAGTCCGACTCGACGCTGCTCGTGTAGCCCATCGACATGGTCGTATTGCCGCGCAGGTAATCGGCCGACAGGGAGTACTGCGTTCGTTCCTCGGTATACGGGCTCGCGGTCGTTATGACGTCGATCGACGCCGAGCTGACCATGTCGACGTAATAGTTGGCGGCGATTGAAACATTCTTGCCGACGGACTTCCTGACCAGCACCGAGGGGCCATCGATCGTCACGCCGCCACCGGAATAACGGTGATAAAGAAAGTCAGTGCGGTCCTCGGGCAGCACGCTCGCAGAAGACTGCTGGCCGAGGCCCAGGAGCAAAATGGCAATCAGCGAGGCAGAAGTTCGACCAGCAGGATTCAGTCCCGCGCGAGACGAGGCAAGACCGCGCGAAATAGCGCAATGTATATGCCGATACACGAGCATATTGAGCGCGGTCTTAACGAAGTGTCGTGCCGAGTGAATCATGCTGGTCGTAGTTTTCAGTTACAGCCGCAGCCGCCGCCGGCTGTGCCCTCACCGCCCCTGGCGCCCTCGCGGGCCTCATAGACGTGATAGATGTAGGCGCTGGATACCGGGTCCATGTCCAGGAACATGATCGGATCAGCGAGCCGGTCACGCTCGTAAGGCTTGACCCAGGGCTCGATACTCGAGCAACCCGACAGCGCGGCAAGCGCGATTGCCGGCAGAATTACTCTGATTAGTCGTCCTGTCTTCATGCTCATTCTCCAAGCATATATTCCGGTTCGACCCCGAGGCGTGACCGCTGCCTCAGAAGAACACCGTCAGGCCCAGCGAGCCCTCCAGGTTGTGCGCGGTCTTCTCCTCGCCCAGGAGATCGATGTCGAACAGGTGATCACGAAAATCCACGTGCAAAGTAACCGAATCCGTCAGCAGGAACCGGTAGCCGGCGCCGAAGTTGACGGTGAAGCGGTCATCGCCCGCAAAGCGGGTCGAACCGAGGCCCGCGCTCACATAAAGCGCGGAGTTGTAGGCGCGCCCCTCGCCGATGAACGATTCGCCGGGAAGGATGTTGTAGCCCACGTTCAGGTTGTAGTACGTCAGCTTGCGTTCACTGTCAGACAACAGCGGTGCGCCGCCACTCAGGATCTCGAAGCTGGTAAAACCGGCTTCGGTCTGGCCCACGCTGCCCTCGACGAAGAATCCTTCCGTCACGTGATACGCAAGCCTGGCGCCGTATACGGCGCTGGAACCGAAGTCCTCGATACTCAGCACGCCGATGAAAGCGCCGAGTTCGAAATCTTCGGTGTCGATCTTCGGCTCCTTGATCTCGCGCCTGGCAACTTCGGGCTCGATGACCTGGCCATCGATGATCTGGGCAGGTGGAGGCGTCTCCTCCTTGCCAAAGCCGAACAGGTTCTTCGTCGCCGCACAACCGGACAACCCGAACGCAAACATCGGCACTATCAGAAAAAGAACGCGAATCCGACTTTCCATTCCTCTACTTCCTCGTTGTCGTCGCGGCTAGTGAAGGTCACGTAGCTCTTAAACTCTGCCCTGAGGATGAAACGACGAGTTGCATAAAACCGTAAACCGCCTCCCACATGGGCGATCTGGTCCGTTCGATCTTCTCCCTGCACGATGGTCGGCTTCGGCTCGGTGTGAATGACACCGCTCCCAAGCGTAAAGAACGGCGAGATCCGATAGTCAGGCCAGGTCTCGTGAGTGACGTTAACACTGGCCATCCAGCCGTTCGAAAAATTTCCCAAAATCTGTGAACCCCATACCTCTATCGAGACATTGGGGTTGAGCGAGTACGCACCATAAATCGACACGATGTTGGCGCCGCCGAAATCGCCGGCCAGGCCGCCCAGCTCCCATCGTGAGTAGGTGAAGTCCTCCTGGTCCGCCTCGGCGAACTCGATCGACGAGCCCGTCGGCACCAGGGTGCGTTCCATCTGGGCACGATCGACCCAGCCTTCGGTACCGTTTCCTGTCCGCACCTGGAACCAGTCGGTTCGCCGCATGAGGATGTCGATCTCCTCGCCGCGATCGACCACGTGGAATACCGGGTATCCCTTGCCGGGCCCGGTATGCATTTCCAGATAGGGGTCAGCCACCGACACCGATCTGTATTCGTCCTCGGCGGCCTGAGCAATTTCGCTGGTGAAGATCCGGGTCAGTACCAGGACCATGCAAGCCAGCGCTTTAATTGATCGGGACGTCGAAGGGGTTGTTGTAATATTGCGCTCCGACATCCAGCCATTCCGCAATCAGCTTCTTCTCCGCATCAGACAAGTACCCTCCATGCGTGCCGCCGGCATCGAAGCGGCTGAAAAATCGCCCCGATCCGATTGCACTGCCACTGCTCATTGATGGATTGACGTTGACCGTCGACAGGATCGGCAGCCCGGTATCGGGATCCGTTCCGACGACGACCTGGCGATCCACCAGGGCACCGTTGACCACTTCCTGCTCATCGTCGTTGAAGAGCAGTTCGCGATAACTGTTGAACTGGTCCGGCTCGTCGGGCGACAGCCCGTCGGACAGATCCAGCTGACCCGCGGGCACGCGCACCATGCCGGCCGCGTCTGCGGGCGTGTGGCAATTGGTGCAGTCGTTGGTCACCGGCAGCATCGTGACCGGATCGATGACCGGCATGCCGGTCACGGGATCCAGCACCGGGCGACTCGCCGACCAGAGCGGGTGAATATTCGTTTCGTAATTGACGATGCCGCGGCAGTAGGCGGACCACTCCTGCGTTATGCAGTTGACCGAGGTCGGCGGCGGCGTCGTCAGATCGACATAGGAGTAGCTGAAGGACGTATCGGCAAGGCGACCTGACTTGAGCTCGTCCGTCCAGACGTCCTCGTACTCGATATCCAGCGAAGGTTCTATGGAAGAGCAGCCGTCGTTGGCGCAGCTGACGCGCGCACGCACCTCCGCCATCGTCTCACCGATGTCGCCGACAAACAGCGCATCGACGGTATTTGCGTTAAATGACGCGCCCGGCGTCTGCGCGCCGGCATAGGCGGAATCGAATGCGTCGAAGCGACCGTGCGATATGCCGCCCTGGGGAACATGGCAGCCGTTGCACTGAAGATACTGGCCCGGACGCAGGTTGATCCAGCTCTGGTGGCGCGGCGACTCCGGCAGCCGGCGGCCGTCTTTGTCCAGGATACTGACCTCCAGCGCCGTGTTTGCAGGCACCTTGATCATCACGGAGCCGTCCGGTTCGACCATTCCGTAGCCGACGATCTCCTTCATGCCCAGGTTCCGGTTCCGGCCGAAAGCCGTGTTGTCCAGGTCCAGGATATCCTCGTCGGGCAGCGATACCGCCTTCACGATGCGGATGAAGCGCGCGGGACGCTCATCCGCAGTGGTCTGGGCGGGATCCGCGAGTGCATCGATATCGAGCGTCGCAACGCCGTCCAAATCGTAGACGCTGCGGATATGGATCACGGCCGCGCCGTCGGTGATCAGGTCCGGATCGGCGGAAAAACGGTAGTCCTCGTCGAGGATCGTCGGCGGCGTCGGCCGCGGATCGGCGGCGACGACCTCCGTGAACATGAAACCCTCTTCAGGCGGTACGACCGGCAGCTGCGTTTCATCGCGCGGATCATAGATCCAGATGCCATAGAGCGGATCCGCCTCCTCGTAGAGCGGATTGATCAGGTTTTCATCCGTACACGGGTAGAAAGTGATGTCCGCCGGGTCGGGCGGATTCAGCGGATCTACAATGTCGCGCAACCGGCACTGGCTCCAGCTGACCAGCAGTCTGTTACTGCCGTCCTGGATCGGGAATACGGAGCTGTAGCGGCCACCGGGCGATATTTCGTCGGGATCGGTCGTAACGTCCACCGTCGTCGCACGTGCCTGTGCCGGGCCGGCCATCCCGGGATTGAATTTGGTCGCCTGCGTATTCTCGAGATAGGTCGGCGTATCGATGGTAACGATATCGCCGCCGTCGCTCGTTCCGGTGAACGGACGAATAAGCGACATGATGCGACCGTCTTCGAGCTGCCGCGGCTGCATGAACTGGATCACCTGGCCGCCGGTGCCCGTATCATGGCTGTTCTTTCCGTACAGGAGCTCGAGCTGGGAGCCGTCCGGATTCATGCGGTAGAGATTGATCGCATCATTATTGCCGGCGTTATCCCAGCGGCTGAACACGACCTGGCCATTCGCGAGCACCGCGGGATCCATGTCGTGACTCTGGTTGAACGTCACCTGGTCGATGTTGCTGCCATCGGCATCCATGACATGCAGGAGGAATGCCGGCTCGTTTCCATCCTCGTCAAAAGCCTCGAAGATGTCTTTGTTTACCTTGTCTTCGTCGATCAACACCGCTTTGGAGCGGAGCTGCCGCGTCGAGGAAAAGATGATGCGACCGTCCGGGAGGTAATGCGGCGCGAGGTCGTGGCCTTCTTCGGCCCTGAGGTCGGACTCGATGACCCGTCGCAGCGCCTGCGTTTCGAAGACGTATTCCCAGATATTCCAGGTCGGCTGGTCTTCGTCATCCGGATCGAGGTTCAAATCGATGGGACCGCGCATGGCAAAGACCACTGAGCTGCCGTCGAAGTTGATCTCGACGTCGCGGATCGCGGCCAGGCCCTGCATCAGGTCGCCCGTGACATTGATCGCCGGGGAGCTTGGCGACGCCCGGTCCTTGACATAGAGATCGGCGCCGAAATCGAAGGTAATCAATTCGCGCAGATCCGTCTGCACCAGCGTGCCGTCATTCTCATCGAAGACCAGCGGTGCTTTTATGTAGGCGATCGGGAAGTCGATTACGACGGGATCCGGAGACTGGCCGTTACCGATCTGTACACCCTGATTCGCCCCGTCGCAGGAGATGAGTGAAAACGAAACGACAAGAAATGCGAGCAACCGCATTCCCTTGCCTGTGGATCCATCCGTTTCATTTCGCGCCAGCATAGTCATAGCTACTACCTCAACGACGGCCGGATGCTCTCCGTTCCCCGGCCGCAATCGTGTCAGGTGCGCATTACTCCACTCGTTTCGTTGCATGCAATAGTGGACATAATGCGCACGCCATACCGTTAACACGATCACAAATAGGATCGTGGTGTCGGATCAGTCTAGGGAAGGAAAATCGCCGATGTAATGTGGAGAAAGAGCGACACTGCGCAAAGTCAAATCCCGTTTTCGACGCCGTTCTGTGTCTGGCGGTGGCATGGGAATTCGCCGACCACTTTAGCTTCGCCTGCTTTGGAGCACGCTCGATGCTCGCCCGGGGTTCCACAGAAACACCAGGTAGCGCGTTCGAGGCCGAATCGGCGTTCAAAAAGCTGGATGCAGTTCACACTTTTTCCGGCCACGCCGAAGCGGTGAATCCGCCGTGACAAAAATCGTCACATCACGCGTGTCTGCCTTCCGCGACAGGGCCGGAGGCGTTTGGAATCAAGCTTTCGATCGCCGTGCGACCAAACCTGTACCAATCCACCGACAATGACTTGACATATCTTCGCGCCGGGCCCGCTTCGCGCGCTTCACGTAACACGCTGTTTTAAATAATCTTTTTAGGTCATGGATGGGCGTAATTCGAAACTGGCACGGCAATTGCTTTATTCCGTACAGGACACGAATGCGTGTCCGTTTGATTCGGGACGCCTCAGCGGTTTGTGAATGCATTCACGGTGAAGCGCCGAATCATCAGGCAAGCTCTTCGGATCAAGTCCGCCTGTTAAAGACAGACCGTTCAGGGAAAACACCCGAACGAACATGGACTTCGCGAAGGGCATAGTCGAAGGAACGGCATCAAGTCGAATCATTTCAACAATGAGCAGGTTTGTTATGAAGAACAGGACGTGGACAAGAATCAAGCATGCAGACGGCCATATCCCGGCCGGACGCCTGATCCAGTTACTGGCGTTCGCTCTGCTTGGCGTCGCAATTACCTGCACGGCATACGCAGGTCCGCGCGAACAGGCAAAGCGGATTCACGACCGGCTCGCCGGCGTGCCGCCTTCAGAGGCAGTACTGAGTGACATGGAGTCCGATATCCTTGCCGGTCAGCCGCTGCAGGCCGCGATTACTGCAATGGAGGACCCGAGCTTCTACAACGTCACGTTGAAGAACTTCGCGGCTCCCTGGACCAATCGCGAGCAGAGCGTCTTCGTTCCTCTGAATGACTATATTGCTACGGTCGTCGGCATGATTCGCGACGACGTACCGTTCAACACGCTGTTCTCGCACAACCTTCTCTATGTGGGCCCCGGCACGCTGCCGCCCTACTCGAACTTTAATAACGACCACTATGCGCAGATGGAAGCGCAGAGCATCGATATGAAGACGGGCCTGCAGCAGACGAGTCAATCCGCGGTGACCGGCCTGCCGCCGAACGCAGTCGCCGGTGTCTGGACGTCGCGCGCGGCGGCCGAAGCGTTCTTCGTCGCCGGCACCAACCGGGCGCAGTTCCGCTTCACGATGCTCAATCATCTCTGCAACGACATGGAGCAGGTGCACGACGTCAAGCTGCCCCCTGACCGTATCCGCCAGGACGTCAGCCGCAGCCCGGGTGGCGACAGCCGACTGTTCCTTAACAACTGCATCGGCTGCCACAACGGCATGGATCCGCTGGCAGGCGCATTCGCTTATTACAACTTCAATGAAGACACCGGCACGATCGAATATACGGACGGCGTCGTTCAGTCGAAGTATTACAACAATGACACCAACTTCGACCCGGGTTTCCGCACCACGGACGACTCCTGGATGAACTACTGGCGCGAAGGCCAGAACCAGTTCCTGGGCTGGTCCCAGGCCGGCCCTGGCAGCACGGGCAGCGGCTTCGGCGCAGCGTCAATGGGCGATGAACTTGCCAACAGCGACGCTTTCGCCAGCTGCCAGGTAAAGAAGGTTTTCAAGGCAGTGTGCCTGCGCGAGCCGGAAGATGCGGCTGATCGCAACCAGGTCGACCTGATGGTTTCGTCTTTCAAGGCCGGCTACCGCATGAAACAGACGTTCGCAGAAGCGGCCGTCTATTGCATGGGCCAGTAGGGAGGCTATGACAATGATTAAAGCAACAGGAATTGCTGTGGCCCAGGCCCGTAAGACACGCGCCCCCTTGTTCGCCGCGCTGACGGCGACAGCACTGGCCGCCTGCGGCGGCGGCGCGCAGACCGTAGACAACCCGCTGCCCCAGAACCCGGGCGGCCCGTCGATCGTTACCTACAACGGCATCAATGCGCCGCGTGATTCGGAAGTCAACGCTTTCCTGCAGAGCTTCTGGACGCCGATGCAGAATTCCGCGACCTGCGGCAACTGCCACGTGGAGAACGGCACCGGCCCGACGCCGTTCGCGCGCTTCGACGACATCAACCTCGCCTACGACGCGGCCATTACGAAGGTCGATATGGGCGTACCGGGGCTGTCCGAACTGGTCAGCAAGGTCT
>Ga0209536_100013919_pt1 | contig 11573 bp, 7 predicted proteins | sample DeeMarSeWOR28_12_FD_187461 | JGI IMG/M metagenome (GOLD analysis project Ga0209536, IMG submission 187461) | Marine sediment microbial communities from White Oak River estuary, North Carolina - WOR-2-8_12 (SPAdes) (version 2) | ecosystem: Environmental > Aquatic > Marine > Intertidal zone >... | reverse complement strand
GAAGTATCATTGCTGCTGCGCCGGCCGCCTGGAAGGGAAGCATACCCTGGTGATGTCTTTTATCTGCACTCACGACTGCTGGAGAGAGCTGCTAAAATCATAGAATCGGATGAAGTTGCAGTTAAAATGAACGACCTTCCTGAATCACTCGAGGGATTGGTCAAAGGCGGAGGTACACTGACAGCCCTGCCGATAATAGAAACTCAGGCAGGTGATGTGGCCGCATATATACCAACTAACGTAATATCTATTACTGACGGGCAGATCTTCCTGGAGGGTGATTTGTTCAACGCAGGTGTGCGACCAGCCATTAATGTAGGAATATCAGTTTCACGTGTCGGTGGAAATGCCCAGATAAAGTCCATGAAGAAAATTGCAGGTACACTCAAAGTCGACCAGGCACAGTACAGGGAGATGGAAGCTTTTGCCAAGTTCGGCTCTGATCTTGATGCATCAACCCAGGCTTTGATAGACAAAGGATCAAAAAATGTCGAGATATTGAAACAAAAACAATATGATCCCATGAAAGTGGGAAACCAGGTTGCTATAATATACTGTGGAACAAAAGGCTTACTCAAGAATATCCCGGTTGATAAGGTGAAGGAATTTGAAAATGAATACCTTGAGTATCTCGAACTGAAACATTCTGATACACTTGAGCAGCTTGGGGAGGGAATGCTCAACGATGAAATAACGGGCGTACTTGAAAAAGTTACTGCTGATATTAGTGCAAAATTCGAAAAGTAAAACCAGAATCAGGTAAGTAATATACTATGGCCAGCCTGAAAGAAATAAGGAAAAGGATAGCATCAGTCAAATCAACAAGGCAGATAACATCAGCAATGAAAATGGTGGCTGCTGCCCGACTGCGTAAGGCACAGGATAAAATAGTGAAACTAAGGCCATATGCTTCCAAATTACATGAATTGCTGGTTGGGATAAGCACAAGGATTGAAGAATCGGAAAATGAGCATGTCTTTAGCCGCAGATCAGAAGATGAAAAAGTATTGTTAATAGTGGTTACTTCAAACAAAGGGCTGTGCGGATCATTCAATATGAATGTGATAAAGGAAACCATATGGATAATAGACACAAAATACTCAAACCAGTATAAAAAAGGTACATTGTGGCTGTTGACAATAGGAAAGAAAGCATATGATTACTTCAGTAAAAGGAATTTTCAGATATATGAAGATCACAGTAACCTTTTTGATGATCTTACTTTCAATAATTGTTCAACACTGGCAGGCAGAATAATGGATGCATTTTTGAAAGAGGAATTTGACCGTATTGAATTTGTTTATAATAAATTCAGAAATGCTGCCAACCAAGACCTTACATATGACAATTTCCTGCCCCTGGAAAGCGAGACAGATATAGAAGATGTTCAGAAGGCTGATTATATTTTTGAGCCCTCAAAGGAGGAGATCATATACGAATTGATACCGAAAACGCTGAAAATACAGTTTTACAGAACCTTGCTTGATTCATACGTTGCCGAGCATGGAGCCAGGATGACCGCGATGCATAAGGCTACAGATAATGCAACAGAATTAATCAGGGATCTTAATCTTGAATACCATAAAGCCCGCCAGGCAAGCATAACAAACCAGATACTTGAAGTTGTAAATGGAGCACAGGCACTGGGCGCCCGGTAATACCGGAAATGATATCATAAATTATGTATAAATACGAAGAATTACAGGATATCGTTAACAGGGCTATCAACAACATGTCATATGAGTATGAAGCCGAAAAACTTTTTGCACCCGTTAAGTACCTGATGTCAATGGGGGGAAAAAGGATACGTCCTGTTTTGACACTGATGGCCTGTAACCTGTTTGATGATAAAATAGAAAAAGCAATATTACCGGCAGTGGGGCTGGAAGTGTTTCACAATTACACACTAGTACATGATGATATCATGGACAGGTCAGAGCTGCGCAGGGGCTCGGCTACAGTCCATGTGAAATGGAATGTCAACCAGGCAATATTATCAGGTGACGTGATGGCTTTCATTGCAAATGAGTGTATGCTCAATGCTCCTCCTTCCATACTTCAGGAGGTGATGAAGATATATAATGATACAGCAATTGATGTATGCAGCGGGCAGCAGATGGATATGGATTTTGAACAGAAAAGCTTTGTTTCACATACAGACTATCTGCGCATGATTGAATTAAAAACAGCTGTTCTCCTTGCCGCCGCACTTAAAATAGGTGCTGTAATTGGTAATGCCAGGCCTGAAGAGGCTGAAAAATTATTCAGCTTCGGCAATAACCTTGGTCTTGCATTCCAGATACAGGATGACCTGCTGGACACATATGGTGATCCGCAGGTATTCGGAAAAAAAATAGGTAACGATATAGTGGCAAACAAAAAAACCATCTTAATTATAAAAGCCCTTGAACTGGCTTCCGGCGCTCAGCTAAATACTCTCAATCATCAATTACAGATTGAAGATTTTAATAACGAGGAGAAAATAGATGCAGTCAAAAATATCTTTGATGAACTGAATATTAAGGCTATAGTTGAGGATATGGCCAGACAATATACTGATCTTGCTTATTCATCTCTTGAAGATGTGCAGGTTGAAAAAGACCGGAAGGAGGAATTAATGGAACTGACATATTTGCTGCTTAAGAGAACAAAATAAGCCCGGCAGGACAAAGGTTGATATATGATTAATTTGTTAAATTTGTAGTTCAGTTAAAATATCTAATTCATGGCAAAGAACATAGGCGTGATAAGCCAGGTTATAGGTCCTGTTGTTGATGTGACTTTTGACAGGGAAGGATCAGAATTACCCAATATCTACGATTCTCTTGAGATAAAAAAGGATGACGGTTCAACGCTGGTGATTGAGTGTCAGCAGGACATTGGTGAAAACACGGTGCGTGCAATAGCAATGGACTCAACTGACGGACTCAGGAGGGGGATGGAAGTAGTAGCGACTGGTAAACCTATTATTATGCCTATAGGCGACCAGATCAAGGGACGCCTGATGAATGTTACGGGTGAGGCCATAGATGGTATGTCGGACCTTACAAAAGAAAATGGTTATCCCATTCACCGCAAACCACCGTTATTTGAAAATCTTTCAACTGAAAAGGAAGTTCTTTATACCGGGATCAAGGTGATAGATCTTATTGAACCCTATTCCAAGGGGGGCAAAATAGGCCTGTTTGGTGGAGCCGGTGTCGGTAAAACAGTTATTATCCTTGAACTGATAAATAATATAGCCAAAGCATATCAAGGGCTATCTGTCTTTGCAGGAGTCGGGGAGAGAACACGAGAAGGAAATGACCTTTTGAGAGAGATGATTGAGGCCGGAGTAATCGACTACGGGAAAGAATTCCTTAAAGACATGGAGAAAGGAGGGTGGGACCTTTCAAAAGTCGATTACGATGCATTGAAGAATTCAAAGCTGGCTCTTGTTTTCGGACAGATGAATGAACCTCCTGGGGCCCGTGCAAGGGTTGCCCTTTCAGGTCTTACCGTTGCTGAACATTTTCGTGATGGCGATGTGAAAGGGGAAGGAAGGAATATACTGTTCTTTATGGATAATGTTTTCCGGTTCACTCAGGCCGGCTCAGAGGTTAGTGCCCTGCTAGGCAGGATGCCTTCAGCGGTGGGATACCAGCCGACGCTGGCTACTGAGATGGGAATTATGCAGGAGCGCATTACATCAACCACGCACGGATCTATTACCTCGGTACAGGCCGTATATGTGCCAGCCGATGACCTTACTGACCCGGCTCCGGCCACAACATTCTCACACCTGGATGCAACAACAGTGTTGAGCAGGAAAATAGCGGAGCTAGGTATCTACCCGGCAGTTGATCCGTTGGATTCCTCATCAAGGATATTATCGGCCGATATAGTTGGAGAGGAACACTATAACTGTGCTCAAAAGGTGATAGAAATATTACAGAGATATAATGAGCTTCAGGATATTATTGCCATACTTGGCATGGATGAATTATCCGAGGAAGATAAAATGATAGTAAGAAGAGCCCGAAGGGTTCAGAGATTCCTTTCTCAACCATTCCATGTAGCTGAACAGTTTACAGGGACTCCCGGCAAACTGGTAGCTATTGAAGATACCATAAAAGGCTTCAATATGATTATTGAAGGTGAAGTTGATAAATACCCGGAAGCATCATTTATGCTGGTGGGGACCATTGAGGAAGCAATAGAAAAAGGGGAAAAGCTCCTTGCTGAATCCCAAAAATAAACCCTGGAGTGAGAATAGAAATCATTACACCTGAAAGAACAGTTTATAAGGGAGATATACGCTCCCTTAAAGTGCCTGGAAAGAAAGGTGCTTTCCAGGTTCTTAAGGATCATGCGGCGATAGTATCAACACTCATTGAGGGAAAAATAACTGTTACCGACATGAATGACAGGGACTCAGAATTTGACATCAAGGGAGGCGTTGTTGAAGTCATACATAATACCATAATCCTACTGGCCGAGAGTGCAGGCTGATAATGGCAGACTGAACCCGGCACGGGATACCATCACATTCCTGCCTTTTATCCGTATAGAATATGACAAATGATGAATTCATAAAGCGGGCTCATGAACTTGTTGATTGGATTGGAAATTATCTTGGTAATATCGACGAATACCCTGTAAAATCACAGGTCAAACCAGGAGAAATATATTCCTCCCTGCCAGAGAATCCCCCGCATAAAGGTGAAAACTTCAGTGATATCTTTAATGATTTCAATGAAATAATAATGCCGGGAATAACCCACTGGCAAAGCCCTAATTTTTTCGCCTATTTTCCTGCAAACAGTTCTGCCCCCTCAGTGCTTGCAGAAATGCTTATTGCAGCTATGGGCACACAGTGTATGATCTGGGAAACATCCCCTGCTGCTGCAGAGTTGGAAGAAAGGGTCATGAATTGGCTGAGGGATTTAATAGGCCTGCCTGAGAATTTCGAGGGCGTTATACAGGATACAGCCTCAACAGCAGCACTCGCAGCCCTTGTTACCGCACGTGAAAGAATATGTGATTTCAGGATAAATGAAAATGGATTCAAGGGAGAACCGGTATACCGGATATATGGTTCAACCCAGACTCATTCTTCTATAGAAAAAGCTGTTAAGATAGCAGGTTTTGGGCGTAATAACCTCGTAAAGGTGGACGTACGGGATGATCTTTCACTCGATCCTGATAAACTCAGGAAAGCCATTGAGAAAGACTTGGATAAAGGCTATATCCCCTGTTGCATTGTTGCCACTGTAGGAACGACAGGTACCATGGCCGTTGACCCCGTGAAAGCAATCGGAGAAATCTGCAGCAGGTATAATATATGGTTGCATGTTGATGCAGCAATGGCAGGCACAGCCCTTATACTCCCGGAATATAGCTGGCTTATTGAAGGAAAGGAATATATCGACAGTTTTGTCTTTAATCCTCATAAATGGATGTTTACCAATTTTGATTGCTCTGCGTATTTTGTAAAGGATGCCGGTCAGTTAATTAAAACATTTGAGATATTGCCTGAATATCTTAAAACACGAACGAGGGGGCAGGTCAACGATTACCGTGACTGGGGTATACCACTGGGCAGGCGATTCAGGGCCCTAAAACTATGGTTTGTAATAAGATCTTTCGGGCTAGAAGGACTGAGGGAAAAGGTAAGAAATCATATTTCCTATGCTGCCTGGCTTGCCGCGAGGGTAAATGAACATCATGATTTTGAAATGACAGCTCCCCTCAGCCTTAATACTGTTTGTTTCAGGTACCGACCTGAAGGAACAAACGAAAAATACCGAAATGATATTAATGAGAAGCTCAATCATATCCTTAACGATACAGGCAGGATTTACCTGACACATACTAAAATAAACGGTAAGTACTCACTACGGATGGTTACATCCCAGACAAACGTTGAGCTTAAGCATATAGAACAAGCCTGGGCACTTATTACAGAAAAAGCATCCACTATTCAGTAAGACCTGTCTTTGCCCAGGACAAAACCAAAAACATCCATATTAAATATAAACCTGAAATGGGATGACTTTTCGAAAGGCATATACGCAGCCTGCAAACCTGCTGAAAGTTTTACCGGTATTCTCAGCAGGTAAAAATCGGCCAGTAATTCAGTTCCCACCGAGGACAGATAATCCCTGCCTTCTACCTGTTCATATTCCTCTATATCATACAGGTTATTGCTGATAGCATAATCATAGAAGACTGTATTCCTTATACGGTTGACGTATAAGAAGCTGCCAAGATGAAAATCAGGGTAGGCCAGCGGAAAGGCATAATCGATGCTGAAACTGCTGAGATTTTCAGAAATTATGTGTTTGTAACCTCTCGGCAGTGAGATCCTGTTATGTATGAGCAACCGTCTGAAGTCCTGCTTTTCATACTGGTATTTGAACATAACACCATGATTACTGAAAAATCCAGGAAAATAGAATGCTGTTCTCAGGGAAGAAACAGGACCGTACAGATCACTGTCAAACAGGGAAGTGGTCAGGTAAAGATCGAGCACCTGTCCATACCTTGGCCATATGTCCCTGTAAGCCATCTTATAGAAATTTGAGAAGTATAGCCTGGCATTAAGTATTGTCTGTCCGTAATCAAACATTTCCTTATCCTCGTCAAGGACATACTTGTTGGAATAGTTTAAATTAAGGGAGGGCCAGAATGTCTGGATGAATTTGCTTCGCCTGAAATATAGAGGTAAATATACAGTGGTACTGGTCGATAACCTGTTATGGATTATCGACGGAGTGGCTGTGGTGTCGTTACTGTTGTAAATCACCGGTGCTCCTCCGTAAGTGAGATTAAAATCAAATCCCGGGTACCAACCCTTCCAGCTTATGTTTGTATGAAGAAGATGTTCCTTATTGGTGTATTCATAACCCAGGGTACTGATAAGAGAGCTGAGATTATCCTGGGTCATTATCATGGCGCCCAGGCTTACAGGCACCTCATCAAATGAAATATTATTTATATCAGCATAGAAAGGCATCCAGCTGTGGAACCTGAAGAGATTGGTAATCTTATTGTATTTCTCCTTCTTATAATTTGCAGGCAGGGAATAATCACCTGTCCATAATAGCTTGTCATCCCTGTTGAGCTCATCAATAAAACGATTTCCTATTGTTGTCTCCTCCGTTGTTTTAACAGCAAGCCTTTCGATACCGGCAATAGCAATATTATTACCGTCTGCTGAATAATCGGAAAATAATATACCATCGTCAGTGAGTGATATATCCATTACACCAAATCGTGAGGATGTAATCCGATGAATCTCCCCGTTTTCATCTATCCTGAATGCGTTATCAGTTCCTGATGATGAACTGACAAAAAACACTGATGACTCATTTTTCCTTACTGATTGAAGGTCATCCCTTCCTTCTTCAATATAAGATTTCCATTCGCCTGTTTCAGGAATGAACGACATAATACCTTCACCGTTTTCATTGGATGAGATAAAGATAATCTCCTTCATGCCTTCTGACCATGAAGGGTAAGAGATAAACCTGTTCCCGGGGCTATCATGCCTGCTGATGGTATTGCCTGAGAGTGCATCTATTATGACCAGGCTGTTTTTGTAGTCAACCGTGCTTTCGGCGGCAACTATAAATTTCGCATCTGCTGATATATCGGGCCCGAATAGTCTGCTTTTCACCGTTAAAGTACTCAACTGGCGGGTCCGGATATTATAGGTTTTAATTACTGAATATTCACGGTTTGCCCATCTGGGATCATTAAAATGCTCAGCCCATACGATTGTATTTCCATTAAAGTTCAGCTTAAAAGGCCACACATTACCGGGGGTGAATAACCTGCTTTCTGATCCTTTTTCTGTATTGATAAGGACAAAATACGGTATCCGGTAAAGGGATGTTTTTATGGCAATTATGCTGTCACTGCCCGCTGTAACAGGTGAGTAATAGTTTACGTACGCATTATTTTTCGGCGGATTCAGTATCCTGTATTTTTCAGGATTCAGATTTTGTTCATTCTTTTTCCAGCTATCCCTCAGGTAAACCATGGTTTCAAAATATATATCCTCCTTGCTGTGGTTGGTATATTTTCGCAGGGCGGCATTTAAGGGATTCAAAGTGTAAGGTCGCAGGGCTACGTAATCCATGGGCTCCTGCCACACTCTGTTTCCGAAATTTGTTCTTGCCCATGCACTCATCTGGTAGCCAAACTGGTAATGATCCGGTGTGTAATCCCTGTAGGAGCCAAAAAGCATTTTATCATAGCTGTACAGGTTATCCTTTTCGAGCAATACGGCTTTCAGCCTTTTTTCAAATGAAGGGATACGCCCCCTGCCTGAATAGGACCAGGCACTTTCTGCAATTACGGCCTCTCCTTCAAGAAACCAGTAGGGAGTGAAGATGCCAAGTGCCCCTGCATACTGTTCACCAAAAATCTATGACATGGTTTTTGATATACCTCTGCTGAAGCTGTTCATCTGCAGGACATGCATCAATTCATGCAGGGCCAGCTGCTCTATATGGTCCATCGGGATATTATCCTGACCCGGGAGAGGGTACAGCTCAATTCTTTTAGGTGCCCAGGCTACATACCCGTTTGACTCCGTTGTGTGGTTGTGTATAATCACAGGTATTTTATCCAGTATGGGTTCATTGTATGAGCCTTTAAGAAGGTCATAAGCCTCTTCGAAAGAGAAGACAAACCTTTCTATACGGTTTGAGTAGGAATCAGGATAGATGAACCTGAAGTGATATGATTCCAGTTTTTCCCATTTAAATGATGCAGGCTCCTGGCCCGTATCGTAATACTGGCCATGAATACTGAGGCTCACCAGCACAAAAATGACTGCTATGAAGGTTTTTCTGTTCATGTGTTTTGGAAATTCAAAAATATAAAAGTTAAAGCAAATTGATTAAATTCGCCAACTGTATATATGATCTTTTAACATACAGTAACCATTATAGTTTATGAAACATTACAGGTTGGTGAATATATCACTGGGATGGTTATCCTTCCTGGTGGCCGTTATTACTTATATATTGACTGTTGAGCCAACCCTCAGTTTATGGGATTGCGGTGAGTTCATAGCTACATCATACAAGCTTGAGGTTGGTCATCCCCCGGGGGCTCCGATGTTTATGATCCTGGCACGCTTTTTCGCCCTTTTTGCTTCCGATGTAAGCAAGGTGGCCCTTTCTGTGAATATTATGTCAGCACTGGCAAGTGCATTTACCATAATGTTCCTTTTCTGGACTATCACCCATCTCGGCAGGAAAATTCTTTCAGGGAATGATAACGCATTGAGCACAGGACAGATGTTAGCAGTTATGGGAGCAGGGCTGACCGGCGCTCTGGCGTATGCTTTTTCAGATACCTTCTGGTTCTCAGCTGTTGAAGGTGAGGTGTACGGAACATCATCTCTTATGACAGCTCTTGTTTTCTGGGCCATATTGAAATGGGAAAATGAAGCTGATAAGCCCTATGCAAACAGGTGGATTATCCTTATAGCATACCTGGTGGGCCTCTCGATAGGAGTGCACCTGCTTAACCTCGTGGCTATACCGGCCATTGTATTTGTTTATTATTTCAGGAAATATGAGTTTTCCTGGAAAGGATTTGTATATGCAATAATATTATCAATTGCATTTATTGCAATTATTATGTGGGGCCTTTTGCCGGGATTCATAATACTGGCCAGCAAGCTGGAGCTTTTTCTGGTTAACAATATAGGGTTACCATACAACAGCGGTCTGTATATTCTTATACTTTTGTTTATTATATCAATAATCTTCGCAATAAGGTCAAGCCTTGAAGGAACAAATAAACAAAGGATAATAGCTTTCGGCTTTGCTACTGTATTGTTCAGTGGCATGTGGCTAATGACAGAAAGCACATTTTTCAATATTCTCCTTCTTGCTTTCCTCGGATTCCTGGTCTGGCGCTTTTCTGAAAAAGGGGTGGTAACTTTAAATACAGCACTGACCGTGGTGCTTGTTATAATGATCGGGTATTCATCATTTGCCACGATATATATTCGTTCACAGGCAAATCCACCCATGGATGAGAATAATCCTGAAAATGTATTCAGTTTCCTTTATTATCTTAACCGTGAGCAGTATGGTGACAGACCGTTGCTCAAAGGGCCATATTTCAATGCACCCATTGTTTCCTATGACAGGGGAAAACCAACATACAATCCCATTGAGGGTGAGTACAGGATTACAAATCGTGACCTTGTACCCGAGTATGACGAAAGATTTGTTACCCTTTTCCCGAGAATGTACAGTCCGCAGAATGACCATGTCGAAGTATATAAACAATGGAATAATTTTCAGGGAACACCAGTCCAGGTCTCTGACCAGTCCGGAGAGAGAAGAATAGAACGTAAACCAACTTTCGGTGAAAATCTGAAATTCATGTTTTCATACCAGCTGGGACATATGTACTTCAGGTATTTCATGTGGAACTTTGCCGGCAGGCAAAATGATACCCAGGGTTATGGAGGCCCCTTTGATGGCAACTGGTTATCAGGGTTTAAAGCCCTCGACAAATCACGGCTGGGGCCACAGGATAACCTGCCCGATCATATGAAGAATGATCCCTCAAGAAATGTATATTTTTTGTTACCTCTGCTCCTGGGACTGACAGGGTTTTATTATCAGCTCAACAAAAACAAGAAAGACTTATGGGTAGTGCTGCTGCTGTTTATAATGACAGGTATAGCCATAGTGATTTATTTAAATCAATATCCCAATCAACCCCGTGAAAGGGATTATGCATACGCCGGCTCTTTTTATGCATTTACAATATGGATCGGGCTGGGCGTCCTTTTCCTCTTTGAGATATTTACAAAACTTGCTGGAAAGAAAATATCGGCATTGTTAGCCAGCATAATTTCACTGGTGGCAGTGCCGGTGCTGATGGTATCTCAAAACTGGGATGATCATGACAGGTCGGGTAGGCATACAGCCACGGCAGTAGCAACGAATTACCTGAAATCAGTAGCCCCCAATGCTGTATTGTTTACCAATGGCGATAACGATACTTTTCCCCTGTGGTATGCACAGGAGGTAGAAGGGGTCAGAACTGATGTGAGGGTATGTAACCTCATGCTTTTCAATACTGACTGGTACATTGACCAGATGAAGATGAAAACCTACGAGTCGGAACCCATGAAACTCACAATGACGAAATCAAAATATTATGACGGCGTAAATAACCAGGTATTCATAATTGAAAATCCCCGGCTGACAGGTTTTATTGATGTTGACAAAGTTGTGGAGTTTATCAGGAGTGATAATGAAGGGACAAAATACCGGTTCCCCGATGGTGAGGAGCATGATTACCTGCACTTCAGGTTGCCCCTTACACGGGGATTGAACACCTTTGCCATCGTCCCGGACGGCCTGCTGCTGGAAATCACGTATCAGCCCTTGCAGGGCCTCCTTCCCTTGAATTTGGAGAGTTTTTACCTTTTTCACCAGGACGACCAGTTGCCCAAGAGCTGTGTCGATTGCCATGACCTGCAGAATACCAGAACAATCACCCCTACCGGTCTGACGGAACAAACCTCCTGCGGTGATTGCCATAAAAAT
>Ga0209536_100013918_pt1 | contig 11573 bp, 11 predicted proteins | sample DeeMarSeWOR28_12_FD_187461 | JGI IMG/M metagenome (GOLD analysis project Ga0209536, IMG submission 187461) | Marine sediment microbial communities from White Oak River estuary, North Carolina - WOR-2-8_12 (SPAdes) (version 2) | ecosystem: Environmental > Aquatic > Marine > Intertidal zone >... | reverse complement strand
GGGATTCGAACCCTTGGTACCGTTGCCAGTACACTTGATTTCGAATCAAGCACCTTCGACCGCTCGGTCAGCTCTCCGCGGCGGAAGCTAGCAAAACACCTTGGGGTGTCAACGACTGTTCGGCTGGTTGTTTTTAGCGCGGATCGCGGCGAAAAAGCCGGTCAGAAGAGCACTGCATTCGTCGCTGAGAACGCCGGGGACACACTCGAACCGATGGTTGAGCCTCGGGTCGCTTCCGATGGTGTACAGAGTTTCCGTCGCGCCGGCCTTTGGATCGTTGCAGCCCCAGACCACGCGCGGCACACGGGCGTTGACGAGTGCGCCGGCACACATCGGGCAAGGCTCGAGCGTCACGTACAGCGTGGTATCGATCAGCCGCCAACTGCCGAGCGCCTCGGCTGCCTGTCTGATTGCGATCATCTCGGCGTGGGCGGTCGGATCCTGGCTGAGCTCACGCAGGTTGTGCCCACGGCCGATGATCTCGCCGTCGTGGACGATGACCGCGCCCACGGGGACGTCGCCTTTCTCGGCCGCGAGCTCCGCTTCGGCGATCGCCGCGGCCATCCACTGCTCGTCGGCTGCCGGATCAGTCATGAGAAGCCTCGAACCTTGCGATACCACTCGGTAAGCTCGGCCATGCCTTGCTGTCGGTCGACCACGGGCTCGTAGCCAAGATCTCGCTTCGCCCGACTCATGTCGAATGCACTCGTTTGCCCGCGGCGGATCACCTCGGTGGTGTGAAGAGACGATAATCCAATTCGAGACGCGATCCACGCCCAACGATAAGGACCTGCGTTCCGCGGTGGGGCCCAGCCGAGAGCCTCGCTCAGCTCGGTGAAAAGCTCGCGCGAGACGGAGAGCTCGGTGTCGACCACGTAGTAAACGTTGCCAGTGGTGACGCTGGTGCTGAGGGCGCACTCCACCGCGTGTGCGAGGTTGGTGATGTGCGTCGTCGCGAGCAGCTTCTTGCCGCCGCCCACGATGCAAACACCACCGCTCTCGGCTTCAGCCTCCCACCTCGGGAGGTGAGTGGTGTCACGAGGACCCCACACCAGCCCGGGACGGAGCGCGACCGTCCAGAACCCCTTCTTCCCGGACACGCGCACGAGCTCTTCGGAGTGGAGCTTGCTGCGCGCGAGCTCTCCGTACGGCCGCTGGGGGGCGTCGGATTCCGTCCAGAAGGAGCGCGGCCCCGGGTAGAGCGTCGCATCGGCGCAGGAGATGTGGATGAAGCGCCGGCAGCCGGCCTTCTTCGCCGCGTTGATCGCGTTTTCCGTGCCGGCGACGTGCGCCCAGCCGAGGGTGTCGGGGTGCGCAGCCGGATCCGCGATGCCGGCCGCGTGCACCATGGCATCGCAGCCGTCCGCCGCGGCCGCGAGCCGGTTGGGGTCGCCGATGTCGCCGACGATTCGCTCCAAGTCCGAAAGGGCGCGCGAGTCCGAGCCTTCGCGAACGTAGGCCACGACTTCGTGCCCGGCGGCGCGCAACCTCCGTAGCACGCCGCCGCCGATGAACCCGGTTGCCCCTGTAACCAGACAGCGCACGCGGGTTTTGTAACAGGAAGCGAGCGGGCCACAAGGCTTTCGTCCTATGCGGCGCGCTTCGCAGCCCCCGACGCGCCGGCCAGCGCCGCCCGGACTGCATCCGCCAGCTTGGCGTCGGCTTCGAGGGCGGTCCGTGCGTTCTCGCGGCCCTGGCCGATGTTCTGCCCTTTGAACCGGAAGTAGGCGCCGCTCTTCTCGATGACCGCTGCTTCGACCGCGCGGTCGACGAGGTCGCCGACGGCGTCGATACCCTCCCCATAGCGGATGTCGAACTCGGCTTTGCGGAAGGGAGGCGCGAGTTTGTTCTTCACGACTTTGACTCGTGTGCGATTGCCGAGAACCGCCTCGCCGTGCTTGACGGCGCCGATGCGGCGGACGTCGAGACGTACGGTGGCGTAGTATTTGAGCGCATGCCCGCCCGTGGTGGTTTCCGGCGAGCCGAACATGACCCCGATCTTCATGCGCAGCTGGTTGATGAAGATGATGGCGGTGCCGGTTCGGTGGGCAGCTCCGGCGAGCTTGCGCAGCGCTTGACTCATCAGGCGCGCTTGAAGGCCTACGTGAGAGGCGCCCATGTCGCCGTCGAGCTCGGCCTGCGGCACGAGCGCAGCCACCGAATCGATGACGACGAGGTCGACCGCGCCGCTCTTCACGAGGATCTCGGCGATGTCGAGCGCTTGCTCGCCGCTGTCGGGCTGGCTGACGAGAAGCTCCTTCGGGTCGACACCGAGGTTCTTTGCGTAATGGACATCGAGCGCATGCTCGGCGTCGATGAAGGCCGCGACGCCGCCACCGGCCTGGCACTGGGCGATGGCGTGAAGGGTGAGGGTCGTCTTGCCGCTCGACTCGGGGCCATACACCTCGACGACGCGCCCCTTTGGATAGCCGCCACAGCCGAGCGCTTCATCGAGGGAAGGGCTGCCTGTCGGGATGCAGGGCACGCGCTCGGCCTTTCGATCGCCAAGGCGCATCATCGCGCCCCTGCCGAATTGCTTTTCGACGTTCTGAAGAAGGGTATCGACCGCTTTGAGTGGTTGTTTCATCAGCTCTTGCTCCTCGTTGGTGGTTTGTTTCTGCGGAACGCAGCCGTCAGGTGGGCTCGCGATCCAGAACACGGTATTGGAGAGCCTCGGCCGTGTGTGCGGGCAGTACTTCGCCGACGCCGTCGAGCGCCGCGATGGTGTGGGCGACCCGGAGTGCCTTGAGATAGGCGCGTGCGCTCATCTTCAAACGCTCGACACCGACCTCGAGCAAAGTGAGCGCCTCCTTCGAGACGTCGCGCGTGAGTGACTCGAGGCCGCTGCGCTCGGATCGCAGCGCAATTCGTTCACGTGCGCGTTCGACGCGCCGCCGGACCGTTTTGGACGGCTCTCCCCGGGCCGCGTTGCGCATCGTCCGGGCGCTCACGCGGGGGACGGCGACTTGCAGATCGAAGCGATCGAGCAGAGGGCCGGAAACCCTGCTGCGGTAGCGCGCAATCTGGTGCTCGCTGCAACGGCAGAAGCGCGTGGGATCGCCGTGATACCCGCATGGGCAGGGGTTCATGGCGGCAATGACCATGGGCGCCGCAGGCAGGCGCACCCGCTGCTTGGCTCTCGAGATGACGACTTCACCCTCTTCCATCGTGGTGCGCAGGGTTTCGATGGCGTCGCGGCGGAACTCGGGGAGCTCGTCGAGGAAGAGGACACCGCGATGTGCGAGCGTGAGCTCCCCTGCGCGAACTGGCTCGCCGCCTCCGACGATCGCGACCGCGCTTGCGGTGTGATGCGGCGCCCGAAAGGGGCGTGCGCGACCGATCAAGACACACGGGGAACGGAGCCCAGCCGAGCTCGCGATGGTCGCGATTTCGAGGGCTTCCTCCGCGGTGGGCGGGGGAAGAATCGAGGGCAGGGCGCGTGCGAGCATCGTCTTGCCGGCGCCGGGGCTCCCGATGAGGAGCATGTGATGCCCACCGGCGGCAGCAATTTCGAGGGCGCGTCGAGCGGCCTCTTGCCCGCGAATGGCCGACAGATCCGGCTCGGCCCTCTCGAGCATGCTTGCGTTGACCGTGGGGGCCGCCGGCTCCGGGAGCGGCGCGTCACCGTTGAGCCAGCGAATCACTGCGCCGACGTGCGGTGCGCAATGCACCGAGACGCCTTTGACGAGCATCGCCTCGTGGCGGTTGCCTTCGGGAATGATCGCGTGCGCGAGCCCTGCTTGCTTGGCGCTGCGCAGCAGTGCCAGCACTCCACGCACCGGTCGTAGCTCACCCGACAGCGAGAGCTCGCCGACGAGGAGCGTGCTGGCGAGCTGCTCCGGCGATACGCCCTCGCATGCAGCCAGGATCGATGCGGCGATGGCCAAGTCGAGCCCGGAACCCGTTTTCGGGAGGTCGCCAGGTGCGAGGTTGAGAACTAGGTGTCGTGGCGGAAAGGCGAACCCGATCGACGAGAGCGCAGCACGCACGCGAATGCGACTTTCCCTGACCCCGCGCTCCGGCAGGCCGACGATGTCGAAACCGGGCAGACCTTCGCCGAGGCGCACCTCGACCTGCACGGGATGTGCCTCGATGCCGATGAGGCACGCGGCCTGTGCAGTTGCGAGCATGGGCGGGTGATACGCACGCGCCGTGCCGGTGAGCGCGCTTGCAAAATCGGGGCGTTGCACGCGCGCAGGTGGCGCGACCGCCAGGTCCCGCCAACCTTCGCCAGCATCAGCGTGAACGACCGGAGACTCGGTCGCGACGCAGGTGCTCGCGAGCGGGACCCGTCGGTACGGCCATTCATGGCGCGTCCCGGTGTCCCTCGAAGCCGCCGTGCAGTGGTCCGCGTCGGCGCGAGCGTCAGCCGTTGAGTACGCGGCGACGGAGGTCTTCGTTGAAGCCGTTGTACGACGGGCCGCCACGCTCGGCTGCGAGCAAGCGAACGATCAATGATGCAAGGATGCCGGAGAAGTCCTCGCCGTGCCGAAGGCGCGTACGTTCACCACCGTCGAGCGGCTCCAAAATGAAGAAGTGGCTTCCGAACGCGACACCCTTGGGGCCGCCGTGCCAGCGAAGCTCGCGTTCCGCGTCGACCTTTTGAACCGTCACGGGGACGCGGGCTCGGACGCCAAAGAGCTTGAACTCGATCCGCGCTGCCCCGCCGACGATGGGCTCGCCGCGAAGGCGGAAGTGTCGGCTCCAGGTGTCGTGTTGGCGGACATCGATGAGGTGTTTCCACACCTCGGCGGGAGGTGCGTCGATGACGATTTCGGTTTCGTATGTGGGCATGGGGCTTGAACGCGCGTTATAGGATGGAAGTATTTGGAAAGATAGGGTTTCTAGAGGGGGAGCGTGTCCCTGAGTCTAGCGTAGAGGTGGAGGAACGGGGCGATGCTGAGCTCGCGGCCGAGGTAGCTGAAGTCCTGGACTTCGAGGTAGACGCCGAACGCGGCGCGGGAATCGAAGTAGCGAAAATCGAAGTTGAGCGCCTTGCCGAGGGTGACGCCGCCGCGGACGACCTCGGGGTAGCCCGCGGCCTCGAGTCGCGGCGCGATCGTGCTCATGCCGTTCTGGTAGATCCCCACATGATGGAAGGCGACCTCTCGGTCCTTCAGGGCTCGGCTGTAGTGCTCGGTACCGTGCCCTGGGCCGAGGAGCTCGACTTGGCGGTCCCCGGCGTAGCCGAGCGCCACTTCGAGCTGGCAGTCTTCGATCAGGCTGCCTCGCTCGGTCCAATTCGGGGCAGGGATGGTCAGATGCAGAAAGGGGCCGGCGCCCTGTGCTTCCGCGCGCTTCACGCAGGCGGCGACATCCCGGGCTGCGATCGCGTACTGCTGAGGAAACCTCAGACCGAGGCGGTAGAAGACATCGCGAGGGATGCGCTCTTCCACATGGGGAAGACCGAATTCTTTTAGTACGGCGTCGAATACGCGGTTGCTCGTTTCCATGGTCCTCTCCTCAGAGGTAGCTCCTCGCGGCCTTGAGGGCGCGGCGAGCCGTCGCGAGAGCGCGGTACGCGTTTGGAACGTGCGGCTTTTTGCCCTCGACCAGCGCATGGTGGCGCGAGTGTGCCAAGATGACGGGTGTGAGCGCCGGGCCGACGTATTTCATGACATGGCGCGCCGGCCCGAGCTCCGCGGAGACTTCCTCGAAGTATTGTGCGGCGTCCCGTCGCTGATAGTCGAGAATCGCTTGCGACTCCTCGGAGTCCACCCAATCGGTCAGAAACAGCGCGTCCCCAAACGCGGAACGGGGCAGCGGCGGAAATCCCATCGCGCCGAACGCCATGTTCATGAATTCCCGGTAGCGGTAGCGGTTCTTCGCGCCACCGCCGAGGCAGAGCGTGCGGCCCACGATCTCATCGACCACGAGCGAGTTGCAGATCGCGAGCGCCTGGTCCTTCGGGTGCGTGAACTCGACGCGCATGTCGGGGTGCATGTCGAACACGAAGGGCGATAGGGCACCGGGTGCGACGGGCGGCGTCATGGCGATGCGAAAGATCACCGTGTCTATGCTGGACGCGTTCATCATCGCCTCGCACTCGGCCTTCTGACGCGAGTAGTTGTCGCTCGGCGAGATCTCCTCGTCTGCGCGGCGTGGGCGGTCTACTTCGGCGTTGCGGCCCCAGATCGCGGCAGTGGACGTGAACGTGAGTCGAGGCGCGCTCGGCGCCGCTTCGCAGGCGGCGATCATCGACCGCGTGGCGACCACGTTGACCGCGTAGCCTGCGGCCTGATCGACATCGGTCCCTGGAGGGACCATCGCGGCCAAATGGACCACGTGGTCCACTCCCTCGACCGCCTCCGCTACCAGCGCTTCGTCGCAGATGCTGCCGAAGCGCATCTGTACCCCTTGTCCCCAGCGCGCCGCGGTCCTGCGTCCGGAAGGCGTGTGGAGGTCGATCGCTCGCACCGAGTAGCCGCGCTCTGCGAGCAGGTCGACGACATTGGCGCCAATGTTCCCGCAAGCCCCGGTCACGAGCACGCGCTTCACGCGACCTCCTTCGCGAGTTGCTCGAGTGCGACGTGAAAGGCGTTTATCGTATGCTCGACGTCCTGGTCCGTGTGCACGGCGGAGATGAAGAACTTCTCGGCGGCTTTCAGCACGCCCTGCTTCAGCAGGAGATCCGAGAAGCGGATGTTCTTGTAGAAGTCGGAAGCCTTCGAAGAGCGGTGATCGTGGGGCTCGTCTCGGCAGAACCAGATCTCGAAGACGCTCGGAACACCGGTGACGCAGGCTTCGATGCGGCTATGCGCGATGGCGTCGCGCAAACCCTGCCGAACCTTCGTGCCGACCTCTTCCAGGCGTTCGTACGTGCCTGGCTTTTCGAGCTCGCGAATCAGGGCCAGCGCGACGCTCGCGCACACGGGATTCGAAGAGAAGGTCCCCGTCTGCATCGCGTAAGGGAGCATCTCTAGGCGTCGCTTCGGGTTCGCGATGGACATGATGTCCCGTCGGCCGCAGAGAACCCCGAGAGGCAGGCCGCCGCTGATCGCCTTTCCGGTTGCGCAGAGGTCTGGTGTAACGCCGTAAAGCCCTTGCGCACCCGCTAAGCCGAGTCGGAACCCAGTCACGACCTCGTCGAAGATCAACGGAATGTCGTAGTTGGCCGTGACGTCGCGAATGCCCTGCAGGAAACCGGGCCTCGGCTCAAAGGTCCGCTGTACGGGCTCGATGATCACGCCTGCGAGATCCTCGCGATGAGCCGCGATGATCGACGCGGCGGTGTCCAAGTCGTTGTAGGGCGCGACGAGTACTTGATCGTAGAGTGCTCGGGGAATGCCGTGGGAATTCGGAACGGCGTTCGGGTAGGCGGGCGAGCCCATCGTCCATTGATTGCTCATCAGCGCGTAGTCGTTCATGCCGTGATACGCGCCTTCGAACTTGAGGATCTTGTCGCGCTTGCGATAGACCCGTGCGAGACGCATCGCGAAGAACGTCGCTTCGCTCCCGCTGCTGTGGAGGCTCACCATCTCGGCGCAGGGGACATGCTCGACGATCTTTCGGCCGAGCTCGATCGCCTGCTCGTTGATGATGAGGTGAGAGGTGCCGGCCTCGGGAACGGTGCGGAGAGCCTCGAGCACTGCGGGGTGTGCGTGTCCGAGCACATGCGGGCCCGAGCCGAGAAGGTAGTCGATGTACTCGTTGCCGCTCACGTCCCAGATGTGGCTCCCCTTGGCCCTCCGAACGCAGAAGTTCAGCTCTGGGTCGAACGTCAGGCAGCGCGTTTGCGTCGGAAACAAACGCTCGGCCTCTGCGACGAGCGCGCGCTCTTCGTCGCTCCGCTCGGTCATGCCGCGCTCCGTCGTCGCTTCTCGAGTACCCTGGGGTACTGCTCGATGTACTCCGCGTAGCGTGTGTGGATCTGCGCCGGAGACTGCCCGAAGTCGTCCCGGGTGTAGTTGTGCGTGCCGAACTGCCCCGGCTGGTGGGCTTCCCGCCACGCGCTCAGCGCCGCCTTCGCACGCTCAGAAAAGGGCTGGTCGAAGCGCGCGTACGCCTTGGCGACCTCGCCGATGGGATCCGCCATGAAGTCGTTGAAATAGATGTCGTGGAATTGGTGCTCGCGGCCCTTGCGAAGCCGCATGCCGTTCTCGACGGCGCGGGCCCAAGCTTCTTTCTGATCGATGGCGATCTGCTCGCGGTCGAGGCTGTGCTCGAACAGCGAACGAAAGTGCGCACAGAGGCTCACGTACGAGGGCAGCACGTCCGCTGGGTCGCGATGTGTCCAGATGATGCACGCGTCCGGGTACGCCTCCAGCAGTGCATCGAGGTTTCGCATGTGCACCGGGTACTTGAAGAGCCAGCGCTTGTCGGGCTCGTAGAAGCCGATGAGCTGCATGGCGCGCTTGTGCCGTTGGTAGGTTTCTCGGTGAATCGTGTTCATGTACCACTCCGAGTAGGTCGGTACCGTAGACACGACCTCGAAGCGGTCGTCACTGAAGTTCTGCCCGAGCAGCCGGCCCGATTCGTCCGGACCGTCTGGCATCATGTAGTGAATCGCTTCGAGCATGCTCTTGCCGGCCTGATACATCATGTCCAGCTCGATGACGGCGTGCTGATAGTCGGTAGCGGCCTCCCAGCTGGGACGCGGTGGCCGTGGCTGCGGGTGAAGTGCCAGCCAATACTGGAGGCACTGCATGTCGGGGTTGGCTCCCATCAAGTAGTGAAGTGCCGTGCTCCCCGTGCGAACCATGCCGGTGATGACGATCGGGCGCTCGATCGGAACCTCGGCCGAGTCGGGCATCATCTCGAACCAACGTTGGGTGTGGAGGCGCGCGGCCAGCAAACCTACGGTTTGGTAGACGACGGTCATCTTGCCGAGGTTGTGCAGGCGCGCCTCGTTGTCGTACGAGTAGAGGATGCGGCGCAGGCCTTCGAGGTAGCTCGGGTCGCCGAAGTCGTCGTAGCCATCGACGGCGCGGATCGCGATTTCGTGGAACTCCTGCTCGCGCGACGCGAACGAGGCCTTGCTGAGCGGGTTGAAGTGCTCGAGCGCGCTCCGCAGGCTCATGGGCGGCCCCCCGGCCAGAGGTAGTGAATGAGCGGCGTCAGCGCGGCGCGCGCAGTGCTGAGGGCTGCTTCTTTCGGGCCACCCGGCAAGAGGCCGAGGCGAAGCTCGATGGCGTCGTCTGCGACCTCGATGCCCGTCACGCTGAGATAGCTCGTCGCTGCGGCGACGGCGGTGCGAAGCCTCTCGTCGCGCGCGATCGCCGGCAGCTTCAACAAGTCGATGACGATGTACTGGCCCTCAGCCTCGATGATCATCTCGGGCAGCGGCAGCATGTTGCCGATGAGGGTTGCGGGGTTCTCGGTGTCGATCTTGCCGCCGCGAATCGCGTCTGCGAGCGGTCCCGGTGCGTCGTCGTCGGTCGAGAGGGTTGCTTCGCTGAGCCGGATTCGCATGGTTCTCCGCTCGCCTTGCACCCGAACTCCAGCGGCATCGACTCGGGCGCTGAACACGATCGGCGCTCCCAACGCGTGCGCTTTTCCTTCTATCCGAACCCCCGGGCTCGCGGCTTCGATACGGAGCGCGACCTGCTCGGAGAGAGCCGTCAGGCGGTCGCGCACTGCGGATAGCGGGATCGAAATGCGTCCGCCGAGCGCTTGCATTCCGAAGTGCAGCGCCTGCGCGGGATCGAGTCGTACGCGTGAGGCCATGCGGAGCGGCTACGATGACACGAAAGGGCACCTCGCTCATCCAATTTCCGCCCGATCCATGACACGATGCCGGCCATGCTGATACGCATCGTCACTGCGGCCTCCGTGTGTCTATTTCTCGGCTGTCAGGCATCCAGCGAGCCAAGCTCGCCTGCACCAGCGGAGTCTGCCGCTCTCGAACGGATGAAAGAAGAGTTTCGTCGCGGCATATACGAAGTAACGGAAGGCGTCCACCAAGCCGTCGGCTTTGGAATCGCCAACTCGATCCTGATCGAGGGTGACGACTGCGTATTCATCGTCGACGTGATGGGTGCGATGGAGACCGCCGCCGAGGTGCGGGCGGAGTTCGCCAAGGTCACGGACAAACCGATCGGGGCGCTGATCTACACACACAATCATGCGGACCACGTGATGGGCGGGCTCGCGTTCGTGCCGGATGGCCAGGTCGACGTTTACGCACACGAGACGACGAACGATCACATCAATCGTTTTGCGAACGTGTTGCGGCCGATCTTGCGAACGCGAAGCGCACGCATGTTTGGGAGTTACCTGCCTCGAGGGGGCCTCGACGCAATGGAGAACGTCGGCCTCGGGCCCTTCGTCGAGACACTCGACCCGGACATGACGCTCGGGCTGATCCGGCCGAACAAGACGTTCGCGGACGAGCTCGAGACCGAGATCTGCGGGGTGCAAGTGAGGCTCGTGCATGCGCCGGGCGAGACCGACGATCAGCTCTTCGTGTGGCTCGAGGAGCGCGGCGTGTTGCTCCCCGGAGACAACATCTACAAGGCATTTCCCAACCTCTACTCGATTCGCGGGACGCCCTACCGGGATGTTCGCGACTGGGTTCGAAGCCTCGACCGGATGCGTGCCCTTCGGCCGACGTACTTGGTGCCGAGCCATACCCGAGCGATCTCCGGGCAAGACGAGATCCAGGAAACGCTCACCGCGTATCGCGATGCCATCCAGTTCGTACACGACCAGACCGTGCAAGGCATGAATCGCGGGCTCCGTCCCGACGAGCTGGTCGATGCGGTGAAGCTGCCGCCACATCTCGCGGGGCATCCGTACCTGCAGGAGTACTACGGAAAAGTGGCGTGGTCGGTTCGCGGGATCTTCAGCGGCTACCTCGGCTGGTTCGACGGCGACGCTGCCCGGTTGGAGCCGGTGAGCCCGGATGATCGCGCCGCGGGGATGGCGGCGCTGGCCGGCGGAGTCGAAGGGCTACAGCATGCGGCCGAGCACGCCCTGAAGGAAGAGAAGTACGCGTGGGCGGCCGAGCTTGCGAGCCATTGGATTCAGCTTGCCCCCGCCTCGCGCGCAGCGAAGCAGGTCAAGGCGGATGCGCTGCGTGCCTTGGGCCGGGAGCAGGTCAACGCGAATGCGCGCAACTACTACCTGTCGCAGGCGCTGGAGCTCGAAGGCATGATCGAGATCCGAGATCAGACGAAACCGGAGAACGCCCTCTCGTTCGTGAGCACGGTACCGATCGGCCGCTTCATCGCGGCAATGCCCGCCAATCTGCTCTACGAGAAGAGTGCGGACGCGGAGCTCGTGGTCGGGTTCCGGTTTCCCGATGTCGACGAGGCATACGGCATCGAGATCAGGCGGGGCGTCGCCGAGTTCAACGACGCCTTTCCAGAGAACCCCGACCTGACGATCCGCGCCGACTCCCATGTTTGGCGCGAGCTGGTGCTTGGCCTCCGCAGCCCGATCAAGACGTTCGCTGCGGGCGATGTGAAGTTCAGCGGAAGCGCGCTCGACCTGGTCGGGTTCTTGAGGATGTTCAGAAAGCCGTAGAGCGGTAGCTCGCGAGCACGTGCGTCGCGACCGAGTCTCCGCTGAGCGCTGAGAATAGTTCAGCGTACAGGTCGGGTTGACGCTGTAGGGGTTGTCGATGTCGTCGT
>Ga0209536_100013917_pt1 | contig 11573 bp, 11 predicted proteins | sample DeeMarSeWOR28_12_FD_187461 | JGI IMG/M metagenome (GOLD analysis project Ga0209536, IMG submission 187461) | Marine sediment microbial communities from White Oak River estuary, North Carolina - WOR-2-8_12 (SPAdes) (version 2) | ecosystem: Environmental > Aquatic > Marine > Intertidal zone >... | reverse complement strand
CTCGAGGACGTTCCCGGCGTAGGCAAGACGACCCTAGCGCGCTCGCTGGCGGCTTCGGTCGGTGTGACGTTCCGACGCCTGCAGTGCACTTCGGATTTGATGCCGACCGACGTCCTCGGTGGCAACGTGTTCAATCAATCGACGAGTACCTTCGAGTTTCGGCCGGGCCCGATCTTCACGCAGGTGTTACTCGCTGATGAAGTCAACCGAACCACGCCCAAGACACAAAGCGCGCTTCTCGAAGCGATGGATGAGCGGCAGGTATCGATCGACGGGGAGACCTATCCCCTGGAGGAGCCGTTCTTCGTGGTGGCCACACAGAACCCGCAGGAGTTCTACGGGACCTATCCGCTACCTGAATCACAGCTCGACCGATTCCTCGTGCGGCTCAGCGTGGGCTACCCGCCGCCTGGCGTCGAGCGCGAGGTGCTCAATCGTCGTGGCGCAGACCCGGTCCAACAACTCAAGGCCGTGATGAGCGCGAACGAGCTTCGGCACGTCCAGCAGGCAGTCGACTCGGTGCGCGTCGACGACGCAATCCTCGACTATCTGCATCGAATCGTGATCGCCACTCGAAACACGCCGCTTCTGTCCGTTGGCGTATCCACACGAGGTGCGCTCGGGTTTGAGCGTGCGGCGCGGGCGCGGGCCCTGGTCGAAGGTCGCTCCTTCGTGCTGCCTGACGACGTCAAAGCGCTTGCGGGCCCCGTCTTGGCCCACCGCGTGAAGGTCAGCGGCGGAATGGGTGGAGCTGCGATGCGGGACGATGCGCAGCGCGTGATTCGTGAGCTACTCACGGTCGTCTCTGTTCCACTCTAATCGGGCCAGTCGATGCGAATCTTTCGGCGAAAGCGAAGACGGCGAAGGTTTCGGCTGACGCGCGAGGGGAGGGCGTTTCTCTTCGTCACCATCGGTGTCGGCCTCGCCGCCGTGAACACCGCCAACAACCTTCTCTATTTGGTCCTAGGATTGCTTCTAAGCCTGCTCTTGGTGAGCGGTGTCCTCAGTGACCTCGCGCTTTGGAAGCTCCAGATCAAGCGCCAATTGCCCGCGCGACTCTTCGCCGGGCGGCGTTCGCTCATCGACATCGCCGTGCTCAACGAGAAACGCTGGCTCTCGAGCGTCTCGGTCGAAGCCATCGACGAGGTCGATGGCGAAGAAACACAAGCAGCTCGATTCGTGCGCGTCTTGCCGGGAGCGACCGCCGTCGCGAGCTATCGCTTCGAATCGCCGCGTCGCGGGATCTTCGAGCTTGGAACCATGCGGGTGCTCACACGCTATCCGTTCGGCCTCATCGAGAAGGGCTACACGATCTATTTGCCCGACGAGATCGTCGTCTATCCGAAGCTCCTCGAACACGCTGCCGCGTCCCCACTCCGCCCGATGCAGGGAGATGCCGCGCCGATTCACCAAACCGGTAGCGGCAGCGAGTTCGCGGGCAGCGTGCGCTTCTATCGGGAAGGCGACGAGGCGCGGAATATCCATTGGAAACGAACCGCGAGCCGAGGCGAGCTGGTGATTCGCGAGCATGAGCAGGAATCGAGCGCGCTGGTGACCTTGAGCTTAGACAACCTTCTACCGTCCACTGGCGACCATGAAGCCGCCTGGCTCGAACGCTTCGAAAATTCGATTTCCGAGACCGCGACCCTCGCTTCGCACTACCTCGCCCAGGGCGTTTCGGTGCAGGTTCAGGCGAGTGACGGTGTCTCACCGCTCGTTCCTGGCGGAACCCCGCCTGACCCCATTTGGCACTTCCTCGCGCTCCTTCGGCCTGCGCGCGCCCGGGCCCCGGTTCATGAAAACAAAAGGAGCGCCGCATGAGATTCGGCTTTGCCCACAAGCTGGTGACGTACCTCTTCGCAGCTCTCGGCCTGCTCGCCTTGTTGCTCGGCACGACGTTCAGCCCCGTCGAGTCGATTGTCGTGGTCCTGGCCTTTGCGGCGAGTTGGTTTGCCGAGCCGCCTCTCATCGACCGACCGGGCTACTCGCGCTTCTGGAACATCGCCGCTGTGGTGGTTCTTGGCGTTCAAATCGCGCGTGCCATGCTCGGAGAGCCGATCCTGTCCGTCGGCGTTCAATACGCCGCGTTCCTTCAAATTTCGCGACTCTCACATCGCAAGACCGCAGCCGACCATCAGCAGATTGCGATCCTCGGCTTCCTGCACCTGATCGCGGGCACCGTCTTTTCCACCGGCCTCGACTTTGCCTTCGTCTTCTTTGGTTTCGTCCTCGTCATGCCCTGGATGCTCGCGCTCACGCATCTGAGAAAAGAGCTCGAGAGCGAGTACGGCGCCCAAAGCCCGATGCTCCGGAGCGAGCTCCAGAGCAAGGCGCTTGCGACGCCCGCGTTCTTTGGTGGGACGACGCTTCTCGCGCTTCCGCTTTTCGTGCTGACCGCGGCGATGTTCGTCGCGTTTCCGCGCGTCGGTTTTGGCTACCTCTCGGGGCTTGGCGTGCGGACACAGTCAGTGGCCGGATTCGGTGACGATGTAGAGCTCGGCGGTTTTGGCACGATTCGCGACGACCCCACAGTCGTCATGCGAGTCAAGCCGAAGACCCGACCCGACCCGGCACCCCGTTCGCTCAACCTGCGCCTCCGGGGCACCTCGTTCGACCGCTACAGCGAAGGACGATGGTCGCGGACGCAAGTCGCCGGCGAAGAGCTGAAACGCCTTCAAGACGAGTACATCGTTTTCCGCCCCCAAGACCCCGACGACCTCGAGTACGAGATCATTCTCGACCCGATGGACGAGGCCGTCTTGTTCTTGCCCGATGGGACAGTGGCCCTCCAGGTGCCGCCGGTGCTCCGCTCTGGTCGCAATCGATATCGGCGCATCACTCAGTCGCCTGGCCTCGACATCCGCTACGGGGGTCGCATCGAAGGTCCTCTGACGTACAAGGCCGTGGTCGAGGTGAAGTCGCGTGGCTTTCCGGAGAGGATCCCGAACCCGCTTCGCCGACGCTACGTGGAGGTTCCACCTGGCTACGGCCGCGTCGCCGACTTGGCGCGGGAGGTCACCCAGGGCGCCGCCAACCCATATGCGCAGGCGCAGTACGTCGAGCGATACCTGCGCGGGGGGGGCAAGTACCGCTACACGCTCGAGCAGCCGGACACGCAAGGCAAAGATCCGCTCAACGTCTTTTTGTTCGAAGCCAAAGCGGGGCACTGCGAGTACTTCTCCACCGCGATGGCGATCATGATGCGCTCGCTCGGACTGCCCGCGCGTAACGTCACCGGGTTTCTCGGCGCGGACTACAACCCCTACGGCGACTACTACGCGGTTCGAAACGGAAACGCCCACAGCTGGGTCGAGGTGTACATCGAGGGCCGTTGGCGCACCTACGACCCGACGCCAGCCTCCGGCCAGGTCTTTGCAGCACCCTCTGGACTGGCCGTGAAGATGCGACAGCTGGTCGACGCGATGCGCGTGCGCTGGGCCGAGTACGTCGTCGAATTCAATATACGTGACCAGGCAAAGGCCTTGCACGGCCTCGCAGACTGGTACCGATCCCTCCGCGGCGATCGGCATGCTCAGCACTTCGACGCAGAAAGCAAGTCCCCCGCCGAGGACTCGTTGGGGCCCATTCCGTTTCGCCCCGATTGGCGTTGGTTCATCGCGGTCGTGAGCGTCTTTGGCGCCGGGGCCTTGCTCGTTCGATGGAGCCGCAAACGCCGGCGCCAAACCCGCGCAGGGCGACAGCTCGACCCCAACCGGGACCGCGCCGTTCGTCTCTACCTTTCGCTCGAGAGCAGCCTTCGGAGCGCCGGGCAAGCGCGTCCACCGGACGTCACACCGGCCGAGCACGCCAAGGAGCTCGACCGAGCTGGCTTCCCCGCGGCCGATGAGGTTCGGGAGGTCACCGATGCCTACCTCGCCGTGCGCTTTGGCGAGCAAGCCTTGCCGTTACAAGACTACCAGCGTCTTCGTCAACTGAGCCGAGGCGTCCGAGCCAAGGCGAAGCGTCGACCTATTGCGTGACGAACCAGCCGACGGCAACGCCAATCGCGGCCAGCGCCACGACCCCTGCGATGATGAGGGCAAGCTTGGAGCCGCCCGGCTTGCGCGTGGAGATCGGCTCGGCCTTCTTCTCTTCGACTGGCTTGCTGGCTTTCTTGTCCGCAATCGAGATCGGCGCAGCGCCCGGCGCGCGGAACGTCATCACCGGCCCCCGCCCATCTTCTTCACCGCCTCGAGGAGATGGCATCAGCGATGGGCCCATGGGCACAGCCCCTCGGCGCGGAGCCGTCGACCGACTGTCCTTGGACTCGAACCAGCCCATGGTCGCACCGGGCGGTGCGCTGGTGCGCACGGTTTCGATCGCCGTCTCGACCTCTCGGTCGCCCGAGAACCAATTGCTAGGATCGACGAAATCCGAGGCCACCAGCGGCCGTGCGCCTTCGTCGTCGGGGCTGAGGCGGAACGGTTTCGACGGGTCGGCGGGCATGTTGACCGTGCTGTCGAGCGAGGTGAACCTAGCCAGCTCTTCTTGGATCATGCCGTCAATCATCATGGGCTGAGGCGGCACCGACTTCTGGCGCTCCAGTGCGGCGGCGACCAGGTTCGCAATGTCGTACGAGGTCACCTTCATCTGATGGTGAAAGAGATAGCTCGCCAGCGCGTCGCCGAACTCCCGCGCCGTCTGGAAACGCTCCGCAGGGTTTCTGGCGAGCGATCGGAGGAGCAGCGTTTCGAATTGAGGGTCTACCTCGGGGTGGTCCCCCACCAGGCTCGGGACATCGGCGCTCGAAACGGCCTGGACCGTGTCGTAGTCGGTATCGCCCAGAAACAAACGCCGCCCGGACAGCATCTCCCAGATGCACACACCGAGCGCGAAAATGTCGGCGCGCGCATCAACCGGCTGCCCGTTGGCCACTTCAGGCGACAGGTAGCTGAACTTGCCTTTTACGACGCCGGGGTCCGTCCGCTCGAGCTGCGTTCGCGCCTTCGCCAGGCCGAAATCGGTGACCTTCACCTCGCCACGTTTGCTGATCAGGATGTTCGGTGGCGACACGTCCCGGTGAACCAGCTCGACCAGCTTTCCGTCGTCGTCGAGAAGCTCGTGCGCGTAGCTCAGGCCGCGGCAGGCTTCCATCGCAATGTAGATGACGTCCTTGAGGGGGAATGGCTGCCGTTTGACCCGCAGCGTTTCCATGATCTTCTTCAGGTTCGTCCCGTCGACGAACTCCATCACGATGAAAAAGCTGTTGTCCGACTTGCCGATGTCGAAGACGCTGACGATGTTCGCGTGCGTCAGCCGCGCTCCGAGCCGCGCCTCGTCCAGAAACATCCCGATGAAATTCGCGTGCGAGGCGAGATGAGGCAAAACGCGCTTGATAGCGACCCGCTTCTTAAACCCCTGAACGCTCGTGGCTTCCGCAAGGAAAACCTCGGCCATGCCCCCGGCCTCAAGTCGTTCGATCAGGTTGTATCGCTGATCGGTCATCTCAGCTCGTCTGCCCTCCCCTGAGGCGTCTTTCCATTGTCCGTTGCCGGGACAGTGCAGGTCAAGGAACGGATGCCATTGACACGATGCCCCCGCGGCGCTTGACTGCTGCGGTGCCCCGCTCCCCAAAACCGCTCCGAATCGCCCCCTCTGTCCTTTCGGCCAATTTTGGCCGACTCGAAGCCGAAGTCCAGGCCGTCGAGCAAGCGGGCGCCGACTGGATCCACGTCGATGTCATGGACGGCCGTTTCGTGCCAAACATTACAATCGGCCCGCTGGTGGTCGAAGCCATCCGCGCCGCGACCACGCGCGTCGTCGACGTGCACCTGATGATTGTCGAACCCGAGAAGTATGTTCAGTCGTTTGCCGACGCCGGCGCGGACATCATCACCGTCCACGCGGAGGCCTGCACCCACTTGCACCGGACGCTCCAGCAGATCCGCACGCTCGGAAAGCGCGCGGGCGTGTCTTTCAACCCCCATACGCCTCCCGATTGCCTACGCTACGTCCTGGCAGAGGTCGACCTGATCCTCGTCATGAGCGTCAACCCTGGCTTTGGAGGCCAGAGCTTCATCCCGTCCGCCAACGACAAGCTCGCTCGGATTCGTGCCATGATCGACAAGGCGGGCCTCGACATCGACCTCGAAGTCGACGGTGGCGTGAAGCCGGGTGTCGCGCGCCAAGTCGTCGAAGCCGGGGCCGACGTGATTGTCGCGGGCAGCGCAGTCTTCAATCAGGGCGACTATGCGGCGGCCATTCGAGCCATTCGAAAGGACGCCGAGTGAACGACGACCCGGCGCTCACGACGGTTTTCGTCGACCACAAAGCGACCAAGCGAAAGCTTCGCAAGAGTAGGCTCGTCGTCGAAGACGGACCGGGGAAGGGCAAGCGGCTCGACATCGCCAGCGAGCGCATGACCATCGGCCGGAGTGTCATCTGCGACCTGACGCTCGACGATACGGCGGTGAGCGGCACCCATTGCGAAATCATCGCCAAGGAAAATGGATTCCTGCTCCGGGACCTCGGTTCAGCCAACGGGACATGGGTAGCAGGCGTTCGCGTTCGCGAGGCCTGGCTCGAACCGGGCATGCCCTTGAGGGTTGGGCGCACGGTCCTTCGCTTCGAGCATGGCCCCGGCTCGATCGAAATCGACCTGAGCAGGCGCGAGAAGTTCTACGAGCTCATCGGCCACGGCGTTCGCATGCGCGAGATCTTCGCCGTGCTCGAAAAGGTCGCAGCATCCGATTTGACCGTGCTCGTCCGCGGCGAAACCGGCACCGGCAAGGAGCTGGTGGCCCGCGCGATTCATCGTGCTTCCAAGCGAGCACAGCGCCCGCTGGTCGTTCAGGACTGCAGCGCCATTCCCGCGAACCTCATCGAGAGCATCTTGTTCGGCCACGAGCGTGGCTCTTTCACAGGCGCGGCCGACCGAAAGCGCGGCTGCTTCGAAGTTGCGGACGGTGGCACTTTGTTTCTCGACGAAATCGGCGAGCTCGACCTCAGCCTCCAGCCGAAGCTCCTGCGCGTCCTCGAGACGCGGGAGGTGCAACGCGTGGGCGGCACGCGAATGATCCCGGTCGATGTGCGCGTCGTGGCCGCCACCAACCGCGACCTCCGCCAGATGGTCAACGATGGTACGTTTCGCGAAGACCTCTACTACCGATTGAGCGTCGTTCAGGTCGACCTTCCGCCACTTCGCGAGCGCGTCGAGGACATTCCGGGGCTCGCCAGCCAATTCCTCGAAGAGTCGGCAAAGCGCGCCCCACAGGGTGAGGGCGTGAGCTTCACGATTACCGACGACGCGATGACCAAGCTTCAGGCGTACCCCTGGCCGGGCAACGTCCGCGAGCTGAAGAACACGATCGAGCGCGCCGTGTCCCTGGCCGATGGAACCGAGCTCGGCATGCACGACCTCATGCCCGCCTCGCAGAAGACGCCACCGATGGTCTTTCCCGGTGGAACCGCAGAGCAGTTCGTCGACAACGACATTCCGTTCAAAGACGCCAAGCAGCGCGTCGTCGACGCGTTCGAGGCGCAGTACCTCAAGGCCGTGCTCGATAAGCACGGTGACAACATCAGCCGGAGCGCGCGAGCGGCGGGGCTCACCCGCTACCATCTTCGTGAGCTCGCGAAACGCTACGGTTTGCGGGGTGAAACCAACGATCCCGGCGACGAAGATTGAGCGATCCACATCGCTCTCCCCTATGATGGAGTCGATGGGCAGGGCGACAGTTCTCCTGTTTGCAGCGCTGGCGTTCGGCTGGCCCCGAGCGGCTTCAGCCGACGCGGACCTTGCCGAGACCGCAGCGCCGGCGCCATCCTGGGCCAAGTCAGTCGAAGTCGTCAACGACGGTGCCCCGGTGATGCTTTCTCCGGACAGCGAGTCGCGTCGCCGGGGCACGGTTGGCGCAGGCACGCGCCTCGGCTTCACGCGTAGGGTGTTTGGGAGAGGTTGTTCGACCGGAGTCTGGTACCAGACCCGGGACGAGCTCTTCATCTGCGAAGAGCACGTAGAGCCTTCTCCCGCGCCACCCGGACCGAAGCGAGACCTGCTCCTAGACCGAAGCAGGCGCTTGCCGCAGCGCTACGCTTTCGTCCGCTTCGACGGCACCCGCGCCTACGCGCACCCGAGCGACTACTTCAGAAACGACTACAGCGAAGCGCTGGGCAAGGGATATGGCATCGTCATTACCGGCGAGCAGGTCTATGAGGGCGTCGAGTTCATTCGCACTCGCCGCCACCTCTGGATCGAACGCGGCTCGGTCCACTTCGTCGACGGAAGCACGTTTCGCGGCGTGAAGCTCGCCCGAGGCGCGGCGCTCGACCTCGCTTGGGTGTCAATTCGGCCCGCGAAACTGTACGAGAGTCCGCAGGGCCGTGTGCTAGGGCAACTCCAGCGCCACAGCGTCGTGCGCATCGGAGCCAGCAAGGGCGCCTGGACCAAGCTCAGAGGGGGAGGCTGGGTCAAAACCGCAGCGCTCGCGCGGAGCCAGGTCGTCGACCCTCCCGAAGGCGTCGGCCCCACCGACCGCTGGATCGACATCGACATCGACCAGCAGGTGCTGGTCGCCTACGAAGGCCCGTGGCCAATTTTTGCAACCCTGGTTTCAACCGGCCGCGACAGCAGGCAATCCGAAACCCCCGTCGGTGTGTTCCAGATCTGGGCCAAGCTCGAGTACTCCGACATGGACGACATCGAGCGCACCGACGTCGAAAAGAACTATTCGATTCAAGACGTTCCCTGGGTGCAGTTCTTCAAGGGCAGCTACGGCTTCCACGCCGCGTTCTGGCACAATGATTTTGGCCGCCGCCGAAGCCACGGATGCATCAACCTCTCGCCCGCGGACGCTCGCTATCTGTTTCAGTTCAGCCAGCCGGTCTTGCCGCCCGGATGGAACGCGATCCTCCCGATGCCCGAAGACCGCCCGACCACGGTGCAGGTTCGCGCAAAGGACTGACTCGCCTAGGCCTCCATGAGCTCTTTGACGTTGTCGAGCGCCAACTGGAACTCCCGCGCGTTGCGCCGGACGAGGACGTGCTCCGCTAGCCTGCCCACCAAGGGAATCGGGACGCTGTACTCGATCTCGAGGGTCAGCTCCGTCCCTTCGTCATGGGGTTCGACGCAATACCCAAACGTGCTGCTGACCATTCCGATCGTCTGATGCACGCCACATTTGTTGGGACCATGCTCGATGACCGTGCTCTGCCCGCGGAGCAGACGCCCTACCATTTTGGCGGTCCACTCGAACTGTTGCCCTGCGCCTGTCCCGATCACGTTCCGAACTTCGACGATGCTCGGCAGCCACTCGGCCAAGTTCATGGGCTCGTCCACGTACGCGAACACGTTGTCCGCGGGCGCGTGGATCACGATGCTGTTCTTCCAAGACGCCATAGCGCTTGTGATTATAGGTCCGAAACGCGATCAAACCAGACCAAGACGACGACGTCTATACGCAATTGTTTGGGGCGCTAAAACCGGCTCCCGAACCACCCAGACCGTTTGAAGTCGCCGCGGGGGCCGGGTTGGCTCAGCCCGAGCAGCCTGCCCTCGAGTGGGCGACCTCGGGTACTAACGGACAAGAAAGTTTCCACACAACATCCGCCGCTCCCGTCCGATGACCGGTCATGGTGTTCGCCGAGTACACGTTGCTGACAGGAATCGTCGTCCTAACGGTGGGCCTCGCCCTCTACGCCCTCGGCGTCCCCCTCGTGCAGGCGTTTTACCTCACGAAGCTCTTCATCCTTTTACCGGTGCCCTGAGAGAGGAAGGCAGTCATGAAAATCGAAGCGGAAAACAGCAAGACATTGCTTGGGGACAAGCGAGGTTTGACCACGGTCGAGTATATCATCGTGCTCGGTTTGATCGCGGTGGTGGGCATCGCGGCTTGGCAGCAATTCGGCGAGACCTTGATCGGCGAGGTCGAAGCGGCCGACGGTTACATCGCGGACGTCGTCCAGTAGCGGGCAGTGCAATGAAGACGGCCGTAACCATCGCTGCGGGCCTCGCATTGTTTGTCGCAGCAACCGCAGCGTTCTGCGATTGGCGACGAGGCGAGATCCCCAATTGGCTGACGCTCCCAGCCATTCTGCTCGCGCCATGGAGCTACGGCCTAGCCTTTGGCATCGAATACGCCCTCCACAGCCTCGCGGCTGGGTTTTTGGCTGGCTTGGTCCCGTACCTACTGTTTCGCCGCGGCGCAATAGGAGGTGGCGACGTCAAGCTCTTCGGGGCCCTTGGCGCGGTGATGGGCTTCGACTTGCTTCTCGGGGTCGAGATCCAGCTGGCGGCTTTCGTGGCGGCGTTGGCCGTCGCCAGTGCTGCGCTGGCTTGGAGGGGCGTGTTAACCCGCACTCTGAAGAACGCACTTGCCGTGGGCTTCGGCCCTATGCTTCCAGAGCGATGGCGTCGCGAACCCTGCGGCGAGCTGACCGCTCCCGTTCGCATGGGCGCGCCAATCTTCGTAGCGACAGGAATCTTCGCGGCCCCGCACCTCTTGTTGGCGTGGGCCACGCCGTGACGGTGGTGATGTCAAATTCTGGTTCACTGTTTGCAGACAAACGCGGCGTCGTCTTTCTCGAGTTCCTCATCGCGTTCGTTCCGATGTGGACGTTCTTCCTGTGCATTCTTCAGCTCGCTTTCATTGCGCATGCGAACCTAATGGTGAAGCACTCAGCAGACTCCGCTGCACGCTCGGCCGTGGTCGTTCTGCCCGACGACCCAAACGAATACGGCGGCGAAGCCGAGATGAGCCTGGACCGCAATCCAGTAACCGCAGCCGATCTGGGCGTTGCTTTAGGGCAGATCGGGTCGGCTGTGCGGGCCCGCGCAAACCAAGCGGGCCTCTTGAGGGCTTTCTCCGAAAAGGCGCTGGTGAACCTCGGAAGGTCTCGCCTCAACACCATTCGACTGGCTGCACACACGCCGCTCATGCCCTTGGCGCCCGTCAATGTGGGTCGCGATCCGCAGCCGAGTATCGGCAAGGCGATCGGAAGCGAGCGAAAGCTCTTGACTGCGCTGTACTACCAGCCGTTTGCTCTCGCCGTGACGTTTCCTGGGCTTCAGGGGGGCGTCGCGACGGAGCCGGAAATCACCGTGAGGGTGACGTACGCCTATCAGTGCGCGGTGCCACTTGCGCGAAGGATTCTGTGTCAGTCGTTCGTCGACCTCGACGCCACCGAAGAGTTTGGTGAGGCGTTTTTCCCATTGGCGCAGAGTCTCGTTGGCGGTCGATTTAGGGGCCTCCAACACGAAGCCACTCTGCTCATCCAGGACGCACCCTACGAGTATCGAGCAGGGGGTTCCTGATGCGGTCGAACCAAGCCGGCCTGTTCGAAGAGACGCGCGGTGCCATGATGCTCATGTCCCTGTTCATGGCGCTCCTCCTCATTGGGGCGATCTATTACATCCTCGGCGTTGGGGACGCGGTCATCTACCGGCGCATCATGCAGGACGGCGCAGATGCGGGCGCGCACGCAGCATCGGTGATGGGCGCGAAGGGAATGAACCTCCATGTCTTGCTCAATGTCGTGATGGCCGTGACCACCGGCATTCTGCTGGTCATCCGCAGCGTGGAAGTTCTGCTTGAAATCGTCATCGGCATTCTCTACGGGCTCGTTGCGTCGGTCGT
>Ga0209536_100013916_pt1 | contig 11574 bp, 9 predicted proteins | sample DeeMarSeWOR28_12_FD_187461 | JGI IMG/M metagenome (GOLD analysis project Ga0209536, IMG submission 187461) | Marine sediment microbial communities from White Oak River estuary, North Carolina - WOR-2-8_12 (SPAdes) (version 2) | ecosystem: Environmental > Aquatic > Marine > Intertidal zone >... | reverse complement strand
ACTATCCACGATTTTGAGTACGAGGACGACTGGCGTTCAATCACGGACGGCGACGGATTTTCTCTGACTATAATAGATCCGACCATCAGCGACCCGAACGCCTGGAGTGAGCAAGACTCCTGGCGTGCCAGTGTCTACCGCTACGGCTCACCCGGCTGGGACGACAGCGGAATTCTGCCCAATCCCGGCGCCGTGGTAATCAACGAAGTTATGGCGCACTCCTACGCCGGCCCGGACTGGATCGAACTGCACAACACAACCGGGGCGCCAATCGACATCGGCGGCTGGTTCCTTAGTGACAATAACAGGGACGAGCCGAATCTGATGAAATACAGAATTCCCGATGGTACAACGATTCCATTGAACGGGTATATCGTTTTCTATGAAGACACGGATTTCAACAACCCGGCCGACCCTTGCTGTCTTATACCTTTTGCCTTGAGTGAGAACGGCGACGAGGCATGTCTGTCCTCGGCTGTGGATTTGTATGGCAGGTTGACGGGCTACCGCCAGGTGGAAAGTTTTGGCCCATCGCAGACCAACGTTTCGCTTGGCCGTTATTTCAAGCCCAGCACGGGTAATTACAACTTTGTGGCGATGGCCTCCGATACTCCGTGGCAGTCTAATGATGATCCCAGAGTCGGCCCCGTTGTTATTAATGAGATAATGTACAATCCGCCATCCGGCAATCAGAACGAGGAATACATCGAGCTCCACAACATAACCGGAGCACTGGTGACGTTATACCGCTATGACAAATCCGCACCGTGGAAGTTTACCGATGGTATTGATTATACCTTCTCAACCGGTCCGGTTGTGACGATACTGCCTTATGGTTATGCAATAGTCGTTAAGGACATAGTAGCCTTTACAGCAAAATACGGCGGTATGCCGACCGGCGTTCAGGTTCTTATTGATTATAGCGGCATGTTAAGCAATGCCGGCGAGAGGTTGCAGATTGGTATGCCCGGAGATGTTGATGAGTTTGGTATCCGCCAGTATATTCGTATTGACAGGGTGACTTACAGTGACGGCCGGCACCCGGAGGATTGTCCCGGCGGCGTGGACTACTGGCCGAGAGAGGCGGATGGACTTGGCAAATCGCTTTCTCGCAAGGTATCGGCTGATTATGGCAATGACGTAGCCAACTGGGAGGCGTCTACACCTTCACCCGGCGTCGCCAATCCGTAGAATCCTGCGAAAAGTTGAGTCTATCATCTGTTTTCAGGACAAAAACATAAGCTTGGTAAGAAAGCTGTTCTTGTAAATGACTGATATCCACTTCTTTGGATTGAGTATCCAAGGTACGAATTTGTGACTATAACTCTAATCCTAAATGGTTAAGTGCAACATATAGTGATTTAAACCACTAATTCCCACCTCAACAATTTGTTCTACAGTACTTTAGATTTACTTTACTTTTAATATTTTACCCGTGCCGCTTGTATATACTGTCTGAAAGATAAATTTTCAATGTGGATGAGTCACATGTATTCGATTTTGTATAGTTGAGAATTAGCGGCTATCATGAATATTGACAGCAACAATCCCGTCCGGCCAAATCTGAATATTGTCGGCGGCATTATCCTGACCGCTCTTTTTTTGTCTTTATTTTCGGTTTCTGGGGCGTCTATAAGCTTTTCAGGTGAGATAATCGACAGGAATAAACTTGTAATTACAGGATCTGAATTTTATCGGAAGAGCCGGTTCGATACAGGTGAGATACGCGTCTTCTTTAAGAATACAGGCAAAGAGCCTATATCAATTTGTCAACCCAAGCTCAGCAGGCTTGTAAATGACAAAGATAACGAATCGCATAAAGCCGACACGGAAGTAGACTATTTGTATTCAAAATTCACGCCGCCTGTTTTAACACCAGGTCGCAACGGAGAACTTCTGGTTAAACTTCTGAGAAGTCCACCAAATGATTGTAAGTTTCAATGTGTCATCTATGGCGAGACGGGCTGGGTTTCAGAGACGCTGGTTGATATAAAGCAGACTCCAGTCTGGATATCGTACGTAGGTTTTTCTGAAGATCTTAGCGAAATTTACGTGTACGGCCAAAACAACACAAAAACGCCCTTGACGATCCGGCTTATAGAGGTAGCAGGAATTAATGTTGGTGATAATTATCAGAAGATAAATAACAACATGCCTCCAGATGACAAAGGTTGTCTGGTATTTAAAATGCCGAACCGACTAAATCTTGGAGAAAACGTCCATATAGTTATATCTGCGGAATCGACCGAGCGGGAATTCCAGACACGTAGAATAGTAAAGGCGGTAAACAAATTTCCTTTATCATCTGGGGGTGGTTTTTTCAGTCCTAAACTCGGATTAGATTCCGAAGAATACTTTGTTCAGACGATGAGTTGTCCCGCCCATGCTCACGGTACCCATAAAGAGGCAGCCGCAAAATTCTTAGATGACTACTACCATAGATTCTCACAGGACCCCTATTTTCTATCACAAATGTGGATTTGTCGCGCCGATAGACCACGAGCATGGTATACATTTGGCTCACTTCCACACGCTGCTGTTATTAATCCTGTCCTTTCGGAGACTCGAGAATATAAATCTGACACAAAAGATTGTGATCGATTTTGTCCGTTCTTCTGGCTCGCCACTAATGCAAAGAAGGCGCTGGCACCAAATAGATTCTTTGCCTGTATCCCTGTTAATCCCGACAGTAGTGTCTTCTCACAAGACAATCACACCCCTGACGAGATCAAGTTCCTGGTTTATTGTGCCGTCGCCTCCGGTGCCAAAGGGATATTGTATCGGGATACACCCTCGTTTAGCCGGTTAAGTGAGGATGAGTTTGTGCGGTTAAACAGAGAACTGCGGCAACTTAAACAATTGTTAATGATGGCAGAGCCTGTTAACTGGGCATCAACAGCAGATAATAATTACGTGGCCAAAAGTCTGCTGTGTGGTGATAAAGCTATATTGGTAATAATGTTCGACCGTCGATATTTTAGTGAGAAGCAGAATAGTAGGTTGCGTACACCTGCATTTGGAAAAGCCGTAAGGGCGGTAGAAACTAAGGTCAAAGTTCCTGAAGGTTTCTCGGTTTCCGGAGTGGAATCCATGTATAACCCACTTTTAAGAAAACTCTGGCGCTGTGAAAAAGGCCAACTGATCTTTACAGCCAATATGGTCGATTCAGTACAGGTATATAAAGCTATTCTTAAATACACAAGTTTTATCTCAGGTGTGGAGGAATAAAAGAACCATGCAAAAACAAAAGTTCGGACTGATCATTATTGTATTGATTTTGATATCAATTCATCCCGGCCAAAGTAAATACTGTAATGCACGAGTCGAGCAGGATGACCTGTATCTTGAATTTGAGCAATTAATACAGAGCAAGCAAAACAGCAAGGCGATAGAAGTCGGAAATGGTTTATTTGAACGGCTTGTTTCCAAATATCCTGAAAACGCGGGTCTCCAAGATCTGCAAAGAAGGTTGAAAGTGGCTCAAGATATTGTTGAATTGATAAGCAAGGGTCTTAAATCAAGACAAAAAAAGACGATTGAGGATATTATCGGCCTCGATATGCGCTTGGAAATGCCTTCTGTTGGGACAAACGAAGAGGAACAAAGTTATCTTCTTGCTCCTGCTGAGCAGTTATACTGGACTCACGTCGAATCTTTTTCGCACAGGCTTAACATCCGGGGAGTGTCAGCGAAAGAGTCAATTTTTTTGCGAGGATATTACAGCTTAAGAATGCAGAACTGGATTGAAGATGTTGCCACTAACGTTGTTCGAGTGATTGTTACTGATCCTGGTTCTTCAGACCTATCTTATTATAGTTTTGTACTGCCCTTATTGTATATCTGCGACCAAGAATCTGACTGGAAGAAATTAGAGTTTTTGTTCGCATTGGTTGGCCCGGGCAACCTTGATACCATAGCGGATTTTTGTCTTTTGCGGGTGGACCGACCGAATGTGGCTTTTGCAATAGCTAAATACAAAGCGATATCCCGGGACGAAAGCTTTTCTTCAGTTGACTGGGCTCTTGCAGCAGGCGCAAAGTGTGTTGAAAACCATCGGGTGGATCAGGCTGAGAAAATATTGAATGCAGCTATTGATGCTCTTAGTGATAAAAATGAGATTGTCGAGATGAGATTAAAGATCGCCGAATATTATGGCAGATGCGGTGACAATGCAACAGCCGCAAAAAGATGCAAACAGATCGTAGGAGATTTCCCGGATAGCTTACTTTATGGTAAGGTTATGTCCTGTTATTTTGCTTATCTGGCGAGACAGTCAAAAGCAGAGGAAATCCTGGCAGAAATTGATTCAGTAATGGACTCACCATTGTGCCAAAGGTATTTATCGCAGTTGATATATCTTAAATGGTGGGCGCTGCGTAAAACAAATCAGCAGATTCTTGCAAAAAAGATTGGCGAACAACTTATAGAAGACCATGGAGGAAATCCACATATCGCACCGGTACTGTTGGCCCATGCAACTGATGCGATTTCGAATCAACAATATGAGAAATGTCGACAATTGCTTGTTCGCCTTACAAAGAACTTCCCGAAAACAAACTCTGCAAAGCAGGCTCAAAAAATCCTGGTTCGTCTGGACAGGAAATGAGCTTAATTAATGCATATCTATAGAGAGAATATCTGCCGGTTAATTCGGCAGGCAAAATAATAAGATCTTAAATATCGATTAAGTAAGATAAGGTTTACAATTCTTTTACTTTATTTCCAATTATTTTTGCATTATACCACTTCCGTTCTTTATGAGTTTTCGAAAAATAGCTCAAACTTCGGCAGTTGAAATATGAAGAATGTAAGCGACATTTCTTCTTGAAGGTGAAACTATGTGTTTTGGGATTAATGTGCTATGTAACCTTTCTTTCGCTCTAATCGATTATTTTCCGCTAGACTTGTGCCGGCAGGTTATCGGTTATATCGATCCAAATACTATGCACCATGTTTTTACATTTCTTGCCCCTGTGCTGGCGTTTTTCGCCGTTGTAGCGAGCACAACTGTTTCAGTTGTTTATTTGCTTCGGCATCACTTGGTTTGTTGGTTTAGAAAAGCATCAGGTGTGAAATTGACCTTGCTATGGCTTATGCTCCTGTCGGTACTGATCACTATTGTTGTAGTTTCCTACAAACTTATTTTGTACCTGATGGAGAATTGAGATTAGCAGTTGGCTTTTTATAAAAATTGGTTCCCAAAAAGATGAAGGTGACGCGTAGAAAATTTTTGAAACAAACTACGGCAGCCGGTGCCGGCCTTGGCTTATATGGCTTTTTAAACACATTTGGTGGTTATGAAAAGATGAGAGATACAAAGAGTAAGGGAGATTGTGAACGTTGCATCGTCTTAGGCATGGATGGATTGGATCCGCAAATATTAGCCGGATTGATAAAAGAAAATAATCTGCCCAATTTTACAAGTCTTGCTAACGAGGGTACATTTGTGCCGTTAAGTACAAGCAATCCTGTTATGAGTCCCGTAGCATGGTCCAATATTGCCTCTGGAGCCGGACCCGAGCATCACGGCATCTTCGATTTTCTAAGCAGGGACCCGACAAATTATATGCCTTATCTATCCTTGAGAAAAAGTTCTACCTCAATATTCGGCACCAGATACAAAAATGCCCGCCAATGCAGTGGTTTCTGGAGGTATATAAGTGATGCGGGGATACCTACGACTGTCATACGATGGCCGGTCACATTTCCCGCAGAAAGGGTAACCGGGAGATTTTTATCAGGGCTTGGTGTGCCGGATCTTTTAGGAAGCGAAGGACAATACCGTTACTACACAACAGAAGTGGTTTCAAAAAACGATCCGAGTCCTGACAATGTGGTTCATGTAATTTGGGGAGAAAAGAGAATTGTCCGAACATATTTACAGGGTCCTATGACAGGTCGGAACAGACATGCCCAGTTACCTATGGTCATAAAAATGGAAAATCCGGATAGAGTTGCTATTGGCCTGACAGATGTGCCGCTTATTAAGGCAAATCGTGGCAGGTGGACGAAATGGATAAAAATTGCTTTTAAGGTCGGAATCCAGCGTATTCATGGGATGGTTAGATTTCTGTTGTTGGATTCTGACCCTCATTTAAAGCTCTTCGTCTACCCGATAAATATTGACCCGGCTGACCAGGCTTTTTCAATAACCTATCCGCCTGATTACGGGCAACAATTGGAAGATAATATGGGTACTTTCCATACGTTGGGGATGCCCGTTATGGTACATCCTTTCAGCCACAAACGCTATGGATTCCCTGAGTTTCTCTCGCAGGTCGATACTATCTCCGGCGAACGAACAAAGATGTTCTTAAATGAATTGGACCGCTTTGACAACGGCTTACTGGCTTTCGTATTTGACCATACAGACCGCCTCCAGCATGCACTCTGGGCCACAAGGGACCCGCATCATCCCGTTTATAACCAAGAGGAGGCCAAACAGTACCCCAATGTCATTAACGAGATGTACCGGCAAATGGATAATATTCTTGGCAGGGCCATCGAAAAAGCGGATAATAAAACCGCACTTTTCGTTGTATCGGATCATGGTTTTGCCGGCTTCAGACGCCAGGTGCATCTTAACCGCTGGCTAATTGAAAATGGATATATGCACTTAAAAGAATCCGATGACAGAGAAGCTTCGGGATTATTTCAAGATGTGGACTGGCAGAAAACTAGGGCTTATGCTATGGGATTTGCAAGCATATACATAAACCTGGCTGGCCGTGAAGGCGGTGGCATCGTCAAACGAGGCGACGAATATGACCAGCTTTGTAGAGAAATCCCGGCAAAACTCGAACCACTGAAGGACCCTGACAACGGATCCCCGGTTGTTCATAAGATTTACCGCGGCAGTAAAGTCTATAACGGCGGCCCATTAATGGATAAGGCCCCGGACCTCTTAGCCGGCTTGATGCCGGGATATCGCTTCAGTTGGCAAACCGCCCTTGGGGCGGCGCCCACTAAGCTGATTGAGGACAATACTTCAAGATGGTCTGGAGACCATATTTTCGACCCGACCTTCATGTCCGGCATACTGTTATGCAATAGAAAAATCAACACAAAAAATCCTCGTGGTATTGATATCGCGCCGACTGTATTGAATTGCCTCGGCCTCAATCAGCCCGACCATATGACCGGAAAAGCTCTTTTGAAGACGTAGTAAATTTCCTGGCTGGCATCGCCTGGGGGGATTTTTACAGAAGAGCAGAGCATTCTACGGATGGTTACTTTGTGGAGAGCCCTGCCCTTTAGGTATTTTCTATAATTAAAGTGTGCCCAATGACTTTATAATTCAGTAATCGGGGAAGTAGCTTTGTCTGATTCTCTGACCTCAACACAAGGTCGCATGGTGAATATGCTAATATATGCTGCGATGCTGAACAGCAATATTACACACGCACGAATTAGTGTGGAGTAGCTTATAATTCCTGCATCGGACGTGCTGAAGCAGCCGCAGCTAATCTCAAGGCCTTGGTACAGCGACCACGCAAGCACAAATGTGAACATTGCAGCCATTCCGATGCTGGCCAGCAATGCGCCACTGATGAAAATTCCACCAATCAAGCATATACCAACCAGTAATTCCAGCCATGGAAGTGCCATTGCCACTAATACTCCGAATTTTGGCCCGACCAGCTCGTAATTATATACACTTGAAAGGAAATCGTAAGGCTGACGTATTTTTGGCAAACTGCTCCATAGGAAAAGGCAGCCGAGGGCCAATCGGACAACCAAATTAAAACCATAAAAGAATTGTCCACGATTAGATCTAAAGCATTTCATTGCTGTTCCTTTACTTGTTGGATTTTGCCGCCCACTCGCGCCAGCCTCCCTTGAATATGGAGACATTTTGGAATCCGTCCTCTATCAGTTTAATCGCTACCTTTTCAGCGAACTTACAGCCGGAACTTTGACAGTAAACTACAACGTGAGCATCCTTGGTAATATTCACCATTGTTTTCTGACGATCGTTATCATTGGCATCTACCGGAATATTGATCGCTCCTTCCAGATGTCCTGTCTTGAAGTCACGAGCTAATCTGGCGTCGATAAAGACACTGTCGGTGTCAAGCAGCTTGTGAACTTTCTTTTCACTGATCTTTGGGATGAAATCGCCCTGATGGGCTTCTTGGATAGAAGCTGTGGCATTTGCGTGAGCGAGGAAACCTTCATCGTTAGCGAAATGGTAAACCATTCCGCACGATAGAGCCACGATACCAAGTGCTGCGCCTTGTGCAACCGATAATCCAAGTAATTTACACCGTGTATTTAATAACGCCTGGGGCAGCCACCGTCTTGCATAATGTACTGTCAAAATAACAGCGATGGCAATTGCCGCGTACACTGCAAATCGTCTCCTCGCCGGGGCGAAAACAGAACCAAGGTCAATCGGATCAGCCGATACGATTAATCCGTTACCATCCCATCTCGGCGCCAGCTCCCGAAAGGGTACCAGCCTGACCGGTCCAGGCGGATTTAATATCTTGGCTCTATCGTTCTCTGTTCCCAAAAATAGTTCATAATGGTCGTATTCCTTGGATGTAGCATCCGATTTGACATGTAATATAACCGGATGAGAGCAATTATGAAGTACCCGGCTGGTTAGCTTACCAACCGGCACTGCATACATCCCGCTATCCTCCGCTGCCTTTTTCAGCTCTGCCAGGGAGCTGCCTTTGCGTGAACCGATATATTCAGGCTTGACAAGTGCCCGAAAATCCACTTCCTTTCTACCAGTTATTTTCATTGCCGAATATAGGCAGTACAGGCCGCAGTAAGGACCGGATGATTTGCTTTTGGCAGAGACAGCTTTAGACGATTTCCGTTTGTTCTCGTCGGCGGCATCTGTTTTTCCCGCACATAGGATAGCCAATATGCAAACCAGCAACAAAAAAAAATGCCATCCTTGACTACCCACAAAATTAAAGTTCCTCATCATTGCTCCTTCTAAGCTTTAAGCCGACGAAACGCTAACCATCCAATAACTCCAATAATTACTAAGCTAATTGGGATCAAAAATACTGTCAACGACGGATCAGATCCCGATAGGAGTTCACGCTCAGTTTTTGGAGTGTCTACCTTTGTATCGGCAATAGCAGAGAGTTCTTTTTGAGGAACGTTATCTTTTTTGTCAGTAGCTTCTGCAGATTTTGTATTAACGTCGCTTTCGATCTGTTCGATCTGACTATCTAAGACATCAAGGAATTTTTGGTCTATGACCGTAACCGGCTGGCCGTTTTGCCATACGTAAGGGATACCCGGGAATTCTTTCATACTTACTTTAGTGCCGTTCGGCAGATTAAATACAAATGCCCCCAAAGCCTCAAAATCAGGATTCAGATCAATTTCTTCAACTTTGTATTTAAAGCGAGAAACAGTTGTATGTCCATCAGTGAAATTCAGGGTATGAGTCAAGGTGCCCTTTTTGGTAATGAACTTGTCATCTACTTTTTGTAACTCGACAGCATCAAATACAGCAGTCCAGGATGTTAAGGATATAGGCTTTTTATTGAAGAGGTCGCCTCTCGTTTTGTGAATTGCCCATTTTAAGGTATTATACCCTTTTTCAGGAGCAATCCAGGCAGTTACTTTGCCATATTCGGTCATTGCCTCAACCACATAACAAGATGTACCACCAATATCTTGTCGCACATTTCGCAAGCGAAGCTCAGCGGCTCCAGCTAAAAGCTCGGCTACACTTTTGTGATTACTGCCATACATTTTCCCAAACAGAGCTCCTCCACGTTCCGGATCGTAAAGCAGTGCTTTTTGTCTCTCTTTATAATCCTTGCGTATCGTGGCAAGCATGGGCAACTCGTTCAGTTTGCCGATAACGCTCCCATCGTATTCTCCTGTCATAACCTCATTCATAACGTAGCTTTTAGAAGTATCCACAGCCCCTTCTTGATCCAAAACTAATCTATTGCCGATCCATTCGGTACGGTCATGATCCCGTCTGTAGACAATGTTTGTCTGGCGGGATTCAACAAACTTTCGCTCATTATCTGATAATGTCTCATCCTTCTCAGCAATCTCAATATCAATTTTAACCGATATGCGCTCCGCGTATGAAAGTGACTCTTTATAGCGGCGTACTATTTCGTTTACTTCGAGGGGTGCTTTATCTAAACCAAAAACGCAAAGGCCGCTTGATACTATAAAAACTGTACAAGTCAACAAGCAAAATCTCTCAGTCATAGGAACACTCCCTTTCTTTTCTTTATGGAAGATATTTACGTTCGAGTTACGCTCCACCTAAAACTGGAAATCCCAAAAAATGTGCTCCAGACAAATTGTATCGGGATCGAAGCCAAAAGCAATCTTTGGCAAAGAAGCTGTAAATTTACTAGAAGGCTATGCTACAGGTTGTTATAATCTGTAGCATAACCTCCTATTACCTTCTCATGAAGTCTTCTCCAGTTAGATCACATTAGATACACATCTCATCGTCTTGGTTGACACACGCAGTACGGAGATGGCAGGAACTTGCACCCAGGCGTTCACATTCACTATCGCCTGAATCATCACACTCCTCATGGTCGTCACTACATGTTTTACCCTTTGTAGAATCGCAAGTTTCACTAGTAGTCGTAGAGCAGGCGCAACCGACATCCCTACCCACCAAGACTTCTCCAACTATTCGCTGCGGTGTTGCAAAACTCCACGCAACCAGAAAACCCAATATTAATGCACCAACAAGGCACAGCCGGGAAAAACTTAAAGCTTTCATAATAAATCATCCTTTCTCTTTTGAGGGAATGGTTACATCCCCCATACATTCATAATATCATTTTTTAAAAAACAACAAAACAAAATATTTTACCTATTTTCCCATTGGCAACACCTCCTTTAAAATAAACCGACAATTTGCCGTTTTCATCCTTCATAGCCAAAAAATTACTTTGTAAAAAACACTTATCCTTCTACTATATACTTGCTAAAATCAGGTGGATTGTCAGTTAAAAGTTAAGTAAATGTTTCTTCTTAATTTATCCGAGCCAGTTTTTCGCACTTTTCACGTTGAATCGCATCGTAGATTTCCCTGCGATGGACCGGTGTTTCCTTCGGGGCCGTTATACCCAGACGAACTTTACCGCCTCTTACTTCAACAACGTTAATCTCGATGTCATCGCCAATCACAATCGACTCATCCTTATGTCTGCTAAGTACCAACATTTCTAACACCCCATTTCATTTATACCTTTTTTATGCTTCATGCAAAAAAACGAATAAAATGCTAATAAACCCGGCTTTCGCCATATACTTTGCAAAATTTAGTCGGTTTTTCAGGTAACAATTGAGTAGCTGTTTTTACGATATGGTTGCAAACTTCACGAATGATATATATGCTTCGCTTTTCAAGTTTATCCAACCTGTTCATTTTACCGACCCCATGGGCCCTCTTATACAACACAGTATCTCAGCAAGTCTGTCCGGGTAAAAGTAAAACAAAAGTAAATTGTATGGCAAAGAACTTGTACGAATATCGAGTATCAATTGTCGAGTTGTATTTGTTCTGCTACTATACGTCCAACACGCCGCCCTTCGCGAATAGAGTAATTGGTACCT
>Ga0209536_100013915_pt1 | contig 11574 bp, 9 predicted proteins | sample DeeMarSeWOR28_12_FD_187461 | JGI IMG/M metagenome (GOLD analysis project Ga0209536, IMG submission 187461) | Marine sediment microbial communities from White Oak River estuary, North Carolina - WOR-2-8_12 (SPAdes) (version 2) | ecosystem: Environmental > Aquatic > Marine > Intertidal zone >... | reverse complement strand
CCAACAACACCACTTGGAGAAACCATCTCTGTTATGACTAACCTCATCGATGAAGGATTGATTCATTACTGGGGAACCAGTCGTTGGCCAGCAACACTTATTGAGCGTGCTATTGGGCTAGCAAATAATCTTGGATTGTATCCTCCTCATGTGGAGCAACCAAAGTATCATCTATTAGAACGCAACATCGAGGTTGATATACTTGAGATAGCCGCTTTTCATGGATTAGGATTAATAGCATATCAGCCACTCGCTGGTGGCGTGTTCACTGGAAAGTATCTTGAGAAGGTCCCCAAAACAAGCAGAGCAGCTAAGAGTGGGTATCAAGCAGGTATGCTGAAACAATATGGAGAAAAAGTCTCAGAATTAGCACCATTAGCTGAAGAGTTAGAGTTGCCACTGAATCAGTTCGCTATTGCCTGGACACTTCAAAAACCAGAAATCAGCTCAATCATAATTGGTGCTTCTAAACCAGCACACGTGAAATCGAATGCTGGTGCAAGTGGAATAGAATTTTCCCAAGAAACTATCGAGAAAATCGAAGAGGTTCTGAAGAACAAACCAAGAACAAACTATAGGTGAGAAAAAAAATGAAGTATCGAAATTTAGGAAAACAAGGATTGAAAGTTTCAGAAGTAAGCATTGGCATGATGTATCATGGTTCATATTACAAAAAGAAGCAATCTTTTAGTCTTTTACAGGAAGCCGTGAATCAAGGAATAAATTTCATAGACTGTGCAGATAGATATGGAATCTTTGATTCTGAATTACCAATGGAGGAACGAACACCTGCAGAAGAGTATCTTGGAGAATTCCTACAAGGACAAAGCAGAGATGATTTAATTATTAGTACGAAGGTCTTCTACAAGATGAGGGAAAGCCCCAATAGCGGAGGATTGAGTCGAAAACACATTCATGAAGCAGTCAAGCGATCACTTAGATTATTGCAGACTGATTACATTGACATCTATTTTTGTCATCGACCAGATAGGGATACTCCTCTTGAAGAAACAGTCCTTACAATGAGCGATTTGATAGAGGAAGGAACCATTCATCACTGGGGAACTAGCTGGTGGCCGCCAACAATGGTTGAACGAGCAATCTGGATAGCGAAAAAACTTGGTGCACACCCACCGCACGCTGAACAACCACCGTATCATATGTACGCGAGATTCATAGAAGAAGATCTCATAGAAGTTGCAAGATACCATGGTTTAGGATTAGTAACCTTCGAAGCATTAGCAACAGGTATGATAACTGACAAGTATCTAAAAGAAATACCTGAAGGTTCTCGAGCAAGCAAATTTGATATGTACACTGATGAAGTAATGGAAAGATACCGAACAAGAATTAGTAAACTAATACCAATTGCTAAGGAGCTAGATGTTCCATTAAGCCAAATGGCAATAGCTTGGACCCTTCGACATCCTGAAGTCAGTTCTTCGCTCATGGGTGCTTCAAAACCAGAGCACGTTGTTTCTAATGCTCAAGCATGCGAAGTATCTTTGAGTAAAGTTATACTTGAAAAAATCGAAGAAGCACTGAAAGATAGCTAATTCTTTTGCTATATATGGATAAATCTTGAATCCTTTTTCTGAGAAAGAGATTTATCCTTACACCTTTATTTTATTATAGGGGGAATTATTCTTGTCTTCATCAATTCAAAAACAACTTGAAGAGGTTAGACATCAAATTAATCAAGTTAAACTGCTAAAGGCATTAAAACAAGTTGAAAATATAATAAAAACTAAAGATTTGAAAAAAGAAGAGAAACTTACTACATTAGTTTTAAAAGGCGAAATCCTATTTCAACTTGGTGAATTTGAGGAAGCATTAGAGGTTGCTGATGGAGTAACCAATTCACTTTCTGGAAAAGAACCGTTGATTATTAATCTAGATGCAATTATCCTGAAGCTTTATGTTAAATTATTTCTTTTTAGATATGACGACTTACCAGCACTTATCAAAGAAGGTGAACGACTCTTAAAGAGAATAAACAATCTATCTGATAAGAAAGTAGCAAAATACAAATCAATATTTGCACTCGCAAAATGTTCTCAAATGACAATAAAAGAAAGGGATTATGAAAAGGCTTTGGAATTTGCACAAGAAGCATTAAAGCAGGCAGAGATAAGTGAAGATAAATCAACCATAATTTTGGCACAACTAATTACTTGGCTTCCTTATTTATTAGCTGGAAAAACACCATCCCCGCATCCAAAAAAATAACTCAGGTAGCCAGTGCCATTGACATCCTGCCTACGCTGGCCGGTTTGGCCGATATTGAGGTAAAAACTAAAAAGCCCCTGGATGGGATCAATATATCCTCCCTGATTTTTGAAGATTATCCATCTTTGGAATCCCGATTTATTTACAATCACTGGAATGGAAAAACCAGTGTCAGATCTGCGGAATTTCGTTTGGATGATGAAAACAGACTATATCATATCCCTTCAGACCGGGGCCAGACCAAAGATGTTGCTGAAAATTATCCTGAAGCATATACTTCCCTCTTAAACGCCAGGAAGAATTGGTTGCAGGATATTCCGGAACCTTCAACCGATAGCAGACCATTTACAATTGGCCACCCGGAGTTTAAAACAACCCAGCTGCCTGCCAGGGATGGAATAGCACATGGCGCTATTGAGCGCAGTAACAAATATCCAAACTGTTCTTTTTTTACAAACTGGAAAAGTATTGAAGACACCATAACCTGGGATATAGAAGTTTTGTCAGACGGCGATTATGAAGTCATAATGTACTACAGCTGTGCAGAAAAAAACGTGGGATCTACCTTATTTCTTGAGTTTGGCACCGGCAAGCTTAGCAAAACAATTACAGCCTTTCATGATCCCCCCCTTCAAGGCATGGAAAATGACAGAATTCCAAGAATTGAATCCTATATAAAAGATTTTAAACCTGTTTCCATGGGCGTCGTAAAATTAAAAAAAGGCAAAGGACAACTTAAACTTGGCGCAACAGAAATAGCAGGAGAAGAAGTTATAGATTTTCGATTGCTGCTTTTTAACAAGCTGAACTAGAAATTATTCCATGCCGTACAGTAATTCATCGCTGTCTTCATAACCAATGCGAACCGCCTTTGCCGCAAATGCTAATTTATTATCCAAAGGTTTAGAATAAATATGCCAGGTTTTGTCTCCGGGTTCTTTCCAGATAATGGTGGCATCATATCTCCCTGAAATCAGATTAATCCTGTTATCGCGCTCTTCCATTTGAAGTGGTTTTAACTTCGGTTGTTTACCATTGGGAAGCCAATTGGATATTAACTCTTTTTCCGGAATCTTACCTTTATCATTGGTTTCCTCAATCCACCTATCCAAGGTCCTTCTAAACTGAACCAACGTATCCTGGAAATTTATTTGACCTGAAAGATTAACTAATTCAAAAGGGTCATTTTGTAAATCATATAATTCCTCTTCGGGCTTTGGTGTCCTGAACCATAATGAAGGAATCGAATCTAATTTTCCCGACGCTTCCAAGGCCATCATATTTTGCATCATAGGCATTTGCTCCCGGTAGTTGACAGCCAGGGCATTGGAGATATCTGCATTATAATTTCTTATATACTTAAATCTCTTGGAACGAACTGCACGTAATTTATCATACATTTCATCAAACCTGTCGGAGGAAGCAAGAATATACTTGCTTTTCTCACTGTCCGCATACATTCCGAATTGTGCTTTTCCCTGCATTACCTTAGGAGGGGCAATACCTGCCCATGAAAGCAGTGTCGGGGCAAAATCAACAAAGCTAATAAGTCGGTCATCGTAAGTACCCTTCTTTAAATTGTCCTGGAATTTAATGACCAATGGCACTTTAAGACCGGTATCATACAGAGCCCGCTTATGCCGCGGGAAAGGCCCCCCATGATCTCCGTAAAAGAAGATTATACTGTTTTCATAGAGCCCATCTTCTTTTAGTTGATCTATGATTTCACCTATTTGATCATCCAGGCGTTTTAGGTTCGAATAATTAACGGCCAGGTCATGTCGAATGACTTCGTTATCCGGAAAATAAGGTGGTACCTTAACGGAATCCGGCGAGACATATAACTCTTCTTTCCCCTGTCGCCAAATACCTGATTCATGACAAACATTGAAGTTAAAAACCGAGAAAAAAGGAGCATCCTTCGGCCGATTACGCCAATGAGCATCCTTGCTGCTTTCATCCCAGGCAGATTCGGGAGCTTTGAAATTGTAATCCTCTTTGGCGTTATTGGTGCAGTAATACCCCTCTTTACGAAGGTATTCTGTAAACATTTTAACTCCATCCGGGACTATAGGTGAATAACTTGGAATTCCTATCTCCGGCTGATTCTCAGTGGAATATGCATTATAGGTACGCATATTATGCGTGCCCAATGTAGTTGGATACATCCCTGTAATTATGGCGCTTCTTGCAGGAGCACAAACAGGTACGGGTGAAAAGGCATTGTCAAAAACAACCCCATCTAATGAAATTGACTCAATATTAGGCAGTGATATCGTGCTATCACCATACATTGGAAAAAAACCTGGCGATTGATCTTCTGCAACCAACCAGATAATATTTGGCCTCATTTGGGGCTTGCGTTTTATTTCTTTTTCCTTACAACTTGTTAGCAATGCAAAGAAAACAGAACACCAAATGACAGTTCTAATAGAAGTCTTCAAAGGCTTTCAAGAAATTTTAAGCTTTGGGGCACCTGCTCCACGACCCTGGAGCACTCATCTTCAATAAACATATATTCAACCACCCCAAGTTGCTTCGCGCGCTTAACCACTCCGGCTATATCCACCTGGCCTGTTCCCAGGACCACATTGGTCTCTACATCTTCATGCCCCGTATCGTTACCTTTTACGCCATGTTCCATATCCTTGAGATGAAGCAAGACAATTTTATCGGGATAGCGGTTCATAATCGCAAGAGGGTCAGCACCTCCATGATGCACCCAATAAACATCCATTTCAAAAGCAAAATCGGTGGCGTTTTCAGCCATATAATCGAACAATGTTCCGCTTTCATAAGGCCGGAATTCATATCCATGGGCGTGGTAGGCCAGGGTTATACCTTCTTCCTTAAGGCGTTTCCCTGCCTTATTAAAAATTGCCGTGGCCTCCTTAGTTTTTGCAATGTCGAAGGTATTTCCCTCATGTGGAATCCATGCACACATCACATATTTAGCACCAAATGTTTTGGCGTTTTCAACCACCTTCTCAATGTCATTCTGTAAGTCTTCATAACCCGCACCTACACTCACCATTTCGAGATCATTAGCCTTAAGCAATTTTTTATATTGGTCCATTGGAAGACCATAACTGCCACCACCTTCTATTTTGGTTATCCCCCACTCGTTCACCAGTTTAAGGGTTCCTTCAACATCGGTCTTAAACTGATTCCTCAGGCTGTACAATTGCAATCCAACTTCTTGTGCAACCACCTGATAGGTTCCAAACAAACAACATAAAACCAGTATTCCCGGAATTCTAAAATTCATTTTTGTATTCATCTTATTTCAATTTAATTAAGTCAATAAATTTCCTTCTTCATCCCACTCCGCGATTATGCCACGCTTACTCTGATCTACACATTTGGCAAGCCATTCCTCATCATAAGCCAAACCGTGTTGTTCAAGGACATCTTCCGGTACTCCATCCCATACATTTGGCATATTCCCCTTATATCCCAGGTCCTCAATTCCAATTTTGGAGGTGTAGTATCCTGTAAGTGTAAGATTTCGCATTAAAGAAAAAAACTGTATCTCCAGAGGATGTTCATCCATTGGGATTTCCGGATCATAGAATGCAATTGTATCGAGTATCTGTTTTTGCTGCTCCTCCGCAGCCGATTTAAATTCCGCACCAAACTCAGTATTGCTTTTATGATCGAGCCACATAAGCCCACCTCGTAAATTTGTCTGCAATTCAGGGACATCCTTAGCCATAAATTCAATAAATTCGGGGACCCCCGCATCTGTAGCACCGCCAAATTTATCATTGGGCGGCATTATAAGATTACCAAGTACCGCAATGGTACCTAATTCATGCTCATTAAAAAACTGTTCAGAATTTAACTTCTCTATAAGTTCTTTCTCCTCCGGTGTTCGCCCAAAGTGATTGCCATCAGATTTTACTGCTGCCAATTCCTCTGTACTTGCAGCCTCAGGTTTACAACCATGAACAACCAAACCGCCGGCAACGGTTCCTAGTAAGATTGATTTAATACTCTTCCTCCTATCCATTTTTTAGATATTTTGCTGTTTTAATTGTTCTACGATATAGTCTGATGCGCGCCATGACAATGCCAGGATAGTCCAGGTGCAGTTCTTATCTCCCTGTGAGACAAAAGGGCCGGCATCAGTTATAAAAACATTATTTACATCGTGCAACTGTTGAAATTTATTTACGACGGACTTTTTTGGATCATCACCCATTCTGGTAGTACCTACCTCATGTATAATTCTGCCCGGGGCCAGAAGTCCGTAGTCCTCCTCCTTTGAAGGCGTATCGCCCAGAACTTCCCCACCCATATTGTGAATTAATTCTTCAAATGTAGACTGCATATGCCTGGCCTGATTTCTTTCAAAATCTGACCATTTATAGTTGAACCGAAGTACCGGGATTCCAAACTGGTCCACCGTTGTAGGATCTATTTCACAATAGTTGTCTTCTCTTGCAACTGCTTCGCCCCGGCCTCCGAAACCAAGGACGGAGCCATAATATTTTTTAACATCATTGCGCAAACTATCCCCATATCCTCCGGTCGTTAAACCAAAAAACTTATTGAAATCATTCGGATTAAATCCAAATCCATAATTAGGCATGCGCATTCCTCCCCAGACTTCTATATGGTAACCGCGGGGAAAATCCAGGTTTTTATTATCCAGCCACCAGGGAGTATAAACATGCATACCGCCTACTCCATCTTCATTGTACACTTTACGGTTCATGAGGCCGGGGATAAATCCTGCCCGGCTGCTGCCGGTAGAGTCATGAAGATATTTTCCCACAATATTGCTGCTATTTCCAAGTCCATTTGGGTGCTGCTTGCTTTTTGAATTAAGAAGTATACGTGCAGAACTGCAAGCAGAAGCAGCTAACACCACAACCTTAGCTCTTAGCTGATACTCTTTGCGATCATCTTTACTGATATAGGAAACCCCGGTTGCTTTTCCTTCTTCATTCGTAGTTACTTCGCGCACAACGGAATTGACATACAGATCTACCTGGCCTCCACTTTTTTGTGCCGGAAATATCAAACATGAACCAGCGGAAAAATCAGCATATACCTGGCAAGACCGGGAACATTGGCCACAATAAAAACACACCCCTCGATCATTGTTTATTTTCTTTGTAAGCATGGACATTCTGGAAGGAATGACCGGAATATTCGATTTCCTTGCTCCTTTAATATACATAAGTTCATGCAGTCTTGGTTTTGGAGGTGGCAGAAAAAAACCATCAGGATCATTGGGAAGTCCTTCATTCGTTCCAAAAACACCAATGAGCTTATCAACTTTATCGTAATATGGTTTTACATCTTCATACCCTATAGGCCAGTTTTCGCCCAAACCATCTATATCCTTATGCTTGAAATCATTAGGGCCAAAACGAAGTGAAATTCTTCCCCAGTGATTGGTTCTGCCCCCTAACATGTGCGATCTGTACCAATCAAATTCGGTTCCTTCTTCGCGGGTGTAAGGTTCGCCTTCAATTTCCCAGCCCCCGTATGCCATGTCGAACTCCCCGAAAACCCTTGTGGTATTAGCGCCTCTTCGCGGAGATTCGTAGGGCCATTTTAATTGGGTCATTTGTTCAGGATCAGCTGGATCAAAATATGGCCCTGCTTCCACAACGGCAATTTTCAAACCGGCATCCGCCAGCACTTTAGCCGACATGCCTCCGCCGGCACCTGAACCAACTATAATGGCATCATACATAGTTGGTGATTCTTTTATTTGCATAAGGTATATTTTAGTTTTCTAAGTCCCCTTTAAATTATTTTTTGAAGTATAATTTACTTCAAATTAGTTCAATTATTTTGTAGTCAGATCTGTTTGGTAGAAATGTACAAGTAATTGACAATTTAGTTTAAGTATTATGCCCTGGAAAATACCAATTAACGAGAAAAGCATTAAAATTATAATACTCTTCGAATTCCGGAAAAATCCTGCCGGTATTTCGAGGGAGTGCTTCCTTTGTTTTTTCTGAATACCCGGTTAAAATTTGCAATACTATTAAACCCGCACATAAATGCAATCTCCGATATACTCAAATCCCTTTCTATTAACCACTTGGAAGCATACCCTATTCGCACCTCATTAACATATTCCACAAATGTCTTTCCGGTTCGTTTCTTAATAAATCTGTTAAATGAAACACTACTCATATTCATAATATCCGCAACCTCCTGGAGGGTCATTTTTGAAGGGTAATTTTCCTGCACATAATCATACAATGTCTTGAGCTTATTATTATGTTCAAAATTTTCAAGATGAATAGTGGTAGTAGATAGCAACCTCTGATTTCTTGATGTTGCCAGATCATATAATATCGAAAAAAGTTCCATAAAATAATCGATCCCGCTAAGCTTCGACACCTTTAGTAGTCTGGGAGTCATTGCACAGGTAACTTCTTCAGAAAAAAGAATGCCATGGGCAGATTTATCAAACAAATCCTTTATGGGTTTCATAATCCGTCGGCCAAGAAAAGCGGAATTAAATAGGTCATTGTGAAATTGAATTGTTATTTCATGTATGTTTTTCTGTATACACTGATGCTGTTCCCATCCATGAAAAAGATTGGACCCGACCAATACCAGTTCAAGATTGTCTATTTCTTCAATGCTGTCGCCAACGATCCTGCGAATACCTTTGCCATTGGATATAAAATTTAATTCCAGTTCCGGATGGAAATGCACCGGATAATCAAAAAAATCTTTTACCCTGTCAAAAACCAGAAAACTGTCTTCATTGGAAAGAGGTGTGATCTCACGATGAATGCTCTTTAATAATTCCATTATTCATTACCGGATCTGATGTTATAATACAGTGATATGATAAAATAATACCAAAACAATATTAACAAATATTTTAGATTTAACCCAGAATTTGGCAATTGACGGCTATTTATTTTTATAAATATTCAAAAAAGTACGCACATTATTAAAAATTCTGGTTTGTTTGACTAAGCCTTATTTTTTAAGAAAAACCAAAACATGCTTCAGGGAGTAGATATTGCAATAATCTTATTATATCTTTTAGCAACGGTGCTTATTGGTCTTATTCTCCGTAAAAAGGCGCAAAGGAGTAAGGATGATTATTTGCTGGGTGGTAAATCCCTCCCCTGGTATATGCTTGGTCTTTCCAATGCCTCGGGGATGTTCGATATTTCCGGCACCATGTGGCTGGTTACCCTAACATTTGTATATGGGTTAAAAAGTATTTGGATACCCTGGCTATGGCCGGTTTTTAATCAGATATTTCTAATGATTTATCTCAGCGCATGGTTGCGGCGCTCTAATGTAACCACCGGTGCTGAATGGATATTATTCCGGTTTGGTGAAGGCAAAGGCGGAAGATTATCACACACTGTTGTCGTTGCTTTTGCCATTATAAGCTGCCTGGGGTTTCTTGCCTATGGATTTATTGGCCTTGGCAAGTTTGTCGAAATATTCATCCCATGGGAAGCAGTTAGCGCTTATATACCTTTTGATGTGCCCTTAGAATATGTCCCGCATTTCTACGGAACTGTTTTTACCATGTTCGCGGTATTTTATTCGGTTCTTGGAGGTATGTCTGGTATTGTATGGGCAGACCTTTTGCAATTTTCGATAATGACCATCTCTTCATTTGCAATAGCCTTTATTGCCTGGCAGGCCATGGGGACAAATATCCTGAATGTTCCTGAGGGCTGGATGGATCCTTTTTTTGGATGGACACTGGATATTGACTGGACAGGGCTAATTGCTGAAGTGAACGATAAGATTGCCTCCGACGGCTATACATTATTTGGATTGTTTTTCATGCTTGTTGTCTTCAAGGGTATCCTGGCCAGTATTGCAGGTCCGGCGCCAAATTACGATATGCAGAAAATACTATCTACAAAATCGCCGAAAGAAGCGGCTAAAATGAGTGGATTTGTCTCTATTGTACTTATGCCTACCAGATATCTGATGATTGGTGGTTTTGCAATATTGGGTATCCTTTTTTATGATCAGCTGGATCTGCAGCGTGCAGGAATGATCGATTTTGAAAATATTCTTCCCGCGGCGATAAATAAATTTGTGCCTGTTGGTTTAATGGGGTTATTACTGGCAGGCCTGCTGGCCGCATTTATGTCAACATTTGCAGGAACCCTGAACGCAGCTCAGGCCTATATCGTAAATGATGTTTATTTAAGGTATAAAAAAGACGCAAAACCAAAAGAAATAAAATGGATGAATTACGGGAGTGGTCTGCTCGTTGTACTCATAAGTATTGCCCTCGGTTTCTATGTAGAAGATGTAAATTCTGTTTTGCAATGGATAGTCTCTGCGCTTTGGGGAGGCTACGTAGTTTCTAATACCCTGAAATGGCATTGGTGGCGATTTAACGGTTACGGATATTTTTGGGGCATGCTATCGGGCCTGATCCCCGCCATTATTTTCCCACTTGTATTCAAAGAAACCCTGGAGCTTTATCTGTTCCCTCTGTTTCTTGTAATTACAACGCTTGGATGCATAATTGGAACCTATATGGGGCCGCCTACGAAAGAAGCCACGCTTATTGATTTTTATAAAAAAACAAGACCATGGGGCTTTTGGAAACCTATACAAGATAAAGTACTTGCTGAGGATCCGGATTTCAGGAAAAATAAAATGTTCAAAATGGACATGTTCAATATTTTTATAGGAACCACTGCGCAGACACTATTGGTAATTATACCTATATATTTAATCCTTAGAGAATATACATCCTTATGGATATCACTTTTAATTTTTGCGGTTTGTGGATTCCTCCTAAAAAAGTTCTGGTGGGATACGTTAGATGAACAAATGTAACAGGATGGAAGCAGGAAGTCTAAAAAACACAAAACGGATTTGGAATTACGAGCAGCTTATGAGCCATTACCATAAACTCATCAATAAGCCCAATCATGAAATTCCGGAAAGTAACGGGTTATTTTCCAGGTATGAGCACCCCGTAATAACAGCTGAGCATGTACCTATTAACTGGCGTTACGATTTAAATGCTGAGTCCAACCCATTTGGATTGGAAAGAATAGGCGTTAATTCTGCATTTAATGCGGGTGCAATTAAATGGAACGACAGATATATGCTTGTGGTACGGGTTGAAGGCAGCGACAGGAAGTCTTATTTTGCCTTTGCAGAAAGCCCGGACGGGATAAATAAATTTAAATTCCTGGAAAAGCCTTTACTGCTTCCTCAACTAAATGATCCGGATATTAATGTCTACGATATGCGCCTTACCGCCCATGAAGATGGCTTCGTTTACGGTATTTTTTGTACAGAAAGAAAAAATCCGGATGCGCCATTGGAGGACACCTCTTCGGCACTAGCCAATGCAGGGATTAT